>Ga0265297_10008589_pt1 | contig 13552 bp, 10 predicted proteins | sample Munlanlwell13791_FD_192502 | JGI IMG/M metagenome (GOLD analysis project Ga0265297, IMG submission 192502) | Leachate microbial communities from a municipal landfill in Southern Ontario, Canada - Leachate well 137-91 | ecosystem: Engineered > Solid waste > Landfill > Unclassified | place... | reverse complement strand
AATCGTTCGGTGGGTTTTTGAAAAACGATCCGCAAGTGTTGCCCCAAGGATGGCGGTCTTTGCGGCGCTGGATGTACTGCTTGATTATGGCTTCCACTTCTTTTCTAGGAGCTTCTGGGAAGCGGAAAGTGCCTGCCAAAAATATATAGTTTTTTTCTTTTTTTAGGCGGCTTTCGCGGTAGCTAAAGCCGAAGTCTTGGTTTTGCCAGGTTTCGATTTGGCCGTTTTCGGCATTTAGGATCTGGCCGTCGACCAGAAAATCCTGCACATAGCCGTCTGACGTGCCAGCGTTGCCATAGACGGCACCGCCGACTGTTCCGGGGATGCCGGCAAAACCCGATGTTTTCATATTGTTTTTAGCCCCTTCTGAGACTAGGTCGGACAATTTAGTGCCGGCGGCTGACCAAATCAGATCATTAAGGATTTCTACTCCCTTGATTTCGTTTTTAATCACCAGTCCGTTGTAGCCCTCGTCAGCAAAAACTACATTGCTGCCGCCACCGAGCAGATGCGTCGGCAGGTTTTTTTCTTTGGCGAATTGCAGGGCCTCTTTCAGCTCGTCGATATTGGTTACTACAGCAAAATAGCGGGTGGGGCCGCCGATCTTGAAAGTAGTGTGTTCTTTAAGCGGGATGTTTTGCTGGATCAGCATGGAGGATATGATAGCTTATAAATCTATTTTTCCCACCCGGTCGATTTTTTGTCCGAGAAATAAACTGCCGAGCTTCTGGAATTTTTCCGGGTTATCGGTGCACAGGTATTTTCTCTGGCCATTTTTGCCGAGCTTTAATTTAGGATTTTCTTCCAGATATTTCTGTAAGGTTGCCGCTATGGCATTGGCGGAATTGATCACCGCTACATTTTTGCCCATCTTGCGTTGAAAATCGTGCTCAATGATCGGGTAATGAGTGCAACCCAAAATCAATGTGTCGATATGGGAGCTTTTGAGTGGCTTAAGATATTTCCCCAAAATCATGCGGGTTTCCGGCTTGTCGTGCCAGCCCTCTTCGATCAGGGGGACAAGCAGGGGACAGGCTTGCTGATAAACCTGAATATCTTTCTTCATGCTCTTTAATTTTTCCGGATAAGCCTGCGAGTTGACCGTGCCGGTGGTGCCAACCACGCCGATACGGCCGAAGCGGCTTTTCTCGATGGCTAGACTGCAGGCCGATTCGATGACGCCGATGATAGGAGTCTTGGGAAACTTTTCTTGCAGATACTCTAGGGCGTTGGCGGAGGCACTATTGCAGGCAAGAACGATCAGTTTGGCACCAGCCTTTACTAGCTGACCCAGACATTCTTCGCTAAACATTTGGATAGTCTGCTGCGATCGGGTGCCATAGGGAGTGCGGCCGTTATCACCAAGATAAACATAATCAAAATCAGGCAATCTCTGGATAATTGCTTTCATTACCGTCAGGCCGCCGAAACCACTGTCAAATATGCCAATCATAGGGGCAGTATACAGGAAACAGGTAACGGGTGACAGGTTACTGGCAACGGATATAATGAGCTGCCAGTTAGGGGTAATGATAAATTAGTGTTTTTTCGCTTTATCCCAGATGATCTTCCAAAGCATTCTTATGCTGTCAGATATTGCTTGGTTTTGGATGATCACTCCACTTTTTTCTTGTCCGAAAACTATAAACGACACCTTGTCGTTATATATGGTGATTTCCGTGGGGAAGCAGCCATATTTCTTGGGCGTGAAGCGCAGTTCGCGTAAAAATTTCTTATCTTCTTTTATATTATCTCTGGTGTCGGCCAAAATGAAATTAGCTTTTAATCCGTGTTTTAGCCTGTCGGTCGCCTGAAAATCTACATAATCGCCAAGAGTTGCTTTCATAGTAGTGGCGTCGCCAAAACCGTAGATGGTGTCATCTTTGGTTGTATAAGTGTCCTTATATAACTCTTTAATCCCCTCTAATCCTTCATAGAAACTCACTTTGGATTTTTCAGCAGAAGGGTTTTGGTGAGAGTGAAATTGGGGAAGCAGCTCTTGTAGCTTTTTCTCTTTCTGAGCGAGTGTTTCCATCTGTTTGCCTAAATAGTTGGCCAACATATCCGGCTCAACTACCTGAAAATGAGTAACGCTGGCCATTTCTCTTTTGGTCGCCAGCCCTCTTTTTGTTAATCGGTTAAGGATATTGTAGGCATGGGTGCGCTCTAGGCCAGCCCTTTTGGCGATGACGGAAGCCGGCTTATTACCAAGCTCAAGACCGGCCAGATAAACCTTGGCCTCTTCTTCTTTGAAACCGATATTTTGCAAAAATTCGATCAGCATTTTATGTTGTCACGGCGTTGTCACAGCTACATTATAGCTTATATACAAGACAAAATCAACAGTTTTGGCTGCGCTGTGTTGGTATCTGGACAATACTAAACAAATTTGCTAGTATGTTGTCAAGTCAGGTACCTGGCAGTTATTCGCCCGAATTTATTCGTATAACTGTCAAAAAAATGAAATCAATAAAGGTGGTTTTTGTAGCCGCAGTGGCTGCTGGGTTGGTTTTGGGCGGGTGCTCTTTATCGAAACAACAAGAAGATAAGAGTAAACAACCAATTAAAATTGGGGTTTCTGCTTGTTTAAGCGGTGAAGCAGCCAGCTATGGTGAGGCTTTCGCTGGCGGAGCTGAGTTGGCTGCCAAAGAAATTAACGATGCTGGCGGGGTAAACGGCCAACAGCTGAAGCTGATTTTGGAGGATGATAAGTGCAACCCGGCCGACGGCGTGACTGTTTTCCAGAAACTAATCAATATCGATGGTGTTACAGCTATTGTTGGCCCTTTGTCTTCAGCGGCGGCTGGATCGGCTGTATCTGTTGCCCAGAGTGCTTCCGTGCCGGTAATATTGGCAGGGGCGACAGCGCCCGACTTAACCCAAGGTAGAGATTATATCTTTCGCAATATTCCTTCCGATAGCCTGCAGGGTCGATTTACCGCGGATTTTATTTACAGCCAGCTGGGCAAAAAGAAGGTAGCCCTTCTCTATGTATTGAATGCTTATGGGTCTGCTATTCAGGCGGTTTTTGAAAAGAGATATAAAGAGCTGGGCGGAGAAGTTGTCTATAGCGAAGGAGTCATGCAAGACGCCAGGGATTTGCGGACGCAGCTTCTGAAAGCCAAATCAGCTGAACCAGAGGCGCTATATTTGCCGCTTTATCCTCAGTCTGGTTTAGTTGCTTTGGGGCAGATCAAGGAAATTGGTTGGGACGTGCCTATCATTGGTGGTGAGCCTTTCTCTGGCCAAGATTTCTTAGATTTGCCGGCTGCTTCTGGAGTAATGGCGACCCAGCCAAAATCTAATAATCCGGCCGATTTCCAGCAGCGGGTAAAAGAAGTTACTGGCCGCAGCGCTAATCTATATACCCCATTTGCTTATGACGCTGTTAAGATTTTGGCGTCGGTGATGAAAAAAGTCGGCACTGACCGAAAAGCTATCCGTGACGAGTTGGCCAAGACTGTATATAGAGATTCTATCGCTGTCCCAGTGGTGGAATTCGACGAGCAAGGCGATCTAAAGTCGGCAGAGTTCGAGGTGAAGGTGATCAAGGACGGGGGATTGGTAGATTACAAAGAATGATTATGCTAGCCGGTCCCAGAGCGCTTTCCAGATGGTACGCATAGTATCAGCGATTGCTTTATTTTCGATGATCACGCCATTATCCTCGGCGCCGAAGGCGATAATTGCTACCTTATCTTGGTAGACATTGATTTCCGCTGGCAGATGTCCATACTTTTGGGGGATGAATTTCAGCTTTCTTAATTCTTCTTTGCCTTTCTTTTGGCGCAAGAGACTCTCTTTGTTTTCCGGGCTGATAAATGTACACTTGATATTCCTTCTAATCCTTTTTTGGAAGTAATCGTTTATGTAATCTGGTAAAGCCTTAAGTATAGGAACAAAATCGGTAAAACCGCATATTGTACTATCGTCTTCGACTAGAGTATCTTCATACATTTCTTTCAAGCCATCTTTTCCCTCATAAAAGCTGACTCTGGGTCTCTCAGTCAACAGACTTTGCTTGGAAACAAATTGAGGCAGCAACTCGTTAAGTTTCTCTTTGCTCTGGATCAGGGAAATCTCCTGTCTCTCCAGAAAACGATTTAAGAAACGGGGCTCGGCTACCTGAAAGTAAGTTATACCAGCTTTTGTGCTTTTGGAGGCCAACCCCATCTTAATTAAGCGATTGAGGATATTGTAAGTCCGGATTCTTTTTAGCCCGGCTTTTTTGGCGATGATAGATGCTGGCTTATTGCCAAGCTCCAGCCCAGTTAGATAGACTTTGGCTTCAGTTTCTTCGAGCCCGATATTTTGGAGAAAAGAAATTAGCATATTGTGTTGTTATTCGGTAATAACATAGCGATTATAGCCTTAGTATTACATATAATCAACATATTTCAGTCACCTGTTCGTGCTTATTGACAGTAGCATCGGGTGGGCATAGCATTAAATACGGATTTTAGTATCTAACTATTTTTGCTATGAAAACCCTTAAAGCATGTTTTATCACTGGTTTGGTTGTCTTACTATTTTTGTCTGGTTGTGCTTTTTGGGGGAAATCGGCAGACAGCAAACCTTCTGTTAGGCTTGGTTTGTCTGCTCCGCTGACCAAGGAAATTGCTAGTATCGGTGAGGCTTATTTGGGCGGAGCGCAACTGGCCGTTGATGAAATTAACCAGCGGGGCGGTATAAATGGCCAAAGATTAGAGCTGATTGTGGAGGACGATCAGTGCTCTAGTAAGGGAGCAGAAGCTTTTAATAAGTTGATAAACATTGATAAGGTGACAGCTATAGTCGGCTCTTATTGCTCTTCTGCGATGGGACCGGCGGTGCCGATTGCCGAGAGGGCTGGTGTTCCCACCATAATCACTGCTTCAGCGCCCGACCTTGTTAAAAACAATGAATATATCTTCCGCAATTATCCTTCCGACGCCCTCCAAGGCAAGTTTGCCGCTGAATTTATTTATAACCAATTGGGCAAGAAAAGAGCCGCTGTTATCTATGTGAAAAATACTTGGGGGCAGGGGCTCCGAGATGTCTTTGTGGAGAGATTTCGGCAGCTGGGAGGAGAGATAGTTTATGATGATAGTGTGCTGCAAGATTCTAGAGATATCAGGACTCAGGTATTGAAGGCAAAAGCCAATAGCCCGGATGTCCTTTATTTTCCGGTTTATGCCCAGAATGCCGTGGCTGGCATTGCCCAAATCAGAGAATTACAGTTGGATGTGCCGGTTGTTTGTGGTGACGCGGTGGCTGGCGAAGAGATATTGCAGGCGAAAGACGCCGAGGGGCTACTTTATACGCTGGCCAAAACCAATTATCCCGCCGATTTTGCTGATAAAGTAAAAAAGGCCACTGGCAAAAATCCTAACTTTGTATCTGCTTTTACCTACGATGCGGTCAAAATCCTCGCTCAAGCTATCGCTAAAGTTGGCACTGACCGAAAAGCTATCCGTGATGAGTTAAGTAAAACCGTTTATAGAAATTCTATTGCTGTACCGGTGGTGGAATTCGACGAGCAGGGCGACCTAAAATCAGCAGGGTTTGAAGTGAAGGTGATCAAGGATGGGGGAGTGGTAGACTATCGGTAGGATGGTTAAGATTGTTGGGAGCAATTAGGAGCTGTAAGGATAATTAAAGCGAGATTCTTGAGATGTTTGGGATATTTGAGATTTTTGGGTATGACTTTGTTCGACGATAAACCAAGAATAAGCTTGGTACCACGGTCATAGATTCCTGCTTTCGCGGGAATGACAAAACACTTGGTTTGTTGGCAAACCAAGGAAGGCGGGATTCGCGAATCCCGCCTTCAGCCGCCTTTTCTGTTGCTTGTAACCTTCTATTTTAAATTTCTGACTATTTCTGTAAAAATTTCTCCCCGTTCGATATAATTTTTGAACATATCGAAGGAAGCGCAAGCGGGGGATAAGATGATATTCTGGCCGGGCTTGGCAATTTCTTTGGCTTTTTGAATCACGGCTGCAAAATCGCTTCCCATGCGGATTACTTGCTCGGGCGGCAGGCCAGCGGCAATCTTTTCGCCCATAGCGCCATAGGTGATAGCCGTGGCTTTTCTCTGTATAACCTTTTTGTTCATGTCTTGATAATCGGACCCTTTGTCGGAGCCGCCCAGTAAAATAATCACTGACCCTTCTGGGAAAGCTTCGAGGGCAGTGGTAGTTGATTCAGGCGTGGTACAGGAGGTATCGTTATAATACCTGACACCATTAAGTTCGCGGACAAACTCCAGCCGATTGGGTACGCCTTTGAAATCTTCGATAACTGACCATATCCGCTCTTGGCTGATGTCGAAGTGCTGACCGACGATCAAAGCAATCTTGATGTTTTGCGGATGAGTTTTGAATTTTAGGCTTTGCAGACGCGATTGTATATTTTCATCTGTATGATCCCCAAACCATTTCACTTCTGCTTTGGTTTCAGCGGCAAATTGTTTAACAATAGGGTCAGAAGCGTTCAGAACGGCCAGATTACCGGCAGCTTGGAAGTGCACGATGTTTTTCTTGGCGTCGATGTATTCCTCGATGCTTTGGTGATGGTCGAGGTGGTTGGGGGAGATGTTGGTGACGACAGCTACTTGCGGGCTGGTTTTGAGATCTTGCAGCTGGAAGCTAGATAGCTCCATGACGGTCAGATCGTTCGGGCCTATCTGTTCTATCTCTTCTAGTAGCACATTGCCGACATTGCCAGCTAACCAGACTTTGTGCGGCCAATGTTTCTTTAGAATTTCGTAAATCAATGTGGCAGTAGTGGTTTTGCCATTAGACCCCGTGATGCCGATCACTTTTGCTGGCTGGTTTTCCAAAAAGAAAGCGGTGGCAGAGGTGACGATGCCGCCTTGTTTTTCGTACTGCTGAATATCGGGGGTGAGATAGGGGATGCCGGGCGAACGGAAAATGACGCTGGCTTCTGACAAGTGCTCTAAATAATCATCTCCTAAAAGAGATTTAACGCCAGCTTTTATATCTGGGTTGCGGTCAAAGATCAGGATATTTTTATATCCATGCTTTTGAAAGTAGTCGAGTGTGGCTTGCCCTTCTTTGCCGAAACCCAAGATGCCGATGGTTTGGTCTTTGTTGATTTGCATAGTCTTATTGTAGCGATCAGGAGTTTTTTTGGCAAAAATGAATTTATCCGCTATAATTAAACAATAAGTAAGAGACTTAAATAAACCTATGTTGCGCAAATTGCTCTTTTTTACCGTCAGTCTGCTTTTGGGCCTTTTCGTCGTGATGCAATATCATGGTTATAACGAAGTAAAGAAGAGTTTTTCGCGCACCAAGCAGAGCAATCTGTCAGAGGAAGTGGTAGTTTTGGCTCGCAGTAATGTCAATCTGGAAGGAGAAATAACTGATTTAACCAAACAGTTGGCGGATTATCAGAAACAGGCAGAAGCGGCCCGAGTACTTAGAGAGAATATCGAGAAGTATCAAAAGATTAGTGGAGAAGTGGAAACAAAAGGCTCTGGGGTGGTCTTCGAAATAAATGCCCCTCTAAATGCGATTTTTTGCATCGACACAATTAATGACTTGTTTAATGCGGGAGCGGAAGCGGTAGCGGTCAATGACCAGCGGGTTACTTTAGACAACGGAGGATTTATCGACAGCAGCGATAAGGTGAGTTTTGGCCGCAAGATTTTAGAGAAGCCATTTGTTTTCAAAGCAATCGGTGACGGCAGTATTTTGGAGAAGGCCATCAAGCAGCCGGGTGGGATATTACAGCGTTTGCAGGGGATTTATGGCCAAGATTTAAGCTATAATATAACTAAGCAGGAAATAACTATTCCTAAAGTATATCCTTTAACCAATTCTTGAAAATGGCCGATACAGACAACAAGAAGGAAGAGAAAACGTTATTCTTTGGTCATCGCAATCCGGATACTGATAGTGTGATTTCTGCTATCATTCTGGCTGGTGAGTTGGGTGGTACTCCTTGCTACCAGGATCAATTAAACGAAGAGACCAAGTTTGTCTTGGATTATTGCGAGGTGGATCATCCGCAAAAAATAGATAAAGTAGCTGGCAGAACAGTTTTCTTAGTGGACTTTAATGGGCAGTCGCAGGCGCCGGATGATATCTTGCAGGCCGAGCTAGAGGGAATCGTTGACCATCATAATCTGGCTTCGGATGTTGTCCCCAGTGCCAATCCTGTAACAGTGATTATGGAGCCGGTTGGTTGTACCTGCACGATTTTATCTGAAAAATTCTTTGATATGGGGATTATCGATGCGAAAGAAGCCAAGATGATGCTTTGTGCTATTTTGTCTGATACTTTGGCTTTTCGCTCACCGACGACCACAGAATCTGATGTCAAGGCGGCTGATGTTTTGGCGCAGAAGGCCGGCGTAGGCGATGCTGAGGGGCTGGCTAAACTGATATTTAAGGCTAAATCTAACTTAGCAGGGAAAACAATCGCGGAGATTATAGATTTAGACTATAAGGTTTTTGAGATGGGGCAGAGGAAAGTGGGTATTGCTTTGGTGGAGACGATAGAGCCAGAAAAAATTGTTGCCAAGCAGGCGGACTTTGTCGCTTATTTAGAGAAAAAGAGAGAAGAAGACAAGTTGGATTATTTGATCTTTTGTGTGGTTGATATCTGGGAGCAAAACTGCATTTTCCTAATGCCAACCGAGCTAGAAAAAAGCCTGGTCAGCACAGTTTTTGGTAAGAGCGAAGTGATCGAAGACAACTTCTACAAAGTGGATGGAATAGTCTCGCGTAAGAAGCAAATAGTGCCGCCTATCAAGGATTATCTGAGCTAGAGCAGGTAACGGGTTACAGAGCCAAAACCTATGGTTAATTGCTCCTGTTGCCTGTCGCCTTAATTCTCCTTACGGCTCCTTATCACTCTTTTTAATATCTTTTTCCATTGCTCAATGCCTAAATCTTGCGGTCTTAGATTTGGGTCTATTTCGATTTCCTTGAGCAAGTCGTCGGTGGTCTGCCTGTCCAGATTCAAATAGTTACTTAGAGTATTGTGGATTTTTTTGCGCTTTTGCTGGAAGCAAGCAGCGACTAGCTTAAAAAATGTTTTGGGATCAGAAACCAAGGGCTGCTTGTGCATGATGATCTGTAAGATAACAGATTCTACTTTTGGCTCTGGGCGAAAGCAGTGCGGGGATACTCTGTGGATGATTTGGGGCTGGCCGAATATCTGTACTAAGAGCGCCGGCAAGCTATATTCACCCGGGCCAGCGCAAATGCGCTGTGCTACTTCTTTTTGTACCAGCAAGACAATTTGTTCGGGCAGGTTTCTTACTTCCAGCAGAAAATGACGCAGGATTTTACCAGTGATGTAGTAGGGGATATTGGCGATTAGTTGGTAGCTTTCTGGCGGCTGATACTGCAGAGCATCGAGATGGATCAGTTCTAAGTTTTTCTGGTCAGCGAAAACGTCGAGGAGTTTTTGATAAAGCTGTTGGTCTAGCTCAATAGCGAGGACTTGTTTAGCTTTCTTGATCAGCTCGGCCGTTAGCGCGCCTAGGCCCGGGCCGATTTCTACTACTGTGTCATCGGGCTGGATATCAGCAGTTTCAATAATCTTCAAAACGATGTTCTGGTCGATCAAGAAGTTTTGGCCGAGGGATTTCTTGGCCCGGATTGTTGGTTGATTATTTTTCCGCATCTTTTAGTTTGCTTAGGCGCCATTTTTTGATCTCGGCGTGATGGCCTGATAGTAGTACATCGGGAACGCGCTTGCCCCTAAATACTTCTGGTTTAGTATAATGAGGGTATTCTTTTTTGCCACCAAGCGTTTTAGAAAAGCTTTCTTCGGTGGTGGACTGGTCATTGTGAACGGCTTTTGGCAGCAGGCGAGTGATGGCGTCGATTAGCACCAGAGCAGGCAGCTCGCCGCCAGTCAGCACATAGTCACCGACCGATATCTCCTCGTCAATACATAGATCGCGGATGCGCTGGTCAATGCCTTCATAGTGCCCGCAGACTAAGATTAATCGTTTTTCTTTGGATAATGTCTCAGCTTTAGCCTGAATAAGCTTCTTGCCATGGGGAGTGAAAAAAATAACTTTGGTCTGAGATCGGCCTTTGGTCTTCTTGATGGCGTCGTAAAGCGGCTGGGGAGTTAATACCATGCCGGCGCCGCCGCCATAGGGAGTGTCGTCGACCTTTTTGCGCTTATCCTTGCTGAAGTCGCGCAGATTATGAATATTTACTTTAATTAGCTTATTTTTAACAGCCCTGCCTATGATGCTTTGGTTGAGAGGGGAGTTAAAGATATCGGGGAAGATGGTGATGATGTCGAAGCGAAACATGGGGTCAGTATACAGGAAATGGGCAACTGGTAACAGGCAACAGGCCACGGGCAACAGAGCAAGGGGAATAAAGATGATAGGGGCGATAAGGAGAATAGGGATAGATTCTTGAATATAAATATCCTTATATTCTTTAGCCTCCTTATCATTGCTATGCTAAACAATAATTTTGTTATTAATCCAATTTTAACTTTTATTTTGTTAAACTACTTTCTGGTTGGTCGATTACTAATAGGCAATATCTCTTGCCAGCAGCTAGTAAAAAGCGTGAAAAATCTTGACAAATCGCGAAAAAACGCTATATTTAATCCATATTGATGCTGGCTCGCTAAAGTTCAACTAGAGCGGACTAGCACATGAATTTATATTAAAACGGTTGCTTGCTGCTATACTAAATAAAAGAGCTGAAAAAGCTCGGTTTTAGGTAGTAAAAACCACTGTAAAAAGGAGGTGTTCTCCATTGAGAACACACAAAAGTTTTATGTTTGCGACCCTAGTGGTCGCCCTGTTTGCCCTGCTCATCTCAGGATGCGGCAGTGGCGGAGGCAGCAGCGTGACAACGCCCACTCCTCCAGTTGTAATTGAAAAAGCAGTTATCGCATTGGACGTCAGGTTCCCCATCGCGGCCCGCGAAGGGGAAGAAACGGAAGAAGAATCGGCCAGAGAGGCCAAGATGGTCACCGCCAATCCGGTAACCAATTATGTACAAATCATCGTAACACCCTACGGTAGCACCGAAAGAGTTACCGTAGGGGTGGGAAGAGACGGTAATGTTTTGAACATCACTCCGTCCACTCTCGGGGTTACGGCAGTCGCCGAAAGCGCTGGCGCCAACACCTGGCGTGTCACCATCGGCGGCCTCCAGCCGTTCGATGCCGGCAGCGCGTCGGCATGGAACGGTGAGATTGCCTACCGCAGCGCCGATGGCACCGAAGTAGCGAGTCGCACGGTCTTGACTCTAGGAAGTCTGGCCGGTGGCGTCACTGTCACTATTGCTGGCGACGCCATTCACGACTACCCGGTAGTGGTAGCAGCCGTGGATCAGTCAAGCTGCTACACAGGGGATACGGTTAACATCTCCTGCCAGGCTGGGTATGACAACAACCCGGGGTCTGGCGAATTCGTTTATGAGTGGGAAGCGGTGCAGGTGCCGGAAGGTGCCAGTATCGCCGATCCCAGCGCTAGCAATACCACCATTGTTGCCACCATTGTCAGTGATTACTCGGCCAGATGCCGGGCAATAGACGATGGCGGCAACGGATTGTCCAGCGCATGGAGCGACACCATATCGTTCCATGCCGAGGAGATCATCGAAGGGCAGAATAATCCGCCCCTCGCCAACGCCGGCGCCAACTTGAGTGTCGAAACCGGTACACAGGCTAACCTGAACGGTGGCGGTTCGTCCGATCCGGACATCGGTGACGTCATCACTCACATTTGGACGCAAATAAGCGGCCCGACTGTTGCTTTGACCGGTGCCAATACGGTGACGCCGTCGTTTACACCCGTGGAGGCGGGGATTTATGTCTTCCAGCTAGTCGTCAATGACGGCGAACTGGACAGCGTCATCCCCGACTCGGTGACCGTCACGGTTACCGACCCGGTAATACCCAACCAGCCTCCCGTGGCCAATGCCGGCACCAACCAGGTTGCCACATTGGCCAACGGCACTGCCACCGTCACTGTTGACGGCAGCGGGTCCAATGACCCAGACGGCGGGCCCAATCCACCTACTTATCTGTGGACTGGGTCCAATTGCACGATCGGTTCGCCGATGGCCGTCAGCACTACCATCACTTGCACCGTCGCCGGCCAGTATGACTTTCAGCTACGGGTCTACGACGGCGAGGCTGACAACACGGACACTGTCCGTGTTACGATTCAGGCGGCCGGTGTGGTTACCCACCCACCTACCGCCAGCATCACCGCCAGCGGCACCAAGGTCACTCCAAGTATAGGGGTAACCGTAACGGTTGCCGGCAACCCGAATGATGCCAATCAAACGGTTGCCTGCGCCCTGACCCAGTCAGGCACAGGCGTGGTTACGTTGTCGTCAACGACCACCTGCGGCGATATCACCGTCGGTTTTCAAACCGGCGGCACGGTGACGATCACTGCGACCGTCACCGACCCTGATGGCAGCGATACCGATACGACGACACTTGTCGTCAACACACCTCCGGTTGCTGCGGCCACAGTCAATCCGACAACCCAGTTGGTTGGCCAAAACGTTGTCATCGACAGTGCCAGTACGGATGTCGAGAGCAACATACTCGCCTGCCTGTGGAGCCAGGTTTCTGGTCCCACGGCTAGCATCACCAATCCCAGTTCGTGCAGTACCACATTCTCGGCTAGCAGCCGAGGAACAGTGGTATTGAAATTGACGATCAATGATGGCATGGATACGGCTAGCATTAACACGCAGGCCGTTATCCACGACCGCCCTATCGCCAACGCCGGCGTTGATCAAACGCCTATCGTTGGCACGATCGTCAATCTAACCAGCACCGGGTCTTATGACCCGGACGGAGGCGACTTAGACAGTTGTATCTGGACCCGCGCTAGCGGCTTGGAGCTGACGATCGATGGTGCCACTCAGTGCGTAGGAGCCACGATCAATATGACGAGTCTGGGCTCCATAACGGTCTCCCTCATCGTCACAGATGACGAAGGAGTATCGTCTGTTGCTGACACCGTGATTCTCACGGCGACCAATAACAACCCGGTCGCCGACGCCGGCGACCCTAGGCAGGTTCTAGTAGGAGCCACCGTCAATCTCGACGGATCAGGTTCCCATGATCCTGACCCCGGTCAGGGTGTCACGTATAATTGGACGCTGGCAGTGCCCAGCGGTTCATCGGCGACACTCACCGGGGTCACTACTACCACGCCGAGCTTCGTCGCGGACAAGGCGGGGGTTTATACCGCCACTGTCACTGTGGCCGACCAGTACGGCGGCACCGACAGCGCCGAGGTGGCCATAACGGTCACCAACACAGCGCCGGAGGCCAATGCCGGTGCCGACTTGAACAATGTCGTTGCGGGGTTGACTGTCCGCCCGGACGGATCGGACTCCATAGACAATGACGGTCAAGATTTGGTATACGAGTGGGCATTAACCACTCGCCCTGACGGCTCATCCGCCGCTCTGACCAACGCCACATCCGTCACTCCTACCTTCCTGGCGGATAAAGTGGGCATATTTGTAGCCACCTTGACTGTCAGCGATGGTTTCGACACCGATACCGACACCGTTAGTGTCAG
>Ga0265297_10008588_pt1 | contig 13553 bp, 13 predicted proteins | sample Munlanlwell13791_FD_192502 | JGI IMG/M metagenome (GOLD analysis project Ga0265297, IMG submission 192502) | Leachate microbial communities from a municipal landfill in Southern Ontario, Canada - Leachate well 137-91 | ecosystem: Engineered > Solid waste > Landfill > Unclassified | place... | reverse complement strand
TCATTGCTTAATGGGAAGGGTGTTCTTAGATTGGGTTGTCCTGCACTGACGAGATTTGCCTGAGATGCTGCATTTGATCCGGTTCCATCAGCAAATTGTAGGGTATAACTGGCTAATAACTGCACATTGCTGGTGCGGGTTCTCCTCAGGTCATAGGTTAACGATAAACCTTTTACTGTCGAAAAGTCAATGTTGTCAAAGGTCAGGTAACTTCTTGGATAAGCCTGGTTGATCATTCTGACGTTGATCAGGTTACGTGTTTCATTATAATAAGCATTAATGGTTACTGCAGAGTTGTTGCTGATAGCTTGTTTAAAACCCACCTCATAACTGGTCACCCTTTGGGGTTTTAATGCTGCATTGTTCAGACTTGATGTTCCTCTTTGTTCAAGATAATAATAATCATCAACTGTGGTAAATAGACCAGTCGAAGGACGCTGTACCCTGATGTCGTAATTTGCAAAGAAATTGGCTTCATCGGAAATGGGGAATGAAAAATATATTCTTGGAGAAAGGTCAAGTTGAGGTGTGTAATCCGTAAAAGATGATGAAGTGATTTCAAGGTCATCTTCGTTATCTTCTACAAGATAGGGTGCAATATTCCCCGTAGTAGTTTCCAGGGCTATCTTATTTGGATCGGTTACTTCGCCACCGGAGGCGTCATACCAATTGTCACCTTGTCTGTATCCGACAATTTTTGTAGGATTAAAGGCATCATCAACATAAACCACGTAGTCAGATTCAATATTGCCGGGATGTTCCACAGCTTTTCCGTTAATTTCAGTGACTTCGCCAACCGATCTCGTAGGATAAAGAGAGTATTTATCTTTAAGGACTTTCTGATTGGCATCAAAACGGTCAACCCGGAGCCCAATTCGGAAAATCATATCACGGAAATAAAACATATCCTCAATAAAACCGGCCATATAAATTGGATTAATCGGTGCAATTTGCCTTTCATCGCTATTCAGAAAATCATCAAAGGAAGGTTTCGTTTTCAGTTTGTTACCGAGGTAATCATAACCATAATAGGAAACTACTCCTCTTGACAATAATTCATCCGGGCTGAACATGGAAAGGGAGAACATATCAGGAGAATACCTATCAACATTAATTAAGGATTGGTCGGTGATGGGGTTGCCGTATTCATCAGTTGCATCAACAGATTTCAAATAATCTCTGAATTTTTTATCAAAGGTGGTTTGCGTGCCATCATCAAGAATTCTGTAATCAATGGTATCGGTAAATAGATTGCCTTCATTATAGACAGGTAAAGGGTTTTTTGTGTCAAGCTGTGTTAAATGAGAGTTGGCTAATTGTCTCATCACTGTCCAAAGACTGTTTGCTGCAAGCCCATATGATCTTTGAATTCTCTGTTCGTATTCAAAGCCAAATGAAACAGCATGCCGGTTGATATCCATAGAAGCTTTCCCTGTCACCCGAAACTGATCTTCATCGTATTTGGAATAACTGGCAGCAAGTGAACCGATATTTGTCCAAAGCGAGTAAACATTACCCGGATTATCTCCGTTCAGCAATCCGCCTAATTGCTGTATTGTATTGATATTGCTGATATCTCCATCCTGAAGATTAAATAACTGTTTTGTGTAATTTGCTCTTCCCTCGTTATATTCGGAAGGAGTAAATACAACCAGTGTGTCACGGTAACCGGAAAAGAGGTAAGCTTGTTCAAGTTTCCCATTAACAGTATCGTAGTCGTAACGATAAACTTTTTCGCGGTATCTTTCATAAGTACCCAGATGCCCGTATGTAAAGAAATCATCTTTAAGATCCTGGTGTTGGTTTAAACTAAACTGCTTGGTAAAGTCAACCATAACAGTATAAAAAACATTGCTGATCTTTATACCTTTTTGAGGTGTGGCAGCTTTTACATCTTTAGGATCCTCTTTTCCGACATTCAGACGTTGTGTGAATCTTATATAAGTACGGATTGTATTATCAATAAACTGTGCTTTGGAAGCTTCCTTGTAGTTAAAGAGAGAATATGTCCAGGAATAGCCTCTTCCTTTTGAATAGGCTGAGGCGGCTCCAATCGTAATATTCATGTTCTTTGCAGGTTGAATATCTATTTTGCCATTTAAATTATAGCTGAATGATTGAATATCAGGGTGAATTTTTACTAATTCCATGTCTTCCTTCGTAATGTATTCAGCTGAAGGGACAAAACCAACACCATTAGGGGAAGGGCTTAAGGGATTTTGGTACAAATAATCATAGACTTCGTCTTTAACTTTCCATACTCCAAGTGGGGACGGACTTCCGTCTCTTCGGAAATTAAGGTTACCTGAAATCAGGAATCCAATGATGGCTTCTTGTGAAACTGTTCCTTTTTTATCATTCTTTTTTATCAGCAATGGTCCGGTCAATGCACCTTCAAAAGTATTGTAACCATATGGATCAATAACTTCAGAGGTAATTGCTTCCAATGAGCCGGTAAATCTGTTTGAAGGACCACGGGTAGTAACACTGACAACACCTCCCATAAAATCTCCGTATTCAGCAGAAATTCCTCCGGTAATTGTATTTATTTCTGCAATCATTCCCTGTGTTACACCGAGAAGTCCTCTGACACGAACCCCATCTACAAAATATATTGTTCCTTCGGAACGTTGTCCTTTTACACTGCTTCCCTGAACGCCTGGGGTCAACTGCACCAATTCACCGATGCTCCTTGTCGGAGCTTTCTGAATTTCTTCTGCGGTTAAAGTCTGGCCTGCACCTTCATTTTTTTCAACAAGGGGCTTTTTATAGGAGATGTATTCATATTCCTTTTCTTCTTTGGCAGTAGTTGACATTTTAATATCCTGAAATGAAATCACACCGGAACGAACTACATAACCCTGAACAATAACATCCCTGTAACCAATATAGGATGCATGGATGTTGTAAGTCCCGGGAGGCAAAGGCTTAATGGTATATTCTCCTTCAATGTTAGTGGAAGCACCTCCTTTTTGGATACCGTCCATTATAGCAACAATGTTAGCGCCAATCAGGGCTTCTCCGGTTTTGGAATCCGTAATTTTTCCCATAAGGGTGCCAAAAGTGGATTGTGCATTTGTAATCAATACAATAAAGAATAGAATGGTTGTCAGAAATGCAATCTTCTTAGTCATATAGCTCATTTTTCACATTTTTTTTGAAAGTTCAAAAATAGTAAAGTTAATAAAACAAGAATCATGTTAGTGAGATTTGTTGTCATATTTTTATTCAGACAATCAAAGCCTCTATTTAATATTCGTTTCACCGATTTGTTTTGTCAGTGTAATAAATTCACTTAGACTTAACATTTCAGCTCTTTTATCAAGGATAGACGTATCAAATCTATTTATGTCGGTCAATAATGGTTTTAACGTATTCCGTAATTTTTTTCTTCGTTGACTGAATGCAAGTTTAACGACTTTAAAAAACAAGTTCTCATTGCATTCAAGTTCTGCCGGATGTTTTCGGATCATACGAATCACTTGGGATTCTACATTGGGAGGGGGAATGAAGACAGTTTTCGGAACATTAAAAAGTTTATTTGTGTCATAAAAAGCTTGTGCAAGTACACTAATTATTCCATAGGTTTTGCTATGCGGATGGGCACAAATTCTTTCGGCCATTTCCTTTTGAAACATTCCCACCATTTCAGGAATTCTTAACCTGTTTTCTATAATCTTGAAAACGATTTGGCTTGATATGTTGTATGGAAAGTTTCCAATTATCCCCATTTGGGAAGCATTAATTTTCTCAAGGTTAAATTTAAGAAAATCTTCATTAATAATATGATTTCTCAGTTCAGGAAAATTTATTGTAAGGGCAGGGATTAATTCTTTATCAACCTCAATTAAATAGAGTTCCAAGTTTTTGTCTTTTAAGTATTGTGACAGCATACCCTCTCCGGGACCGATTTCAATTAATGTTCCATATTGTTTACCCGCCAATGTTAAACTGTTTGTTATCTTCTTCGCAATATTTTTATCATGCAAAAAATGCTGACCAAGTCTTTTCTTTTTATAAGGTATTGAAGGAATCATTCAGAAATTTAATTATCTGCGAAAATAAGTTATTTTAGTAAGAATTTTATGATTGCGTATTTTTGCTGAAAAAAATATGGTCAAATTACATATTGTAAATCGTACTGAAACAGCTAATCCGATTATTTACGTGATTAGTTTATCAGAGGATAAAAAATACAAATTGCCTGAATCTCTAAAAGTAACCAGGCAGGAAAAACAGTATATTGAAGAAATGCTGGATAAAAAAATGTATTTTTTCCGATTACCTCATTTCACTTGTCATGTTTTCATGCATTTCGTTAAAATATCAGACCATTTTTATAAAAACTTAGAAGAGTTTCGCATTGAAGGAAATGTATTGAATAAAAGTTGTAAGAAATACAATTTTAAAGATATGTTTATTGAGAGTGATAGCGAAAAATCGTTTTTGCTCGCCTATACTGAAGGATTTCTTTTAACTGATTATCAGTTTGATAAATATTTATCCAAAAAAGAGAAAAATCACCTGAAGAATATTTTTATTTTAAATAAAGAACTTCATCAAAAGGATGTTGATTTTCTAACTGCAGTAATTGATGCTGTTTATATTGCAAGGAATCTGGTAAATGAACCTGCCTCCGTTTTAACTTCTATAGAACTCAGTAAAAAGATTGAAGATTATGGTAAAAAGAAATCATTTTTTACGGAAGTTTTAAGCAAATCAAAAATTGAATCTTTGAAAATGGGGGGGCTATTGGCTGTAAATCAAGGAAGTTCTCATCCTCCTACTTTCAATATCCTGGAATGGAATCCGGCAAAGAAAAAGAACACCAAGCCTATAATATTAATAGGTAAAGGAATTGTTTATGATACCGGTGGATTAAGTTTAAAACCAACCACAAATTCCATGGATTATATGAAAAGCGATATGGCCGGTGCAGCAGCTGTTATAGGAATCTTTTGTGCAGCAGCTGCTATGAAACTTAATCTTCATCTTATAGGCCTTATTCCAGCTACCGACAACAGGCCTGGTCAAAATGCATATGCTCCGGGTGATATTATCAGAATGTACGATGGAAGTACGGTTGAAGTTTTGAATACGGATGCAGAAGGGAGATTGATACTTGCCGATGCACTTGAATATGCAAAAAAATATAAACCGCAACTTGTTATTGACATAGCAACTTTGACTGGTGCAGCAGCAGTCGCCATTGGTAAATATGGAATTGCAGCATTTACCAACGTGGATAAAAAATTGGATAACAACTTGATTGAAGCAGGGAACTATGTCAATGAAAGATTAGTCAGTTTTCCAATGTGGGATGATTATTCAGAACTGATCAAGTCGGATATTGCTGATTTAAAAAATGTCGGAGGTAAAGATGCAGGGGCAATTACTGCTGCAAAATTTTTAGAAAAATTTACAGATTACCCATGGGTTCATCTTGACATTGCCGGTTGTGCTTTCAACTCTGCAGACTATAAATATTTTACAAAAGGGGGAAGTGGAATCGGTGTTCGTTTAATTATCAAATACTTGCAAACATTATTACAAAATGACCGTTAATTATCAAAAACCCGTAATAGGTATAAGCCTTGGAGATCCCAATGGAATTGGGCCTGAAGTTATTATTAAAAGTTTCCTGGAGTCTAAAATGTACAAATATTGTACTCCTGTTTTATATTCATGCAATACTGTTATTGATTTTTATTGCAAAATGTTTTCGATTCAGGATTTGCCCATTGAGATTATCAGGAATCCGAAACAACTGAAAGAAGGGAAACTAAACCTTTTTTGTAATTGGATGGGTGAAAATACCTTTATTATAGAACCGGGACAATCCACTTCCAAAGGAGGATGGTATGCTCTTAAATCGCTGCAGGCTGCAATTTATGCTTTGAAGAACAAGTTAATAGATGCTTTGGTGACAGGTCCGATTAATAAATTTAATATTCAATCCGAAGATTTTAAATTTCCGGGTCATTCAGAATATCTGATGCACGAAGCCGGGGAATCGGATTATTTAATGCTAATGATGAGTGATGATTTACGAGTAGGTCTTGTCACTGTTCATCTTCCTATAAGTGAGGTACCAAAGCAAATAAGCCACGAAAAAATTGCAGGTAAGCTACGCATACTGAATCAGACCTTGATAAAGGATTTTGGGATAAACCGACCAACTATTGCTGTACTTGGTTTAAATCCTCATGCAGGTGAAAATTCCTTGCTTGGGAAAGAGGAAGCTGAAATTATTGAGCCTGTCATTAAAGCTGCTAATGATATGAATATCGTAGTCCTTGGGCCATATCCTGCAGATGGCTTTTTTGGAAATCAGATGTATAATAAATTTGATGCTATTTTAGCTATGTACCATGATCAAGGATTAATTCCTTTCAAAACACTTGCCTTCGGATCAGGAGTGAATTACACAGCAGGACTCTCTTTTATCCGTACCTCACCTGGTCATGGAACCGCATATAATATAGCCGGCCAGAATGCGGCTGACGAAAGCAGTTTTAGAGAAGCAGTTTTTTCAGCACTTAAAATATTAAGGAACAGGGCAATTTATGATGAGTCAACCAAAAATCCCCTTCAGCGAAAAATTAACCTTGAAAAAGAAGAATAAATGCAGTTTTCTTGATTTTGTTATGATAGATTGTCAGCAATATAGAGTAATGTTTCTCAATTATTCATTTTTTCATTATTTTTCCATAATGATTTTTATACCTTTGCCCTTCAATTTTTTACCTTAAAAAAGTATTTTGTTGAATAAAACATTAGAAAAAAAGTATGAAGTGAAGTTTACCGGACTAGCAGTCGGCAAACATTCATTTGCTTTTCAAATTGATAAAAGTTTTTTCTCAGGAATTGAAAATGCTTTAATTGAGGAGGCTGATGTAATGCTGGACCTTTGCCTGGAAAAGCAAAATGAACATCTTTTTCTGTTGAATTTTAAGTTTACCGGAAATCTTTTATTGGAATGTGATCGTTGTCTTAACAAAATTGAATTTAACCTTAATCAAAAATATGATATGGTTATGAAAATTGGGAACTTCGATCATAAAACAGAATCGGAAGATATCATTTTTATTTCCCCATTTGTCAGTAAAATTAGTATTGTAACATATGTCAATGATTTTCTTTTAATGCAAATTCCTTTAAAAATAACTTGCGATATGGTTGATAAGGAATGTGATAAAGTAATGATTGATCGTTTAAATAATTTGTCAAATAAATAATTTTTAGAAAATGCCACATCCAAAAAGAAAAACTTCCCAAATTAGAAGGGATAAAAGAAGAACACATTATAAAACTGAAGCACCTACTATTGCCAAATGTCCGACAACCGGTGAAGCACACTTATACCACAGAGCCTACTGGTATGAGAATAAATTGTATTACAAAGGGAAGGTTGTTCTCGAAAAAGAAGCATAAAGCTTTATGATTAAAATCGGAATTGATCTTATGGGAGGAGATCATGCTCCTTTGGCCATTCTGGAAGGGGTTGACCTTTTTTGCCAGGATATTTCTGATCCAGTTCATTTAGTTCTAATTGGAGATGTTAATCTTACGAAAAAGCTTTTTCCGAATCAATTTGACAAACTTTCATCGTATTCAGGAATAACTTTTATAAATGCCACCCAGGCAATTGAGATGGGAGAGAGTCCAACAAAATCTTTTTCAACAAAGCGTGACTCTAGTATTGTTGTTGGGTACAAAATGCTGGTAGACCGGCAATTAGATTCATTTGCAAGTGCAGGAAACACAGGGGCTATGATGGTTGGTGCCTATTCTATGGCAAAACCTATTGAAGGTGTTATCAGACCTTGCATTTCTGCAATAATTCCAAAAGGGACCGGAAAATGCGGACTTTTATTAGATGTAGGAGTTAATCCTGATTGCAAGGCTGAAAACCTTTTGCAATTTGGACTTTTGGGATCAGCCTATCTGAAAATGGTCTATAATATATCCAATCCACGGGTTGCTTTGCTTAATCTTGGTTCAGAACCTGAGAAGGGCAATCTTTTAACCCAAGCCGCATATCCTTTAATGGCTGCATCTGAAAACATTAATTTTTCCGGAAATCTTGAGGGTTATGACATTTTTCTTGACAAATATGATGTTATCGTTTGCGATGGATTCACCGGAAATGTTATTTTAAAATCAATTGAGGGTATATTCAATCATTTGATTGAAGAAAATATTAATAATCCGTTCATTAATTCTTTAAATTATGAGAATTATGGAGGAACACCTATATTAGGTATCAGCTATCCGGTTATTGTCGGTCATGGTGTGTCCAGTCCGAAAGCAATTAAAAACATGATTAAACTCTCTCATTCTGTAATCGAAAAAAACCTGATTGAAGAATTAAAAAATGTTTTTCAAAGTATAAAAAAGATCTGATGTTAAAACTTAAAGCAGCAATTACGGGTGTTAATGGCTGGGTACCTGAAGATCTGTTAACCAATGCAGATCTTGAGAAAATGGTGGATACCTCGGATGAGTGGATATTAACAAGAACAGGTATTCGGCAAAGGCATATATTAAAAGGCCAAGGACTGGGGACTTCTGATATTGGTTTGGGTGCAGTAAAAGGATTATTAAACAAAACAAATACAAAGCCTGATGATATTGATTTATTGATTTTAGCTACAGTAACCCCAGATATGCTATTTCCGGCTTCAGCGAATATTATTTGCGATAAAGTTGGAATCAGAAATGCTTTTAGTTTCGATATGAATGCAGCTTGTTCCGGCTTCATTTATGCCCTTGGAACAGCAGCGAAATATGTTGAATCTGGATTATATAAGAAAGTAATTGTAGTGGGTGCTGATAAAATGTCCTCTATAATTGATTATGAAAACAGAGACACTTGTGTCCTATTCGGAGACGGGGGAGGAGCTGTTTTACTGGAACCGGTGGAGGATAATTTCGGAATAATGGACACGATATTTCAGGTGGATGGTTCTGGCCGTATTCATCTTCATCAAAAAGCAGGTGGTTCAGTAAAACCACCTAGTCATGAAACGATTGATGCACGTGAACATTATGTTTACCAGGAGGGTCAGGCCGTATTTAAATTTGCTGTTTTAAAAATGGCAGATGTTGCTGTGGATATTATGAAAAAAAATAATCTTAATTCGGAAGATATAGCATGGTTGGTCCCTCATCAGGCAAATTTAAGGATTATTGAAGCCACAGCCCGGAGAATGGGTATCAATAAAGATCAGGTTATGATAAACATTGAGCGCTATGGTAATACGACCAATGGAACTATTCCCCTTTGTCTGTGGGAATGGGAAAATAAACTGAAAAGAGGAGACAATATAATACTGGCTGCTTTCGGAGGGGGATTTACATGGGGATCCATTTATCTGAAATGGGCATACAATTCATAATAATCGTAATTTACAAAGTAATATATGGCAACTACAGCAGATTTTAAAATAGGATTAGTGATAGAGTATAATTCTGAATTATATCAGATTACTGACTTTCAGCATGTTAAACCAGGTAAAGGAGGTGCGTTTGTACGAACCAAACTTAAAAGTTTAAAAAATGGTCGCGTAATTGAGAATACTTTTACAGCAGGGGTAAAAATTACAACTGCCCGAATCGTTAAAAGATCTTTCCAGTATTTATATCACGATGAAAGCGGCTATGTTTTTATGAATCAGGAGACATTTGAGCAGGTGACATTGCAGGAAGAAATGGTAAACGATCATGATTTAATGAAAGATGGTATGGAATTGGAAATCGCTTTTCATGAAGAAACAGAAACACCTCTTTTTGTGGAATTACCTTCGTTTATTGAGATGGAAGTGACATATACCGAACCCGGACTGAGGGGTGATACCGCTACTAACACATTAAAACCAGCTACCATTGAAACTGGTGCAGAGATACAGGTCCCTTTGTTCATCGAAATTGGTGATTTAATAAGGGTTGATACAAGAAGCAGAATTTATTATGATCGAGTCAAAAAGTAAAAAATTATTAATGATTAATTGACTTTTTCAATAATAAATTGTTTTACCTTTGCACTCTCAAATGAAATAAGTAATTGATAAAATTTTAAATAAGTGAGCTTACAAAATTACAAAACAAAGTTTGTAAATCAAGATACAGTAAAAAGAAACTGGTATTTGGTTGATGCAGAGGGTGAGATTTTGGGGAGGCTTGCATCTGAAGTTGCAAAAATACTCAGAGGTAAAAACAAGCCTGATTTTACACCTCATATGAATTCCGGGGACAAAGTGGTAATCATTAATGCAGATAAGGTTAGATTGACCGGAAAAAAAATGGATGACAAAACATATATTCGCCATACCGGATATCCTGGAGGACAAAGGATAGTTACTGCAAAAAGTTTATTAAAAAGCAAACCTGAAGAAATGATCATAAAGGCAGTTTCAGGCATGTTGCCTAAAACAAAACTTCAACAGGAATACCTGAGAAATCTTCACGTTTATACGGATGCATCACATCCGCATCAGGCACAGAATCCACTGAAAATTGAAATTAAATAGCATGGAACATATTCATACTGTAGGGAGAAGAAAAACTTCGGTGGCCAGACTTTATTTAAAGAAAGGAGAAGGAAAAATACTGGTCAACAATAAAGATTACAAAGAGTACTTCAATACAGCTGCAACTCAAAGAGCAATTGAAGAACCTTTTAAACTAAGTGAAACAGTTGGTCAGTTTGATGCTGACATCAATGTACTGGGTGGTGGTACTACAGGTCAGGCGGAAGCATCTCGTTTGGCCATATCAAGGGCACTTGTCAAAATCAATGAGGATTACAAAGATTCACTTAAAAAGAATGGACTGCTGAAAAGAGATCCAAGAATGGTTGAACGTAAAAAACCAGGACAACCAAAAGCAAGAAAAAGATTTCAATTTAGAAAGAGGTAATTTTAATAATATGGAGATAAATCATAATATAAACGATTTTCTTGAAGCAGGTGTTCATTTTGGACACAACTCCAGTAAATGGAATCCCAACATGGCTCCTTATATTTTTATGGAACATAATGGTATTCACCTGATTGACATTAAGAAAACTATTAATAAACTGGAAATTGCATCAAATGCAGCCCGGAATATTGCAAAATCTGGCAGAAAGATTTTATTTGTCGCTACAAAAAAACAGGCAAAAGACATAATTGAACAAGCTGCCAAACGTGTTAATATGCCTTTTGTAACAGAAAGATGGCTGGGAGGTATGCTAACTAATTTTATTACAGTTCGCAAATCCATGAAAAGGTTGAGCAACCTTGAACAAATGTTCAAAGATGGAACAGCCATTACAATGAATAAAAAAGAACGTTTAATGCTTTCGCGTGAAAAAGAAAAACTGGAAAATGTTCTTGGTGGGATTAGTGATCTGAAAAGGTTGCCTGCTGCGCTTTTTATTGTGGATATCAAAAAGGAGCATATTGCAGTAGCTGAAGCAATGAAGTTGAATTTGACAACTTTTGCCATTGTAGATACTAACTCAGATCCTACAAAAGTGGACTTTGCTATACCTGGTAATGATGATTCAACAAAATCAATTGCATTGATTACTAGTATTCTTACTGCTGCCATCGAAGAAGGATTAAGCGAAAGAAAGTTGCAAAAAGACGATTCAGACAAGGAAAGTAAGGAAGTTGAAATGGATGCTGAAGGTGATGAAAGGCCAGGCAAACGTGGAGAAAGAAGGGAAAGAAAAAGAATTTCAAAAAAATAAATTACAGTATTATGAATATTACATCTGCAGATATTGCCAAGCTAAGGAAAATTACAGGTGCGGGTATGATGGATTGCAAAGAAGCCTTGAATGCTGCAAATGGTGATTTTAATGAAGCAATTGATTATTTAAGGAAGAAAGGGCAGAAAATTTCTGCAAAAAGAGCTGATAAAGAAGCATCTGAAGGGATTATTATTACAAAAACTTCAAAAAATCATACTTACGGGATTGTTATCGAACTGAACTGTGAAACCGATTTTGTTGCTAAAAACGAAGCTTTTATCGCTTTTGGGAATCAAATTGCTGAAAAGGTTCTTGAAGCAAAGCCCGAAACAATTGAGGATTTGCTTTCACTTCCCATTAATGGATTAAAAGTAAGCGAACTTCTTGAGGAACAGATGGGCAAAATCGGAGAAAAAATTCAAATCTCATCCTACAAATCAATTGCGGGTACTTTGGTTGTTCCTTATACACATTTAGGTAATAAAATTGGGGTTTTGGTCAGTCTTTCTGAATCCGGAGATGATACAATATATCTTATCGGCAAGGACGTTGCCATGCAAATTGCTGCCATGAATCCTATTGCTGTTGATGAAAATCGAATTCCTAAGGAGGTTATTGCTCATGAAATGGAGATAGCTAAAGAGCAAGTAAAAACAGAAGGTAAACCGGATCATATTGCCGAAAAAATTGCACTGGGAAAAGTAAATAAGTTTATTAAAGAGAGCACGCTTCTTAGTCAGGATTTTGTGAAAGATTCTTCAAAAACAGTATTCGAAGTACTGAATAATGTAAAAAAAGGCCTTACCGTTAACGAGTTTACTCGAATTTCAATAGGAAATTAAGATTTTCTTTTACTTATTCTGTTTAATAATTTAAATACCCTTTATTTTGCCATACAGAATAAAGGGTATTTTTAATTCAATAATTATGAAATACAAAAGAATTTTAATCAAACTGAGTGGGGAAGTGTTAGGGGGTAAACAAGGGTTTGGATTAGATCAGGAAGCTCTGATGTTTATGATATCGGAGATTAAAAAAGTAATTGAACATGGTGCTGAAGTGGGAATAGTCATTGGCGGTGGTAATATATTCAGAGGCTCGGAACTCAACAGCAAAGGATTTTCCAATAAGATTAAAGGAGACTATATGGGAATGCTGGCGACCATTATTAACGGTATCGCTCTTCAGACTGCTTTTAGCGATACGGGAATAAAGTCAAAATTAATAACAGCGTTTCACGTGGATAAAGTCGGGGAAATCTTTAATCAGGATAAAGTTCTTCAATATCTCAAAGAGGGTAACATTACTATCTTCACTGGTGGAACGAGCAATCCTTTGTTTACAACAGATTCGGCTGCAGCTCTCCGTGCTGTTGAAATAAAAGCCGATGCCTTGTTAAAAGCAACAAAAGTGGACGGCATCTATTCCTCTGACCCGTTTAAATATTCGGATGCTATTAAATATAATACGCTTACTTTTAATGAAGCTATTGATAAACAATTAAAAGTAATGGACTTAACGGCTTTCACTATTTGCAGGGAGAATAAAATGCCGATTATTGTTTTCGATTCATCAATCAAAGACAACCTTCTAAATTTAGTTATTCAGGGGAACATTGGCACCTTGGTTTATTAAAAATTAAATATTTTTGCTACAAATAAATTAATAATAGAGATTTACAATGAGTTACTATTTTACTTCAGAGTCCGTATCAGAAGGACATCCGGACAAGATTTGCGATCAGTTGTCTGATGCAATGCTTGATGAATTTTTAAGATATGATCCCGAATCAAAAGTGGCATGCGAATCATTT
>Ga0265297_10008587_pt1 | contig 13553 bp, 16 predicted proteins | sample Munlanlwell13791_FD_192502 | JGI IMG/M metagenome (GOLD analysis project Ga0265297, IMG submission 192502) | Leachate microbial communities from a municipal landfill in Southern Ontario, Canada - Leachate well 137-91 | ecosystem: Engineered > Solid waste > Landfill > Unclassified | place... | reverse complement strand
TGAGAACTCTATTAATACTATTTTAGAAGTTGTTAATAATTACGGAATGAAGATTTAAATTATTTCGCCAAACCCGATTAATCTCCAGTGTCCGTCGATGTTTCTTGCGAGTCCGACGTTATCTCCTTTTAATGAAACGATTGGAATGTTTAGTAAAAGTTCAATTTCGTCTTTGTTTATTTTTTCAATTGTGCCGACTGTGATTGTTGTGTTTACACTTAACATTAACATTTCTTTTGTTTTCAAAGGTGCAACTTCTTTGTGTTCTGAAATTCCTAAAACTTCTTTGAATAATTCTGTTTTTATTTTTGCTTTGTAAGTTATTTCTGGAAGTTTTCCTTTTTCACTGACGATACATCCTGATAATGAATCTGCTTTTGCTAAAAATGGGTCGAGTTCAGTTTCAATTGAAATGCTTGCTCCTGGAGTTACTTCTTGAACAGATTCTTTTCCTCGGTGAAGAGAAATTATTTTTGTAGTGAGTGTTTGGTAATTTTGTTGGTTTGCTTTTTTTACAATTAATCCTGGTTTGATTTCTATTTCGTCATTAACTTTTAATTTTCCTTTTTTTAAAATTCCCCCGAGGATTCCGCCGTGTAATTTTTCTACAGATGTTCCTGGTTTGTTTATATCAAAACTTCTTGCAATTAAAAAAATAGGTTCTGTTTCAATTTCTTTTTTTGGGATTTCTATCTCTGCAAGTTTTTCAATTATCTTGTCGATGTTAATTTCTTGCTGTGCAGAGATTGGGATTATTGGTGCGTTTTCTGCAATTGTCCCTTTCACGAATTTTTTTAATTCGTTGTAATTTTTTAATGCTTGTTCTTTTGAAACTAAATCAATTTTATTTTGAACGATAATTATATTTTTTATTTTTTTTGCTTGTAATGCTGTGAAGTGTTCGCGTGTTTGCGGTTTGATTCCTTCGTTTGCAGCGACGACAAGAATTGCTGCGTCGATTAGTGCAGCTCCTGAAAGCATTGTTGCCATTAACATTTCGTGTCCTGGTGCGTCGATAAAACTTATGTAACGGAACGGAGTTCCTTTTTTATTATCAAATTTATTTCCGTCTTTGAAAATTGTCATTTCAGCATAACCTAACTTAATTGTAATTCCTCGTTTTAATTCTTCAGAATGCGTGTCAGGAAACTTTCCAGTAAGTTTTGATAATAAAGTTGTTTTTCCGTGGTCAATATGTCCGACGACGCCGACATTTAATTCTGGGATGTTCATAAAAATAGATTGGGAAATTAGTTTTTAAGAGTTTGGATTTGAGCACACCAATCAATCCTTTCGCCAGTTTTATAATATTGCATAGAAAATCCTCTTTGTTTGAAGTCGTCTCTTTCTGCAACTTCTGTAAGAAGCCTTAATTTTTCAAAGATTCCAGCAGAATTCATTTTGTTAGTCATATAATTATTATAATCTTTTTCTGTAACAATTTTACTTTCTAAATTGAGATTTTCTTCTTGAATTTTTTCATCTCCCCACTTAAATTCTTTTGTCATAAAAATTCTAAATTAAATTAATTAAAAAAGGTTTGGATTAGAATTATTCTACTTTTTCTTCAACTGGTTTTCCTGTAGGCTCTTCTTTTGCTTTTTTCCATTCAGGTTCTGGTTTTGGTTGATTTTGTTCTGGAAAAATTTCTGATAATTTCTTTCCGCCTTCTTTTACAATTTTTAAATTAATTTGAACAATGTCTGGAGAAATAACTTTTCCACGAACTGTTTTTCTCATTCTAAGTCCTTTGGGTTTGAAATTTGAAACTTTCTTTTTTCCTTCTCTTCTTGGACGTTTGTGTAATCCTTTTCCGTATGTAAGTAAAAGTTTTTTTAATGCAACTCCCTCAACTTTTTCATGTGAAGTGAAACCTGCGTTGTCGCTTGCGCCTGTGATTTCAAATTCATAATCACTTAAATCTCCAGAAATATCTTTACCTTCAATTTTATTGTGAAGTTCTTTTCCTAATAGTTCTTCTGATTCTGATTCTAAATGAAATGTCTTTCCGTCCTTCTGTGCGATATTTATTTTGAAAACCATAAATATTCTGAGAAAAATTAGTTTATAAGGGTTTTGATTTTTTAAAAATAAAATGTATCTTACTTTTGTTATCTATAACTTATTTGCATCGCTATATTATAACATTCTTCAGAGCATTCTTGTCCGTTATACCCACCATCAGTCATCTCCCTTCTGCAAATCCCACATATAGGTATATTATTTTCTGTATCTTGTTTTTTGTATGTGAATAAGTTACGTAGTTTGTTCCAAAAGGTGTCTTTAGCTCCTTCTGCAATAACTTCCAGATTTTTGTTTCCCATATTAATTATAATATTTGATTATTTAAATTCTTTTTGGTAAGTTTTTAAAGATTTTGAATGGTGTTACATAAAGATTTATTAATTCTTTTTTGATATTTTTATTATGAAGAAAGAGGAAATTATAATTCATCTTGAAAATGTTTCGAGATATTATCACATGGGCGAGACGATTGTAAAAGCAGTTGATGGAATTTCTTTGTCGGTTAAAAAAGGCGACTTCGTCGCTGTTATGGGTCCTTCTGGAAGTGGAAAATCCACTTCAATGCATTTAATCGGAAGTTTGGATGTTCCAACAAAAGGACATATTTTTCTTGATGGGCATGATATTTCTTCGCTTCATGAATCTGATTTAGCACAAATAAGAGGGAAGAATATTGGTTTTATTTTTCAACAATTTAATTTAATTCCGACGCTTACTGTTAAAGAAAATGTTATGTTACCTTTGTCTTTGCAAGGAATTTCTGAAGAAGAACGTGAGATTAAAGTTAATGCACTTTTGAAAAAGATGGAACTTAGTGAAAGAGCAAATCATTTTCCGAACCAGATTTCTGGAGGGCAACAGCAGAGAGTTGCAATTGCGAGGGCTTTAGCAAACGACCCTGAAGTTATTCTTGCCGACGAGCCAACAGGAAATCTTGATACAAAAACAGGAGAGATTGTTATGGAACATTTGGAGAAATTAAATGATGAAGGTAAAACAATTGTGATGGTTACACATTCGCCTGAACTTGCAAAGGAATATGCAGATATTGTTTATTGGTTGAAAGACGGGAAGATTGAAAAAATTACTACAAAGAAAAGTAAAAGTATGAAAAAAATTGGGAAATGGGAAGGAGATTAAAAAAATGTTTCAGAGGAATTTATAATGAATTATTTTTTATTTGCTTTGAGAAATTTAAAGAGAAAAGGTGTTAGGAGTTGGCTTACTCTTTTGGGAATTTGTATTGGGATTGCAGCAGTTGTTTCTTTAATTAGTTTAGGAAGTGGATTGCAGGAAGCTGTTCTTTCTCAGTTTGGTGTTGGTTCAACAGAAGTTATAACTGTTCAAGCGAGTGGAGGTTTTATGGGTCCGCCAGGTTCTGAAGTTGTAACTCCTTTAACTCTTGATGATGTAAACGCGATTAACGGAGTAAGTAGTGTAGATTTTGCTTACAGAGAAAATATTTTGACAGGGCAAATGGAATATAATGATATTCTTGGAATAGGTTATGCGACGACGATTCCTTTAGATTATATTAAAGAATATTATGAGATTAATGAGGTTAAAATTGAATATGGACGTTTGTTAAAAAAAGGAGATTCAAGAAAAATTCTTTTGGGATTTAATTTTTACAACGGGAAAACAAATGGTTTCGAGAGGACAATCCTTCCTGGAAAACAAGTTTTAATTAATGATGAAATTTTTAATGTTATTGGGATTCTTGAAAAAACAGGTTCTTTTCTTTATGATTCTGCTGTTTTTATGCTTGAATCTGATATGGATTCTATTTCTGATAAAGGGGATAATGCAGATATTATTACAGTGAAAGTTAAAAATAAAGATTTAATGAACAGGACAAAAATTGATATAGAAAAATTACTTAGAAAAAGGAGAGATGTTAAGGTTGGAGGTGAGGATTTTTCTGTTTCAACTCCAGAATCTTCTTTGGATCAAGTTAATCAAATTCTTGGTGCGATTCAGGTTTTTGTTATAATTATTGCTTCAATTTCTATTGTTATCGGCGCTGTTGGAATTGTTAATACTATGACTACTTCTGTTCTTGAGAGGAGAAAAGAAATTGGGATTATGAAATCTGTTGGTGCTAGGAATTCTCAAATATTTTCGCAGTTTTTTATTGAGTCTGGATTTTTAGGATTTATTGGCGGGGGAATTGGTGTTTTGTTAGGAATTTCTTTGGGTTATATTGGAACAGGAATGATAAATAATTTTATTGGTTCAGATACTTTGCCGATAATAAATTTTTCTTTGATATTTTTTTCTTTATTTGGTAGTTTTTTAATAGGCGCGTTAGCTGGAATTTTTCCTGCGATGAAGGCAGCCAAACAAAATCCTGTTCAAGCTTTGAGTTCATGATAGGAAAAGAATCTATAAAATATTCGTTGAGAAATTTGAAGAACAGAAAAACAAGAAGTGTATTTACAATATTTTCAATTTTAATTGGAATTGCGACGATATTTATTTTTGTAAGTTTTGGTATGGGTTTGTATAATTACATTGAAGAAATTTCTACAGGTTCTTCTGCAAATAAAATTTTAATTCAGCCAAAAGGAACTGGTTTTTCGGATACGACTTTTTCATTTAGTGAGAGAGAAGTTGATGCAGTTAAATCTGCTTCTGGAGTTTATGAGGCCACAGGAATTTATTTTAAAACAGTAGAAATAAAACAAAACGATAAATTAGTTTATACTTATTTAATTGGTTATGACCCGAATAAACCCCTTCTTTTAGAGTTATCTGATTTGGAAATTTTTAGAGGAAGGAATTTAGAATCGGGAGATAAAGGTGTTGTTGCTGGTTATAATTATTTAATTCCCGATAAAGTTTTTTCAAAAGGTTATTCTTTAAATCAGAATTTAGAAGTTAATGGTGAGAAATTAAGAATAATTGGTTTTTATGAATCTATTGGAAGTCCGCAAGATGATGCACAAATTTATGTTACTAATGATGTTGTGAAAGAACTTTTTGGAGATGATGTGAAATATAATTGGATTGTTGCAGAAGGTGATGTTTCTAGAATTGATAATGTTGTTGAAAATATTGAGAGAAAATTGAGAAAAGAAAGAGATTTGGAAGAAGGGAAGGAGGATTTTTATGTTCAAACTTATGAAGATATGATTGAAACTTATAAAGTTGTCTTGGATATTGTTATTGGATTTATTATTGTGATTGCTTTAATTTCTGTTCTTGTGTCGTCGGTTAATACTGCGAACACGATGATTATTTCTGTTCTTGAGAGAAAAAAAGAAATAGGAATTATAAAATCAATTGGTGGGACTAACTCTGAAATTTTTGGAATATTTTTATTTGAAAGTTCGTTCTTAGGATTTATTGCAGGAAGTATTGGTGTTTTTCTTGGTTGGATTTTTACATTTGTTGCTGGAGAGATTCTTGAGGTTTTAGGATATGGTTTTTTATCTCCGTATTATTCTTTTAATTTATTTGCTGGTTGTATTTTATTCGCGATGATAACTGGTGCAATTGCTGGAGTTGTTCCTGCTGTAAAAGCTTCGAAGACAAATCCTGTTGAAACTTTGAGGTATGAATAAAATTTTTGAATAAATATCTATTTTAGAAAATCAAAATATATAAAAATAGAAAGAATATAATTAAGATATGAATAGTGTTGAAGATTTAGTAGATATTGTTATGACAGAAGCAGTTGAAGGAGATTCCCAAAATCTTTATTTAGATGAATATAGAAATAGACCTGAAAAAAAACTTCCTCCTTTTATTTTCAATCTTGAACTTATTAAAAAACCTAATGGTTCTTATGAGTGGTTAGAATAATCTTACTTTTTTTAAGAATTTATTTTATCCGTGATGATGTAATTTTTTCTTTAACTTGTGCTTCTTGTATTTTCTCCAAACAAACCATCCGACAACTGCAAGAATTATTATGTATAAAATCCAAGGTTGTGAAGTTTGGTTTTTAGATGAACCGTTAAAATAACTTGAATCAAAATCAATTACCTTTTCAATTTGTCTTCGGACATTTACAGAATCTGTGTAATAAATAATTATTTTTATTTCTCCGTCTTTCATTATTGCTTCAAAGTCAGCAGTTGTGTATTCGTTTGAATCTAAACTTCCGATGTTTATTCTGTTTGCTCCTTTAATTTCTACATTTTCTTGTTTAGGACTTTCTATTGTTAATGCTTCAATGTCTACATCCTCTATGTTTAAAATTTCAAGAGTTAGTTCTTTTGTTTTAGAATTGTATTCTTTCACGTGAATTTCAAAATCTGCTTTTGTATCTTCTATGTAAATATTAAATTCTTCTATTTTCTTTGCTGTGTTTGTTGAAGAATACATTACTTCAATTGGAATGTCTCCTTCTAATGCGTCTTCATCAATTCGTAACTTGTATGTTGCTAAATAAAATGAACTATATTTTCTTGTATATGTTCCTGAATTAATTTTTATAGGATTTGTAGATTCTGGGTCAATTGTAAACGGATAATTTTCCTTTAATTCAAATTCGACTAATCCACATTCTGGATTTGAAACTCCATCGATTTGGAACACAACTTTTACTGTTTCTCCTGGAATTGCTGGATAAGGATCTTGATTTATCATTGAAACACTTAATGAACATGCTGCGCTAATAAATCCAATACTAAATAAAAATAATATTGTTAAGGTTAATCCTCTTTTCATAAATAAAATTATCTTTTTATGTTTTTAAATATTTGCAAAAAGAAAGCTTTTTAATTGGACTTTTACTTGATATTTTATGATTAAGAAAAATAATAAAAAATTTGTTAAAAAAGATTTTAAAAAAGGTGTAAAACCTGATTTTAATAAATCATCTGGAATTTTTACTAAGAAGAAGATTGGAGAAATCGGTTCTGTTCCCGAGGGAAAATTTGAACTTATGGGGAAAGTTAATCGTATTATTCAGACAACTGGGCCGACTGTTTTTGTAGTTTCTGACGGAACTGGTTCTTTGCAACTGAAAGGTTTTGCTGGTGCTGGTGAGCGTTCTTATCCTGAAATTGAGGAAGAAGATTGTGTTAAAGCGAAAGTTAAACTTGAAGAATTTAATGGAGAAATTGAAGGAGATATTGTTACAATAACTAAACTTTCCGACGACGAGCATAATGAATTTTTGAAAGTTATGGAACAAGTTGAAAAAGATAGAGCGAGAGTTATCCCTCCAGAGTTTTTGGTTGAAGGAAATGTTTTGAATAAATTGAAAAATAATTTTATTGAAGCAGCGACGCAAATTCGTTTAGCAGTTATTCAGGACAGACCGATTATTGTTAGACATCATAATGATACTGACGGTTATAGTTCTGGTTTTGCTTTAGAAAGAGCAATTTTACCTTTGATTGGAAAACAGCATTCTTCTGAAAAAGCTGGTTGGGAATTTTTTACACGCGCGCCTTGTGCTGCACCCTTTTATGAAATTGATGATTCTATTAGAGATACTGCTTTGTCGTTGAGAAATGTTGCGAAGTTTTCTAATAAAATGCCTTTGATAATTATTGCAGATAATGGTTCTTCTCCGGAGGATTTGATGGCGATAAAACAAGCGAAAATTCACGGCGCTGATTTCATAATTGTTGACCATCATTTTTTTGATAAAGATGTTATTTCTGAAAATGTTCTAGTTCATATTAATCCTTTTTTAGTTGGTGAAGATGGGAGTAAATTTTCTGCAGGAATGCTTTGTGCTGAACTTGCGAGATTCATAAATCCTGATGTTAAACATGTTGAATTTATTCCGGCGCTTGCTGGTTTTGCTGATAGAATTGATTTGGGAGATCCTGTGATTATGGAAAAATATTTAGAAGTTGCAAAAAAAGAAGGATACACAAAAGAACTTCTTTCTGAAATTTCACTTGTGATTGATTATATTTCTGCAAAGGTTCGTTTTATGGAAGTTCGTGAATATATTGAAGTTTTATTTGGCGAGCCGAGAGATAAACAAAAACAACTTGTTGAATTACTTGCGCCACATATTCACGCTTTGGATGCGAAGGGTTTGATGATGGCAAAATCAAATGCAAAGACAGAAAAAATTGGTAAAACAAATTTACAACTTTTATACTTTGAAGAATTTTTTCCTGGATTTGGTTTTTATCCTAAACCTGGTAGAATTACTGGAATGGTTCATGATAATTTACAAGAAGAAAAGGGAATTACTAGTTTAGTCAGCGTCGGTGTTTTGGGAACTTCTATGACAATTCGTGCTACAGATGAATCTAATTTTTCTGTTCATGAATTAATAAAATTTCTTGATAGTGAAATACCTGATGCTTTTGTTGATGGAGGCGGACATAAAAATGCTGGTTCAATTACATTTTTACCAAACAAACAAAAGGAAATTGTTAAATTAACTAAAGATTTTATTAAAGGAAGAAGTTAAGAATATTTATATATCTTCTAATCTTTTATTATGAATGGTTCGTAAAAGAGAGGCGAGAAGAAAATTAATTTTAAAATTTAGTTTTTGTTTAGTGGGGATTTTAATTTTGATTGATTTTTTAATTTTGTTTTTTGGAAGGTCGCTTGATTTTTCTGTCTTCGCTGATTTTATGAATATAATTATTTCTTTAGGTGTTGTGTTGATTTCTTTTTTTTGTTATTCTCATCTTTTAAAAAAATTTCCTGAAGAAAGAAAATTCTTTTTTATTTTGTTTATTGCTTTTATCTTTAGATTTTTTGGAGAATTATCTTGGGCGTATTTTGATTTGTCTTTAAAATTTATTCCTAATTTTTCTTTTGCAGATGTAATGTGGATGCTATCTTATTTTATAATTATTGCAGGATTTGGTTATCATCTTAAAAAAATGGAAATTCCGCAAAGAAATAAGGCGGTTTTGTTTTTTACTTCAACAATTGGAATTATTTCTTTGCTATTTATTTTTGCAATTTATTTTATGATGTTGAATATTTCACCAAGTGCAAAATTTGCTTTTTTAATTAATGAGTCCTATGTTCTTTTAGATTTGATTATTTTGGCTTTGGTTTTAACACCTCTTTATTTTTCAATTAAAAAACACAGTAAATGTTTTTATTTTTATTTTTTATTTGCTTTAGGTTTTGTTGCTTATTCAATTTATGATTTACTTTTTGCACAAACGTTCTTGCAAGGAACTTATTTTTCAGGAGGGAAAGTTGAATTCTTGTATTTCCTTTCTTATTCTTTTATTTTCTTTGCTTTTTATTCTAGGTATAAATATTTGATTAATTTTAAGAAGAAAATTTAATTTGTAAAATCTTTTATTTTATCTTCGATATCTTTTTTATTTGTTAATTCTTCTGGGATTCTATATTCAACCCATTTTACTTTCTTTTTATCTATTGCATCCTTCAAATTTTTTTCGTGTGTGTTCAATTTTGAGTTTCCACTTTTTACTTCTACAAAAATAATTTCTTCAATTTTTTTATTGTCCATTCCTTTGAATACAACAAAATCAATTGGTTTTCCTAAGAATTTACATTCTGTTGGTAAATATTCTAAATTAGGAAGATATGGTGCTAATTGTTCAGAGAATTGTCCTCCTAAAACTGCGCGTGATTTCATAATTGCATCTTTTCTATAATTTGGAATTTCTTTTTCCCAATCTTTATTTGTTTTAAATCTCCCAATTTTATTTCCTAACCAATATGCAATAATTAATCCGACGAGAAAAATGAGAATTAGGATGATTGTTGTGAAGGACATTTTATTTCCCCCACACCATATTTTTTCTTCTTTTTATTTCTGCAATTTCTGAAAGAATTTTTATTTCGTTTTGTGTTAGTAAATCTTTGTTCTTCTTGAAATCTCTAAATTGTTTTTCTCCCATATCTGAATAAAGGAATTTTTTATCTTTTAATTCTCTTTCAAAATTTGTTCCTGGAAGCGAAATCGCAACTTCCATTCCTTCTGTTGCTTCGTCGACAGATTTTTTATCTGCTTGAATATTTTTTGTTCTTCCAATTTTATTTTCATCTTCATCAATTAAGTTTACATTTGCTGTGAGTTTTCCTGCAAGAACTTTTATTCCAAAGATTGCTGGTTTTGTATTTCTAAAAACATACTGATGAAGAATTTCTAATTTACATAAACTTGTAAGTTCCATAAGTTTTTTCTTTTCAATTTCTTTTCTTTTGTTATTTCTGAATTCAACTAAATCGTCAATTAATTTGTAAACTACTTCTTCTGTGATGACTTTTATTTCTTTGTTGTTAGTTTGTAATTCTTTTGCGTCTTCGTTTAATGAAACATTAAAACCTAAAATTATTGCGTCGAGTTCGTCAATTTCTAAATTTGCTTTTGCATTTACAAAATCGCTTTTGTTGATGTTTCCAATTCCTGCTTTTAAGATTGGGATGTTTGATTGTTTAAGTAAAACTAAAAGTGCTTCTAAACTTCCGAGAGAATCTGCTTTTGCAATTATTCCTTTTTTTTCTGTTTTGATATTTTCTGTTAATTCTTTTTTGAATATTTCTTTTATTTTTTCTTTATCTCCTTTGTAAGATAAAAAAGGCATTCCTGGAAGGACATCAATTCTTTCTGAAAACTGGATTCGTAGTCCTGTTGCAGCGCGGACTTTTTCTTGTGATTTGAATCTTGTGCTTAATGGTTGGATTTCTTCAATGTTCCGTATTTTTGTAATTATAGGATTTCCCTCGATATCTGCGACTGCAATTTCTTCCCCCTTTTTTAATTCTCCGTCGTATAAAATTGCTTCAGCATAATCATTTGATTTTTCTTTTTTAACTTCGAGTATAACTCCTTTTGGTTCTTTTCCCAAGTTTAATCTTTCTTTCAAATATTTTTGACTTAAACCACAAAGCATCATCATTAATTCTTGAATTCCTTCGCCGGTTCTTGCTGAACAAGGTATTAATGCAATTTTTTTTGTGAAATCTTCGACATTAAAAAATAAATCTGCTTCAAATCCGTAACTAGATAATGCTCCTGCGATAGTCATGTATCTTTCGTCGAATAAATTTTTTACATTTGTTGGTTGCGATTCTATATTTTTTCTTAAACTTATTTCTGAATTTTTGTTTGTTCTCCAGTTAGAGATATTGTCAATTTTATTTAATGCGATTAAGAAAGGGGTTTTGTTTGCTTTTAAAATTTGGATTACTTCTGCTGTTTGGGGTTTGATTCCTTCGTTAATGTCTATTACTAAAATTGCTAAGTCGGCTAAACTTCCTCCTCGTTTTCTTAAATTTGTGAATGCTGCGTGTCCGGGCGTGTCAATGAATAAAAATCCCGGGATTTCTAATTCTATTTTATTTTTGTCGATTAATGAGCACGCTTTTTTTATTTGGCTTGATGGATAAAGTGTAAAAGAAATTTTTTGTGTGATCCCTCCGGCTTCGCATTCTTGAAGAGACGTGCATCTAAAATAATCTAATATACTTGTCTTTCCATGGTCAACGTGTCCACAAATTGTGACGATTGGTTGTCTTATCATGCAAGATTTAGTTTCGTATTATTTTTAAAGTTTGATGATTTGAATAATTTAATGAAAAAGGAAATATTCAGAGAATTTATTAGGGATTTAGTTTCTCTTGGGGGAATTCCTTTTTTTCTTTTGGTTATTATTCGCGTTTCAATAAATCCAGATTTTCATTATATTTTGCAATTTGTTGTTGCCGGGATTTTATTCTTTATTATGAGGTTTTTATTCAAATTTGAGATCCATTCTGGACTTGCACTTATCCTTCTAATTTTTATTGGAAATTATTATGGGGATTTGAAATTTATGATTTTTGCGACGCTGATGTATTTTTTATTGATTGCTTCGATGTTTTATCTTAAGAAAGATAACAAAGAAATTTTAAAAGGAATTTTATTTGGAGGAATAAGTTCAATAATAAGTTATTTTTCTGTAAAATTATTTTTTGGTTTTTAATTGATTTAGATTTCTTGAAAAGAGACATTTAAAGCGGCAGAGTTAGATCCAAAGACCGCTCTGAACCGATTCTTTTGTCTCTCTCCTAGTTATATTTCTTTGAACTATTTAAGTTTTATTAAATTTATAAATTACAAATTCTTTTAATATAAATGGAAAAGAGGGAGCCAAATTTAAAACAAGTTTCTCTTTTGGGAGGTTCAAGTTTTTTTAATGATGTTGGTAGTGAATTAATCACACCTATTCTTCCGTTTTATATTAATGCCCTTGGTGGTGGAGGAATTGCTTTAGGATTAGTTAGTGGACTTCGTGAAGGGCTTGCAAGTTTCTTTAAATTTTTTGGAGGTTGGCTTTCAGATAGATTTGGAAAAAGAAAACCTTTTGTTTTTTTTGGTTATGTAATGTCTATTATATTTAGATATTTAATTTCTCTCGCGAACTCGTGGAATTCTGTTATTGCGTTTGTTTCTTTTGAAAGGTTTGGAAAACTTCGCGATGCTCCTCGAGATGCGATAATTTCTGATTCTGTAAAAATACATCAAGGAGAAGCGTTTGGTTTTCATCAGGCAATGGACACAATGGGCGGTGTCGTCGGAACTTTGCTTGCAATATTTTTATTTTGGAAATTAAATTTAGATATAAAAACGATTATTATTATTGCTGCTGCAATTTCTTTGATTTCATTAGTTCCTTTATTTTTTGTTAAAGAGCCAAAAATAAGAGCAAAAAATCTTGGTTTTTTATCAAGTGTTTGTAATATAAGTAAAAAATTAAAATATTTTATTTTTGTTTCATCTATTTTTACTCTTGCAAATTTTGGTTTGTATATGTTTTTAATTTTACGTGCAGAAGAACTTAGTGGGAATGTTTTGTTTCCTTTAATTCTTTATGCAGTTTTTGGTTTTGTGTATTCAATCTTTTCTAAACCTTTTGGAATCCTTTCAGATAAAATCGGAAGAAAAAAAGTTTTGTTGATAGGATATTTTTTATTTTTCCTTGTTCTTCTTGGTTTTATTTTCACACAAAGTTTATTTTATTTTTCAATTTTGTTTACTGTTTATGGTTTAGTTTATGCAATAACACAACCAAATCAGCGGGCTTTAGTTTCTGATTTATCTGGAGATATGAAAGCAACTGCATTTGGGTTTTTTAGTTCTATAACTGGAATTGTTACTATTTTTGGTGGTTTAATTGCTGGAATTTTGTGGGACATTAATTATGTTACTATGTTTATTTATCTCGCTGTTGTATCTGCTATTTCTATTTTCTTTTTGTTTTTTGTAAAAGAGAAGAATTAAAAACTTTTTTCACTAACTTCTTTTATGAATATAGATTTGAATGAACTAAATAAAAAATATAATCTTGAATTAGAAAAAGTTATCTCTGAAATTAAAAAAAATAAATTTAAACTTGTTTTATTGCAGTTTCCCGACGGGCTGAAACCTTATGCGACGGCTGTTGTTGATTTTTTGAGGAAAAAAACAAAAACAGAATTTTTAATCTGGATTGGAAGTTGTTATGGTGCGTGTGATACTCCGACGGGAATTGAGAAAATTAAACCGAAAATTGATTTTGTTGTTCAGTTCGGACATAATGATTTAATGCCGAGTTATTGATGTTTTCATTCGTCGGTGATAAGAATTA
>Ga0265297_10008586_pt1 | contig 13554 bp, 10 predicted proteins | sample Munlanlwell13791_FD_192502 | JGI IMG/M metagenome (GOLD analysis project Ga0265297, IMG submission 192502) | Leachate microbial communities from a municipal landfill in Southern Ontario, Canada - Leachate well 137-91 | ecosystem: Engineered > Solid waste > Landfill > Unclassified | place... | reverse complement strand
ACATACCTGGACAAGAAGGAATTGTGTCCTTTGGGCGTTTATGTGTATGTGATCCGGGTGAAGGGCCTTGATGGCATTGATTATAAATACTCGGGAACCACAACCTTATTGAGGTAAACGATATTTTTGTAAAAACATTGAAAAGGGGGCAGAAATGCCTCCTTTTTTATTAATAAATTACAACACCAAGCAGATTTGAGATTTCCCGTATTTTTTTTTCAAGTTCTATTTGCATCATTTGATAGGTTTGTTCTTCCATCAAAGAAAGATCTCCTTTCCTGAGATTTGCACTATTTTTTTTCTTAAGTAATTGTAATTTCCGAAGTTCATAATGGTTTAAGGTTTTATTTATATCTTTCACGTAATTATATTCAAGCTCAATGTGTTCTCCAAATCTTTTTTTCCAATTATCACTTAATGGGGGTTCAAGTTCGATACAATTTATAGCTACTTCCTGAAAAGCAGGATCAGAATGGTTAATGAAATACTTAATTTCAGGATATATCTTTTTCTCTATTCTGTATGCAATATAGGAGTTAAAAATTTTTGAAAAAAGTGGATTTTCCCATTCCGTATCAGCGACTACTTCGATGATGAGATCTGCAAATTTATTACTGTCAGCAAGATTATCATTCCCTTTTAAAAGCAATAATTTGATTACCTGTTTTTCCTGATCGCTGCTTATATTTTTCAGATAACGGTCTAATGCAGATACTCTTTCAGGTTCTTTCGATTCATGTTTTATTCCCTGAAATTGAAGATTACTTTTCCGTGCATTTATCAGTTGATTATCCAGTTCACGGTATAAGATGCTTTCATCAAGATTAAGTTCATAAGCAAGCTCCTTTATATAGTTGCTTCTTTTAAGAAAATTGGGAATATTAATAATTGACTTAATAATATTTCTGACGATTTCTGCTTTTTGAATAGGATCGTCTGATTTGTTTCCAAAAAGAAAGCGGGTTTTAAAAATAATAAAGTCAGATGCATTTTTCTTTAAATAAAGGTTGACTTCCGTATTGTCATTTTTTTTAACGAAACTATCAGGATCTTCACCTTCAGGTAAAGCAATTATTTTAATGTTCAGTTCTTCTTTCAGGGCCAGATCAATACCTCGAAGTGAGGCTTTAATTCCTGCTTCATCACCATCAAAAATAAAAGTCAGGTTGTTTGTATAACGTTTTACCAAACGGACATGTTCTTCAGTAAGACTGGTACCTAATGATGCGACAACATTTAGAATTCCAGACTGAAATAGTGCAAGAACATCTGTATATCCTTCCACGAGATAGCACTTATCAGCACGTTGAATGTGGTTTTTTGCCAAATCCAGTCCAAACAGTATTTTGCTTTTACTATATACTTTTGTTTCAGGACTATTGATGTATTTTGCTTCCTGATGATCTGTTTTAAGTGCCCGACCACCAAAGCCTAAGGTTCTGCCTGTAACTGAATGGATAGGAAACATAATCCTATCGCGAAACCTGTCAATAAGCTTTCCATCGGGCGTTTTTAAGCTCAAGCCTGAACTGATTAAATACTCTTCTTTATAACCTTTGTTGATAGCTTCACGCGAAAAAATATCTTTTTCCAATGAAGCAAACCCCAGCCGGAATGCTACCCAGGTTGACTCTGATATTCCTCGGGACTTTAAGTAAGCTTGTCCAATTTTTTTACCCTCCTCCGAATGGATAAGAAAATTATGATAAAACTCTTCTGCAAATGATAAAACAATGTAATTACTTGCCAGTTCATCTTTTTCTTTTGTTTGATCCTCACTTTCTTTTTCTTCGGTGATTGCAATATTATATTTTGCTGCAAGAAAGCGCAAGGCTTCAGGGTATGTGTATTTTTCATATTCCATTAAGAATTTGACAGAATTCCCTGCTTTTCCGCATCCAAAGCATTTATAAATATCTTTAGCCGGAGAAACAATGAAGGAAGGAGTTTTTTCATTGTGAAATGGGCAAAGGGCAGTAAAATTATTCCCTTTCTTTCGTAAGCTAACGAAGTCTCCGACAACTTCCTCAATTTTAGCGGTGCTTATAATGGTTTCTATCGTTTCTTGTGAAATCATGAGAAATAATAAATGAAAGCTTTAAATATTTACACTAAGGTTAATAAAAATGAAAGGTAAATTTACAGTTAAAAACGTAATGAACGAAAGTCATTTAAGTTTGGCAGTAAAAGAATTTTTTAATCCTGAATAGCTTGTAAGTTCTGCGCGAATTGCACCAACACTGATACCTGTATATATTTTTACCGGAATTTTGTTTTCGTCATCAGATACCCAAAGCGTCATATCTTCTTCGCTGTTGAAAACACGATCAACAATCAGGATTGGTTTAAGTTTAATGGTCTTGTAAGTTCCGCTTTTAAGCTTCAATGTTTCCTTTCCTGCATATACGACACCGACATAGTAACAGGCATTATCAATGAACATATTGATCATAAAGGAATCTCCAACTTTTGCATTTTTATAGTCAAATGTTCTGGCGAGATAAATAGAGGATAACACATCTTGCGAATACTCTCCCGTTTTTACCACTTTGCCCTCCAGATTTTTAACAGTATTGGTTTTATGATTGAAGAAATAGTATTCAGTGGATTTGTAATCTCCTTCATTAATTAATCGAACACAGGCAATTGGCTCAAAAGTTTTAATGTTAACATAGGATTCATAATAATCACGAACTTTGAAAAAAGCATCATAAAATTTATAGGAAACACCAGAACCCAATAAATGATAATGCGGCTTATTTTTTAATATTTTTGGCTGTGGCTTCACTTCAACAGACATTTCACCCACAGGGATACTTAAATACATTGTGTACCATATTTTCAGTGTAATTTTTTCCCCATATGTGAAAGCTGTGTTTTTATTAAAACGGGCAACTGATTTCTGAGCAAAAAGACTATTGCAAAACAGAACAAACAAGGCAAATATCCAGATTACTTTTTTCATAAAAACTTTTAAAATAAAATTCAATAAGTATTCCAAACCTGATATTTGTTGTTTAATGCACAGATAAACAGTGCGTTAAAATAAATATCCAATAAAATAATATTAGAATATTTGATATTAATGTAATCACCCTATTTTTGCAAATTGTTAAAATATGTGAATGAGGATGAACAAGCATTTCTACACTGTTATAATGGCTGGTGGGATAGGTAGTCGTTTCTGGCCACTTAGCAGGCAAAAGGCTCCAAAACAGTTTTTGGATGTTCTTAATTCAGGTAGAACTTTGTTTCAGCTGACTTATCAAAGATTCCAGGCTATATGTCCTGAAGAGAATATCTTTATCGTTGCTAATAAAGATTATGGAGCTCTTATCAGAGAGCAAATACCTACTTTAAAAGAAGAACAAATATTATTAGAACCTTTGAGCCGCAACACTGCTCCCTGCATTGCCTATGCATCTCATAAAATTGCCGCCAAAGACCCGGATGCCTGCATCATTGTTGCTCCCTCGGATCACTTAATACTTAGTGAAAGTGCTTTTATTATTTCTGCTGAAAAATCGTTGCAGTTTGCTTCCCGAAATGATGTATTAATCACATTGGGCATTCGACCCAACAGACCAGATACCGGATATGGATATATACAATTTATTGAAGATCTAAAGGATAATGATTTTTGCAAAGTAAAAACATTTACGGAAAAGCCTGATTTGGCTATTGCAAAACAGTTTGTTGAAAGTGGTGAGTTTTTATGGAATGCAGGAATTTTTATCTGGAATGCTAAGACCATTCTCAAAGCATTTGAAACCCACTTACCCGAAATTGCTTCTTGTTTTAATTTCAGTGACAATTTATACTATACCGATAGTGAGGAATCACAGATATCAAAGGCCTATCTGGAGTGCACTTCCATATCAATTGATTATGGTATCATGGAAAAAGCATCAAATGTGTGGGTGCTTCCATGCAATTTCGGCTGGTCAGATATTGGTACATGGAATTCACTGTTTGAATTGCTACACAAAGATGAAAATAACAATGCCATAAAAGGGAAATACATTTTTACGAGGAATGCTAAAAATTGTATTATAAATGTTTCTGACGACAAGTTGTTGGCCGTTAACAATGTGGAGAACCTGATTATTGTTGAATCAGATAATATTATTCTTGTTGCAGATAAGAATCAGGAGCAGGATATTCGGAATGTTGTCAACGAAATAAAAAGCAAATACAGAGAGAAATTCATTTAATTGACTTTTTCTAAAATCCGATACCCCCACGGTTCCACATGTAAGTTTTCTTTAAGGTTGACGAACTTATAGGAAAAAAGATCCCTGAATTGAATCACATTTGAATCACTTTGTAAAATAACAAGTTGATGATCAGGACTAAAATTACAAAGAACAATAATCTGATCGTTTTCCTTTTGCCGCGTAAATGAGTAAATATGTTCTTCACAGTTATTGGCAACAATACTGTACTTTCCTCCGAAATCTCCATTCCATAAAGCAGGATTCCTGTGTTTTATTTCACATAAATGCTGGTAAAACGGAGTCATTTTATCATGCTTCCAATCAATATGGTTTTTTGTAAAAAAGCTTAATTTTTGATAATTCCCAGCTTCCTGACCACTATAAATTAAAGGAATGCCAGGAAGTGTAAAGCAAAGGACATTGCATACCTCCAGCGAAAAGGTCAGCCTTTCAATAGCAGAACCATTCCATGAATTTTCGTCATGGTTGGAGGTGAAAAGCAATTCATACGTTCCTTTTCTGTAATTCTGCAATTCATTTTCGATACAGTTCTTCAGGGAGTGGAGGGTGGTTCTTCCCTGTGCTATATCATTGATTTTATGGAAAATATTCCAATTGTAAAGCGCATCAAAAGCATGGTCCAGTAAATCTCTGTTTTCACTTTCTGCCAGCATGAAAACTGGTTTAATCTCATCGAGTTGTCTTCTTGCTTCATTCCAAAAAGGAGTTCTGACCAAATGAGCCATATCGCAGCGAAAACCATCAATGTCAGCCTCTTTAATCCAAAACTTCATGCTGTCAATCATTTCCTTCCAAAGCTCAGAGCTGTTGTAATTTAAATGTATAACATCTTCCCATTCAGGAAAAGGAGCTTTGAATCCACCATCATCGGTTTGGGTATAAAATTCAGGATGCTGTGATGTCCACTGATGATCCCAAGAGGTATGATTTGCCACCCAATCGAGCAGGACATACATATCCATATTATGAATAGTATCAACCAAATTCTTAAAATCTTCAAGAGTTCCGTATGTTTTATCAACAGCTTTGTAATTCTGTACGGAGTAATAACTGCCCATATCTCCCTTTCTGTTCTTTATGCCAATGGGATGAATCGGCATGAACCAAAGTATATCAACCCCCAGTTTTTTCAAACGGGGAAGATGTGCCTCAAATTCTTTAATGCTTCCACCTTGACTATATTGCCTCAAATTTACCTCGTAAATGATTTTATTTTTTGTCCATTCCGGAATTCTTTTCATACGTTGATTTGTTATTTTTTTTCTCTGACAGCATAATTTTCTCCAATAAAAAGATCAGCTAAGAGCTTTAAAGATTGAACCATTTTATGTTCTTGCTCCAGCACCTTCATACGATATTCATTCTGTGGTTCCTTGCCTCTTTCAAGCTGGGCTTTTTTTGTTTCATGATAGGTGAGTTCAATGAATATCCGGAGGTCCGCTTCCTCTGTTTTAATGGCATACAGTCCATCAATAATAAGCATATCAATACCTTTGAAATCGGTGGTCAAACTGTCAATTTGTTCGGTAACCAAATCAACGCAGGGCATGGTTGAAGTTTTATTAGCTTTAAAATCGCTGATGTTCTGATGAATGGTATCCCAATCGTATTCACTCCAACCGACTACGTTTTCGATTCCGTTTTCCAGTCGCCATTGGGTGCGGATATGCGGATGAATGCGGTAGTAATTGTCAATGTGGATCGGTTTTGCCATAATACCTTCCTTTCGCAGTAATTTTGCCAGCACATGGGCCAATTCTGTTTTCCCTGAACCGCTTTCACCAGAAATGGATACAATGTATTTATCAGATTTTCTGAGAAGTACATGATGAAATATTTCAGCAGCTGCCTGACGATGTTTATCTTCGATAAGTAAAATATCTCCGAGCATATTTTTATTTATAATTTAAAGTTAAATGCCTATTGATTAATTAGGTTTAATAGCAAAGGTACATTTTAAAAACTCAAATCTGAATAAAGTTTGACATCAGAAAAAAATTTGGTGGTTAAAAAATTAATTGTATATTTGACATAAAATGTCAATACATAAAATGTCATGAAGAAAACTATTTTTAACAAAATAAAGGAGTTAAGAGAGGAGAAAAAGCTTTTAATGAGGGAGGTTGCCTCTGCAACGCAGATTGATCAATCTCTGTTAAGTAAATTTGAAAATGGTGAAAGATTGCCTACTAAAACACAGTTATTGAGTCTGATCAGATACTTTGAAGCAGATTATAATGAAATGCTCATTTTATGGTTAAGTGATAAGCTTCTAAGTGTTGTTGATGAAGAAGAGGATTTATTAATACCTGCTTTTCACGTGGCTGAAGAAAAAATTAAATATCGTAGAATTTCAAAATCAGAAACCATAGATCTTTACCTGGATAAACTCAGCACGATTGATTCTTTATTACAGCAATTACAAGGGCTCAGAGAAACAGACAGTTACCGGATAGTTGAGGCTCTTGATCTGGAATATACCTGTGAAAGCAACCGGATTGAGGGAAGTACATTAACTATCAAAGAAACAGACCTTGTCATTAATGAAGGCCTTACTATATCAGGAAAAACAATGCGTGAACATCTGGAGGCAATAAATCACCATGAAGCAATTCTGTATATTAAAGATATCATTCAAAATAAGCTTCAGCTTAATGAGCGGACATTATTAAATATTCATTCCATTATCCTCCGGAATATTGACAGAGAAAATGCCGGAAGGTACAGAATGGTTCAGGTTTATATCAAGGGAAGTAAACATATTCCTCCGCAGCCCTATATGGTTCAAAAAGAAATGGAGGATTATTTTATTTGGTATGAAAAAAATAAAAACCGTTTGCATCCTGTGTTATTAGCTGCTGAAATGCACGAAAGGCTTGTCAGCATTCATCCGTTTATTGATGGTAATGGACGGACTGCCCGTTTGGTCATGAATCTTATTTTGTTAAGAAGCGGCTATGTAATAGCCAATATTAAGGGTGATTCTGAAAACAGGCTCAAATATTATAATTGCCTCGAAAAAATTCAGGTTTCGGGAGAAAAAAAAGATTTTATTAATTTTATTTTAGATACTGAAAAAGTTTGCCTTGAAAGGTATATTGAGATACTGGTAAAGCAGTAAATGATTGGAGTATTATGAATTATTTTCAGTGTTATTAACCCTTTACCTCCTGAATAATATATTTATTTATATCTTTGGTAACCAATACCTTAGATGTTTTACCTTTAAAACGAATCCTGACTTTTATCTTTCGCCATGTTTTGGGTAAATTCGGATTTATTTTTACTTCATCCGATCTCAAATCAAGTCCGGCAAAAGTGGTTAATGCGATCATAATGGTTCCTGCCATTACACCCAAATGAATGCCTTCGCCTGTTGTACCCCCTTGAATATCTAAATAATCGCTTTCAAGGGCTTCACTGAAAAGTTGCCAGCTAAGTGCATGATTCCCTCCCATGGCAGCCAATTTTGCATGAACTACTCTGCTAAGTGTTGAACCGTGGCTGGTGCGGGCAAGATAATATTCCAGGTTTCTGCGAAAGTAATCTTCCGGCAGATCGTATTTCAGTCTGTTCAGAATAGTGCTAACTTCCTCGATGTCAAGATTGTAAAAGGTCATCAGGGTGTCTGCCTGCTTGGCTACCTTGTATACATCTGCCGATTTTCCCTCTGCTTTCAGGATGCGGTCGAGGCGGTAAATGTTGCCATATTTTTCCTTGTAATAATTCCAGTCGAGTTCCTTCAGTTCAAAATAACCTTCATATTGGGCAATAATTCCATCCTTATTGATTGCGATATTCAGGTTATATGCTATTTGCCACCAAAGGTTTATCTCATTTTTAGTCAGTTTCAGTTTTGTAAGAACAAGCGATTTTTTGTTTTCAGGTAAAATGTCAAGAAGTTCAGTCGCTTTCTGAAAACACCAGCAAACCATGATGTTGGTGTAGCTATTGTCTTTCAATCCACCTCCGTGAGTACCCGGATACCCCTCATGAAATTCATCCGGTCCCATCACCTGATCAATAGAAAATCTGCCTGTTATATCATCTTTTTTGCATTTGCTTGCCCAAAACCTGCATATATCCAGGAACATCTCTGCCCCGAAATCCGAAAGGAAGGCAAGGTCGTTGGTAGTATGAAAATATTGCCAGACATTGTATGCCACTGCCAGTCCCACATGTCTTTGCAGCGAACTGAAATCATCTCCCCATTGCCCGGTAAGCGGATTCAGGTGCATGATCTGGGTTTCCTCACGCCCGTCACTTCCGGTTTGCCATGGAATCATCGCACCTTCATAACCATGCGCTTTGGCGTATTCCCTTGCTTTTTCAAGCCTGTGGTAACGATAGAGAAGGCTTGCCTTTGCAACTTCAGGAAAATGAATATTGTAGAAAGGAATGATAAAAAGCTCATCCCAAAAAATATGGCCACGGTAAGCTTCTCCATGCAATCCGCGGGCTGTAAAACTTGCATCAATATTTTTATTGTGAGGGGAGGCAGAAACCATCAGGTGATAAAGATGTAACCTTAACAACATTTGAGACTTACGATCTCCATCAATTTCAATGTCCATTTCCTCCCATAGCTTTTTCCATGCGTCTTCACTCATTGTCAAAACTTCATTGAAAGACTTTAATTGCTCCAGGTCGTTTTTTGCTGAAATCAATGGATTTTCAATCCCGAAATCTTTTGAGGAATATATGCTGACTATTTTTTCAATGGTTATAATTTGATTTTCAAAACAATTCAATTCAAATTCATTGGCGACTTTCGATTCTGTTATCTCAACTTCATAAATCGGATTAACTGGTTGATTGTTTATTGAAACCAATAGTTTTGAAGTCTCAGCTATTTTCACTTTTGATTGAGTGGTTTCAACAAGAATTGAACTATAGTTTCCTTCACCAAATTTCTCGACTTGCTGAAGATGTTTCTGGTTTAAATCACGGTAGCGGGCAACGCCATCGTTGATGATATGCCCGTCAATACTGGATTTTAAGGTTATTTTTCCCGAATAATTCAAAGGTTTGATGCAGTATGAAATGGCAGCCAGATGTGGATTTGCCATGCTGGAAATTCGTTGTGAAATAACTTCTGTTTCATTTCCATTTACATCCCTGACTTTCATTTTCCGGGTAAGCAATCCGTTTCTGAAGTCCAAAATACGATGAAAATCAAGTATTTCAGCTTCATTTGGATTAAACCAGTTTCCATTTTCAATTTTAAAAGTGAGGGGCAACCAGTTCGGACAATTTACAAAATCCTCATTTTCAATATCCCTGTCGCCCACTTTGGAGGTCAGGCGGTTGTAAAGTCCTGCAATGTATGTTCCCGGGTAATTGTTTTCACAGGCAGAAATTTCCTCCATGGCTCCGCGTGTTCCCATGTAGCCGTTGCCGGTTGCCAGCAGTGCTTCTCTCGATTTTTCCTTTTTCAGGTCGTAATCTTTGTAAGAAATGCTCCATTTGGCATCTTCAAAACCTTTTTCAAACCATTCATTTATTTTTTCTATGTTTGTTTCCGATAAATCAGACACCACCAGATCAGCACCATTCAGGTAAAGTTCTTTTTCATTTTCTTCTCTAGCAATACCCAGCACCAAACCAAAATTGCCATTGGCACCTGCCTGAACACCTGAAACGGCATCTTCCACAATTACTGTTTGATCGTAAAATGCGTTCAAATTATCGGCTGAAACAGTGAAAATATCCGGCTCTGGCTTGCCTTTTAAACCCAATTCTGCTGAAACTTCACCATCCACGAGGGTTTCAAACAAATCAATGATCCCGGCACTTTCAAGCACTTGTTTGCAGTTTTTGCTTGATGATGCGACTCCGATACGAATTCCGGCATTTTTCAGTTCATGGATAAAATGCAGTGTGGATTCATAAATCTGAACGCCTTCTTCCTTTAAAATTTGGTTAAACGCCTCATTTTTCTTGTTCCCGAGTCCGCAAATAGTTTCCGAATCGGGGGAATCGGAAGGATCACCCCAGGGGATGTTTATGCTTCGTGATTCAAGAAAAGACTGAACACCTTTGTAGCGAGGTTTTCCATCCACATAAGGCAGATAATCAAGTTCATGCGAAAATTCTTTATAAGGCTCGCCAAACCGGCTTTCCCTTGATTTCAGATAATCGTTAAACATTCTGGTCCATGCAGCAGAATGAACAAGGGCAGTTTTTGAAATCACCCCATCCAGATCAAAAATAACGGCTTTGAAATTCATTTATTGAGAAATTTTTGTGACACGAAGATACGCGAAGGAGGTACGAAGATACACGAAGTTGATAAGATGATTTATGATAGAATTGAATATAGGCTTATAGCAGATTACAAAGTCGTTTATAAATCAGTTAATCGCAAAATATAGCATTAAAATGCGAAAATAATCGCAAAAAAAACAAATAATTTGCGAATTTATTCAATTTCTTTTAGGTAATTTCCGATACATTCAATTGTTTCCAGGGAATATTCTATACCTTCTTTAAGAAAAATGAGGCAAATATTGGGTTTTATATTCCATACTGCTATCCAGATCGAAAATAGCGGTTTTAAAATTCATTTTCTTAATGCTTAAAACACAGGTAAAAAAATTAAGAGAATAAAAATAACCTTATACTCTTCAGGATTTCGTATTTGGGAAATCTCTTACTTTATTAATGTAAAAGTCCCCATGCTTCCTGCAACACCATTGAAATACTCGCTGAAGGTCCCACTGTTTGCACTCATCCAGGTCAGTTCATATTTATCCTCGCCCTGGACATCAAAAGTAAGCGTAGAAGAATTAACATCAGTTTTTTCATAGGTATAAGTGAAATCACCTGTTCCCTGAAGTGTTGCAATACCGGTGCTTCCAGTACTATCGAATACCCAGATATTGGTGACCAGCCCGGGCTCAATCAAAGTAATGGTGAGATTACCCCAATCATTTGTTTCAATCGCAAAATCTTCACCCGTATTACAGGAAATAATCATTACTGATGAAATTACGATTAATAGAAAAGTTTTTAAAATCAGTTTCATATAGGTTTTTTTACGTACCCAAAAATACTATTTTTAATAATGAAAAATATAGGTTTATTATCGTAACTGATTTTTATAATGTGGGCGGTAGATTACAATTCTTTACTTTGGGGTAATTCTTTCAAATTGCTTGAAAACTGATCTACTCATTATCCAAAACATACCATTTATAGCCATATGGAGGTATTTGATTTTTTAAGTCAATTTGGGCATCCAATAAATCCTTTTTAATTGAAATAGTATAGGGAATGTTGATTTCTACCGGTTTTGAAGATAGATTGTTCAAGATTAATAGATGTTCATTTTTGTAAATGCGGTAAAAGCCAAGTATTTCGTCAGTTATACAAGGGATAAACTCCAGGCTGCCCCGGCCAAAGGCTTTGTATTTTTTTCGTACAATAAGCATTTTGGTTACTTCGCTAAAAACTTTTGAAGCCAGAGAATGATTCTGTAAAAGCTCCGATTCAAGTTTTTCCCAGTCAATTCGACCTCTGACCAATACCGGGTATCATTTTTTCCAGTAATCATTTTTTGTTCCTGATAATAGGTTTTATCATTGACTTTGCCAAATTCATCTCCGTAATATAAAACCGGAGTACCAGGTAATGAAAGCATAATAGAAAATGCAAGGGCAATTTTTTCAGGATTTCTTTTCATCAGTTCCGACAAACGGGCAGAAATTCCCTGTCCCAATCTGAAATCCCATTCCGGCCGGTGACAATAATGCTCATGAATATATTTTCTGTCCTCCTCGGAAACGTAAACCAATTCCAAACTTAATTCATCATGGCAACGCAAAAAGGTAAACCATTGAGCTGATTCGGGAAGGGGTGGCGTAATATGCGGACTTAGGATGTTTCTAATAGGGGATGCATTCTGCATTTCAATAGCTTTATAAATTTGAGGCATCAGAGGGAAATGGTATCCGGCATGACATTCATCACCATCCCCGAAATATTTTACCACTTCATGAGGCGGTTGACAGGCTTCTGCAAGCAATAATGTGTCAGGTTTTACGTAATCAAGGACCGAACGGAAAAACTTAACAATCAAATGGGTTTGGGGTAAGTTTTCGCAATCCGTTCCGTCATCTTTCCATAAATAGGGTATGGCGTCTGCCCGAAAGCCATCTACTCCTTGATTTAGCCAAAACAGAAAATTATTGGTCATTTCAATCAATACCTTGGGATTGCGGTAATTTAAATCGGGTTGAAATTCAAAAAAGCGATGAAAATAATATTCGTACCCCTCTTTTTGCCAGTTGCTTTTACACAAACCTTCAAAAATAATACGTGCCTTCCGGTACTTTTCCGTGGTATCACTCCATATATAATAATCTCGATAGGGATTGCTTTTACCGCTTCGTGCCTGAATAAACCACGAATGCTGGTCGGAAGTGTGGTTGATGGCAATATCGAAAATCACCCTGATGTTTTTTCGATGAGCTTCGTCTATGAAGTTTTTGCAAAGTTGAATTTTTTTATTTTTCGAAACATTTTCAGATAAGCCTAAAAGATCAGCACGAATAACACGGTAATCACTAATATCGAAACCTGCATCCCGCATGGGAGATTCGAGGATGGGAAGAAGCCAGATACAATTTATTCCTAATTTTTGCAAATAATCCAGCTTTTCGGTCAGGCCTTTGAAATCTTTGTTGAAAAGGTCAACATAAAGAGAGTAAACTACAGCATCCTTATACCATTCTTTGTTGGAAGAGGCAAGAATATTTTGCTTGATTTCTTTTATATCCTTAATCAGGCCTTCTATAAGTACGTTGCCCGCATCGGGATAGATTGCTTGCCAGATATCAATTATTCTGCTTTTTAATTCTGAATATGTCATTTTATTGAAATATGTAAAATCCGGGCAAAGGATTGAAAAGCAAAGATAAGGAACAATGAAGATACTGAAAATATGTTTACTGATGGTGTTACAAAATAGAGCATCATTAATACAATCATGTTTATCACGTATTTACTTTTTTACATTAGTTTTGCCATTCACAAAAAACAAATGATATTTGAAACAGTTAAATAAAAAAATTTGATATGGAACACATTTCTTCAATTTTCTGGTTTATCCCGATAAGTGCTGCAATAGCACTTGTATTTGCTTACTATTTTTACCGGCAAATGATGAAACACAGCGAAGGTACTGATAAAATGATTAAAGTAGCTTCTTACGTTCGTCAGGGAGCCATGGCCTATTTAAAGCAACAGTACAAAGTGGTGGGTCTGTTTTTCATCATTATTGTCATTATTTTTTCAATTCTGGCTTATGGATTTC
>Ga0265297_10008585_pt1 | contig 13555 bp, 8 predicted proteins | sample Munlanlwell13791_FD_192502 | JGI IMG/M metagenome (GOLD analysis project Ga0265297, IMG submission 192502) | Leachate microbial communities from a municipal landfill in Southern Ontario, Canada - Leachate well 137-91 | ecosystem: Engineered > Solid waste > Landfill > Unclassified | place... | reverse complement strand
AGATTGCTTCGTCACTGCCTGCCGCGCCTTCGGCTCGCAGCTTCGGTTCACCCTCGCAATGACATCACGCTGCCCTATCTTTCGCTTCTGTCGAAGAGCAGCCTGTTGACGATGACCGACCAGGGACGGCGGGTTGCGCGCAGGTCGGCCGTCAGTCCGGCTGTGAGACGGCGGACTAGTATGAGCACAACCACGCCGGTGAAGGCCAGTGTCATATCCAGCGGTCGGCCGAGCAGGGCCGAGCTGACTGGGCACGAGGCGAACCCGATGAGAACGGCCAGAGGGAAGACCAGGCTGGGGGAGCCTCCCAGGCGCAGGCGCTCGTTGAGGTTGCTGCCGCTCGCTTTCCAGCGCAGCGCGGTGCGGATGAGGAAACCGGCCATGGCGATGGCCAGCGCGATGACGAAGATTAGCATCACGCCGTAGCACAGGCAGAGCGTGAAATTAATGCCCACGCTGACGGTATTGCCGCGCTCGCCGTCGAAGCGGCGGAAGACCGGCCACATCTGCCCGCACAGGGCGGCCAGGCCCGCCAGCGCGTTGACGATCAGCGGGAAACCCAGCAGGAACCCGGCCAGCACCGGCAGCACCCCCTTGAGTATATCCAGCACGAAGCCGAGTATGCCCCAGGGACGGCCGACGTCGTACCACAGCGCGTGATGCAGGTCCGGCGCATGCGAGAGGTCCACACCGCGCATGCGCCCGATGAGGATCATGAAAGGTATGGCGCCCAGAAAATAGGAGGCGACGATGAGAAGGATGTAGAGGAACAACATCGGCATAAATTAGCGAAAATTATACCACATTGCGGGGCGCTGCTTCGACTGCGCACGGTTACCGGCATGTCATTGTCAGCCCTATTATCACCTCGTCATTGCGAGCCCGGAGGGCGTGGCAATCTTGTGTCCCCGCAATCACGTACAAGATTGCTTCGTCGTTACTCTCCTCGCAATGACATTACGACCGGCTATCTTCGCCGCAACAAGAATGCGATGCCCAACCCGATGACCATAAGTCCCCCGATAATGATGATCACGATCACGGGGACGGCCACGCCGGATACCGCGTTGTTATCGGCGGAAGGCGTAACGTTGCCGGACGGCTTTGTAACATTGGCGGCGGGGGATTTGGGGGCAGTTGTGTTGGATGTCGCGGGAGTGGTGGCCGCAGCCGTTACCTTGCCCAGAACGGCGTATGTGGAGAAATGGCTGATTTTGGCTGTCAGGGTGTTGGCTTTTGTATCGACCGTGGTCGATATGGCCGTCCACTTGGAATTCTCGAGCAGGGCCAGGTATAGATTGGTTTCCTTGACGTTGGCGGGCAGGGCGCCGGCATCGTATTTAAGGGTAACCGAAGCTGCGGGGCTGAAGGCGGTATTGTCGGGCTGGAACGAGTAGGCCTGGATGATCAGGGTGTTGGCCGGGCGGTTCGGGGCGCTGTCGAGCTTTGAGACGGTGATCTGCCGGTTGCCGACGGGAAGGCTGATAGTCGTATTTTCAGCCAGGGTTATTTTCATTGTGCCGCCGGAATCGGTAAGGCTGACAGGCGCTGTCGTTTTTCCACCGCTGGTATTGAACGAAGAGGCGGTCCCCAGTATGCTGGTTGCGATCGCGATCCCCTGTGATGTCGTGGTGGTGGTGGCGCTCTGGGCCTGCTCGGACGTGACGCGCAAAGAGAAAACGGTGAAATGCGATACCGGGGCCGAGACCTCTTTTGCGCCGGTATCAACGCTGGAACTGAGCTTGACCCAGGATGCCCCGTTCCAGTAGGCGATGTACAGGTTTGATTCGAGCGCGCCGGAGGGCAAGGAGGCCTTCTCGTATTTCAGCGTCATGGTCGCTGCCGGGGAGAAGGTGGCGCCCGACGGCATGAAACTGTAGGCGCGTATCAGGGTGGAGTTGTCACCCGCCGCAGGTGGTTTTGATTCCGTGGCGGCGCCCAGCAGGGTGGATCCCTGCATGTTGATCCTGGTATTGGCTGCCAGGCTGAGCCTGACGCGCCCGTCCGAGCTGGCCAGTTCCCTGGCTGCGGGCAGGATATTTTCGACAAGCGTGAAAGTCCCGGCCTTGCTGAGCATGACGGTCGATATCGTGCGGGTATTGGTGCTCTCCGTCGTGGAGTTGATGGTGATCGAGATCGAGATGGTGCAGTAATGCCCGGCGCTGTCATCGGCGCGCACTATGAAGCTGTAGGCCTGGCCGACGGAGGGGGTGCCGGAGATTACGCCCGTGGAGCTGTTGAGCGTCAGCCCGTCGGGAAGGGCACCGCCGACAACGGACCAGGTGTAAGGCTCGGTCCCGCCGCTGGCGGTGAGCGTCACGGAATACGCTGTGCCGACGGTACCGTCGGGCAGGCTCGACGGCGAGATTGTGCATGATGCATCGGCCAGCGCCGGTTGGGGGGAGGGAAACCAAATGACGGCAGATAACAGTGACATCAACAGGAGGGCTGCCGGGAAGGACACTGTAAGGCGGGTCCGGTTATTTAACATCAATACTTTTATACTATATCAGCCGTGCCGCCGTCTACCCAGCACATATAACGCGCCGCCTGCCAGCGCGGCCAGGATGAGGGTGGCGCTGACAATAAGCAGGATGTCGGGCTGCGGCAGCCCGGTCACGGTAAAGCTGCCGGCGGGAATGCCGTCCGCATACACGCTGTAGCTCCCCGGCTGCGATCGGCTGACCGTGAAACTGACGGGCGCCGACTGGCCGCCTTCAAGGGTCACGGATTGGCGGGCTTCCTCGCTCCCGTTGATGAGCAGCCTGACGGCTGCCGTGCCGCCGGCGTTTCCGCGGTTGGCGACGATGGCGTTAACTGTCACGGCATCTCCCGGTTTTACGCTGGCCGCTGAAAGTGAGGCGCTCTGTACGGCCAGGTTGGGCAGGTTTATCACCTGGGATGTGGCCGGCGGTAGAATAGATGATGAGTGCGAAGTCGCGGCCTTAGTGGACCTGACCGCAGGACCGCCCGGATCGACAATGGTGCCATTAGCCAGGCCGTCGCCGTCGCCCAGCGCGCCGTCTGTAATCCTCATCACCAGGATATTGGTCCCCGGTTGGTAACTGATCAGCGAGGTGCAGTCGACCAGCTCGCCGTTTAAACATTTATAGTAGTGGGCGCCTGCCGGAAGGGCAGAAGGCAGGGAGATGGTCAGGCTGACGGTTGCCCCCGGCGTGAGGCCGACTATCGTGAAGGAGAAATATCCGAACGGGAAGGAGAGATACGATGGGCCGGCCGCGCAATCTAGATGGCTGTAGGCATTAAGTCCCACAATTCCTCCCAAATCAGTTGTGAATGTTACATTCCCCAGGCCTGTAGCGACCGGTATTGTGGCAGACTTACTGAGCGTAACCTCATAGGCGCCTATGGTGCAGGAGCTTGCCTGCGGGCGGGCTACTCCCCTCTGGTCCGTGGCCGGGGCGTTAGCGTTGTCGCCCCGGTTGAAGGCCGGGCTATTGGCGCCGACCGCGCAGGTCAGAGTCGGCCCGCCGTTGTCAGCCAGCGGCCCCAGCAGGGGGTTGGTGTTGACCTGATCGCCGGCTGCGTTAAAACCGCATTCGTTACGGCTGTCTATGTTATATCCCATCGACTGGATGGTACCCCTGTTAAGACAATTGCTGCTGTCGGTCCGCACAGCCGTGTTGTTGGCAACAATAGTATTGACAAACATAGCCAGCGAGCTCCTTGAATTGAAAAGCCCGCCTGCATAGGAGTCGGCATCGCTGCCGGTGCTGTTGCCGGCGATGGTGCAGCTTTGAAATGCGGTCATGCTAACGATCGTAGCTATACCGCCGCCTGCGTTGGAGACCGGCGGCAACTCGGCGCCGTCGCCTATACCGCTGCCCTCACCGTTATCAAATGGAGCGCATGCGAGGTCGAGGCCCGCCGGCGGAACAGGATAGGTCAGACTGTTGCCGCTGACGGTGCAGTTGACCAGGGCGCCCATACTTATAACGGTTCCCAGGCCGCCGCCCAGCAGGCCGGCCTGGTTGCCGCTTAAAGTGCACCCGTTGAGGGAATACATGCTGAAAGCGGAAGCCATGCCGCCGCCCCAGTTCAAAGCCGCATTTCCGGACACGGTACAATTATTCAGCGTGACAGGCATTGCGGGGATTTCCAGGGTGCCATCCCGATCGATCTGCCCGCTGTCGCGGGCGAAATTGTCCAGGCCGGTATAGCCCTGGCCCTCCGACGGGAAGGCGCTTGCATTAAAAATCTGCTCATTCTCCAAATACTCTTCAATAAAACCCGATGCGACTACAAACAGGCCTCCCCCGCCGCCGCAGGCCCGGTTATTGCTGATATTGCAATTGTTGATGGTTGCCGAGGCCTCTTCCGACTCAGCCAGACCATAGAATATCCCGCCTCCCCAGCGGCCTGCCGCGTTGCCGGTGACGCTGCATCCCGTCATATTGAGCGTCGTATCATAGACGGCAAATATGCCGCCTCCGATTCCAGAATCGCCTGTTGCGGTATTGTTGCTGATGGTGCACTGGTTGAGGTTGAGCGTGCCGCCGAAAGCGGCTATGCCGCCGCCCAGACCGCCGGAGATGTTATCAGTGAAGGCATCGACAGTATCAGGGGCAGTGCGGCGTCCTTCCTGCATAAAGTCTTCTTCCCAGATAACCGTGTTGTTACTGACGGTGCAGCGGTTGAGCGTGACGAGATTATCGTTGTCGATCCATATGCCGCCGCCGTAGTCTATGCTGTTATTCAGGGTTATGATGCAATCATTGATGGTTATATTGTTGCCTGCAGCTGTCTCATCGACATAGATGCCGTTCCAGTTCCCGTTCTGGATGGTGAAGCCGGCGATAAGTACGTTACCGGAAGTCATACTGTAGATGCCGATCACCTCGTCCTCGGGGTCTGCAGAGCCGTTTATTATGGTTGAACCCGCCCCGGCTCCGATAAGGCTCAGGGAGCGGTTAATCACAAGGAAGTCCGTCAGGTCATAGGTGCCGGCAGCCACATAAACCGTCCCGCCGGTACATACGGCACCCATACCTTCCTGGATGGTCTTCTTGGGGCCGATGCCGGTATCGGGTACATGGGTGGGAGAGCTGCCATCCCAGGCGTCGTTGCCCGTCAAATCGTTGACATACACGGTGTTCAGGCAGTTATTTCCACCGGCCCTGCCGGGCAGTACAAGCGTGGAGACAGCCGGCAGTAATAATGCGGCCAACAGAAGCAGGGAAATCCGCTTCACGGTTTCTTGCATAATGCTCCTCCTGCCGGGCACCCGGTCGTCCACTTTCAATCGCCCAGTCCCGCATAGCAACGACAGTTTTGCCGGCAAGTATACCAGCAGGGCAAGCGTCTGTAAACAGGTATTATCAAAGCCGTGATTATCAACACGTTGCAGATAAGTGTTAAAATATCGTTCGCTATATGCACGGATGCATATTAATTATGAATATTGAAGCTGAACTGGCCAGGTACAGGACCGCTCATCCCACGCTCCTGACCATAGGTGTTTTCGATGGCGTACACCGCGGCCACCTGCATTTGCTGGGGCACCTGGTCGCGCGCGCACGCGAGAAGGGATGCCCTGCGGGTGTGGTCACGTTCCGCACGCATCCCGAGAAGGTGCTGGGCCGACGCGATACCATCCCCTGGATAACCACGCTGCGTGAGCGCACGCGCCTGCTGCGCGCGGCCGGGGCGGACCTGGTTGTGCCGCTTACCTTTACCAGGGATGTGGCCGCGCTTTCCGCCCGCGAGTTCGTCCTGCTGCTGCAGAAGCATTTGAATATGAGCGGCCTGGTGCTGGGGCCCGATTTTGCGCTGGGGCATGGCCGGCAGGGCGACCCGGACTGCCTGCGGCGCATCGGAGAGGAGCTCGATTTCCGTGTCGAGGTCGTCAAGCCCGCCAGGCTGGAGGGAGAGGTCGTCAGCAGCAGCTCCATCCGCAGGTTGCTGGCGGTGGGCGATATACGTAAAGTTGAAGAGATGCTCGGCCGCCGCTTTATCCTGGAAGGAAAGGTAGTGACGGGAGACCGGCGCGGACGCACCCTCGGATTTCCCACCGCCAATATAAATATGCAGCGGGAACAGGCCATGCCCAGGGACGGCATCTATGCCACCGTGGCAATCCGGGGGCGGCAGAGAATGGGATCGGTGACCAATATCGGCATTCGCCCGACTTTCGGCGGATTGAAACGTCTGGTGGAGACGTATATATTAGACTACGACGGCGACCTGTACGGAAAGCGGCTGTCCATTGAGCTGGTGGCCAGGCTGAGGGACGAGATGAGGTTCAACAGCGCCGAAGAGCTGAAACAACAGATGGCCAAGGATGTGCTTAAAGCCGGGAGTATATTAGGAAAAACGTAGGGGCGGACTTTAAAGTCCGCCCAAAACGGGCGCAGCTGAAGCAACGCCCCTACAATATCAAGGGGATAAATTATGAAACGACTATCAGAATCTGAATTCAAGCGCCTCTTCCGCCGGGGCGTGAGCCAGATTATCAACGAGGAGGAGCTGCTGAGGATGATGCAGTCGGGGCGTCCTCTGCGGCTCAAGCAGGGCTTCGATCCCAGTTTCACCGACATCCACATGGGCCATGTGGTCGGATTGCGCAAGCTGCGGCAATTTCAGCAACTGGGACACCAGGTGGTTCTCATCGTGGGCGACTGGACTGCGCGCATCGGAGACCCGACGGGGAGATCGGCCACCCGCCCCATGCTCACGGGAGACCAGGTGAAGGCCAACGCCCAGACATACATGGAGCAGTTCTTTAAAATCGTGGATAAGGACAGGACCGAGGTGCGCTGGCAAAGCCCCTGGTTCGAAAAGGGCGTATTCGGCCTGGAGGACATCATCCGGCTGACTTCGAAGTTCACGGTGGCGCAGTTTCTGGCCCGCGAGGATTTCGCGCGCCGCTATTCAGAGGGCCATCCCATAGCCATCACAGAGTTCCTCTATCCATTGATGCAGGGATATGATTCGGTCATGATCGAAGCCGACGTCGAGTTCGGCGGCACCGACCAGGTCTTCAACTGCATGGTGGGCCGACAGCTACAGGAGATGGTGGGACAGAGGCCCCAGCAGGTCTTTCTTATGCCGCTGCTGGTCGGCACCGACGGCGTTCAGAAAATGAGCAAGAGCCTGGGCAATTATATCGGCGTAACAGATCCGCCGGCCGAGATGTACGGCAAGACGATGTCCATCAACGACAGCATGATCATACCGTACCTGGAGCTGCTGACCGACGTCCCGGACGAAGAGATCGAACATTTCAGCGCAGGCATGGCCGACGGCCGCCTGAATCCCATGACGGTCAAGAAGCGCCTGGCACAGGAGCTGGTCAAGGATTTCTGGAGCGTCAGGGAGGCTGGGGAGGCGGCTGAAGAGTTCTCCCGCACTGTGCAGCAAAAGGAGGTTCCCGATGAGATGCCGGTGCTCAAAGTCACCGCAGGGTCAACCGCGCAGCTGTCGGCAGAGATCTCGCGCGCCGGGCTGGCCAAAAGTCGCTCGGAAGCCAGGCGTCTGCTCGAACAGAACGCTGTCGAGATAAACGGCAGGACCGTCAACGAGGACCTGGAGATGGGCAAAATAGACGACGGCAGCGTTATCAAGGTGGGCAAAAGGCGCTATATCAAGGTTGTAAAATCATAGGGGAGGGTCTTCAGACCCGCCCGAAGCGGGCGCAGCTAAAGCAACGCCCCTACGGGTACGCCCCTCTTAGGTAAATTACTACATCTATGCGCATATCTGAATTCCATTGCCCGACCAAATAATATATAATTTGCAGACTAATCTACAGGGAGGCCCTACATGCAGTTGAGAATTCCAGGCCCGACACCTTGCCCCGACGAGGTACTGAAAGCTTGCGGTCGCCAGATGATCAATCACCGCGGCAAGGAATTCGGCGAAATGCAGAACCGGATAACTCCGAAGCTGCAGAAGTGCTTTCAGACCAGGAACGACCTTCTGATCTTAACCACATCGGGTACCGGGGGCCTCGAATCTGCGGTTGTGAATACATTGTCACCCGGTGATAAGGTTCTGGGTGTATCCATCGGCATCTTCGGGGACCGCTTCGCCGATTGCGCCAAAGTATACGGCGCAGAGGTCATACCGCTCAAGTATGACTGGGGGCAGGCCGTCGACCCCGCCGATGTGAAGAAGGCGCTCAAGGAAAATCCGGGTATTAAAGCCGTGCTGATCACACACAACGAGACATCAACCGGCACCACCAATCCGCTCAAGGATATCGCTTCGGTGGTGAAGGAGGCCGGCAAGCTCATCCTGGTGGATGCCGTCAGCAGCATGAGCTCCATCGATGTGCAGGTGGATGCCTGGAACCTGGACGTGGTCGTTACCGGCTCACAGAAGGGATGGATGGTGCCGCCCGGGCTGGCCTTCGTCAGCATCAGCGAGGAAGGATGGAAGGCCCATGCACAGGCCAAAATGCCCAGGTTCTATTTCGATTACACGCGCGCCAAGAAGTTCATCCCGGACGGCCAGACACCGTGGACCCCGGCCGTTTCGATCTTTTTCGGCCTGGATGTTGCCCTGGATATGATGCTGAAGGAAGGATTGCAGAACATCTTCGCCAGGCATGCAAAGGTTGCGGACAAGGCCAGGAAATGGATCAAATCCAGGGGCCTCGAGCTGCTGGTCGCTGACGAGAAGAATGCCTCGAATACAGTAACGGCGGTCAAGGCTCCCGCGGATATGGATGTTCCCAAGTTCAACAGCACGCTGCGCGATGAGTACAAGGTTGTCATCGCCGGCGGGCAGGGCGGTATGAAGGGCAAGGTCTTCCGCATCGGCCACCTGGGCTATGTCACTGAAAAGGATATGGACGAGGTGCTGGCCGCCATGGAAAAGGCGCTGCCCGGGGCCAAGAAAGCATAGTGTAAAGATCGGATGTCATTGCGAGGAGAGCAGCGACGAAGCAATCCTGTACGTGATCGCAGATATACAAGATTGCCACACCCTTCGGGCTCGCAATGACGAGATCGGAATAGGGCTCGCAATGACCGGTTTATAAATGCTTGCCGTGATAAGGCTAAATAAGATTGAGGAGCTGACACCATGAAGGTACTTGTAGCTGATCCGCTGGCGCCCGAGGGCATGGAAAGCCTCAAGGCCATGACCGAGGTGGACGTCAAGCTCGGCCTGAAGCCGGACGAACTGAAGGCCGTTATTTGCGACTATGATGCCATCATAGTGCGCAGCGAAACGCAGGTCACCGCCGACATCATCAAGGCGGGCAGTAAGCTTCAGATCATCGCCCGCGCCGGCGTGGGACTCGACAATGTCGATATCAATGCCGCCACCCAGAAAGGCATTATGGTCGTCAATGCTCCTACGGGCAACACGGTAGCCGCGGCCGAGCACACCATGGCGCTTATGCTGGCGCTGGCGCGCAACATACCGCAGGCACACGGCCAGCTCAAGGCCGGCAAATGGAACCGCAAGGAGTATACCGGCGTGGAGTTGCGCAATAAGACGCTGGGTATTATAGGGCTGGGCAACGTCGGCTCCGGCGTGGCCGCCCGCGCCAAAGGTTTCGAAATGAGGCTGGTGGGATACGATCCCTTCGCCTCACAGGAATATGCCCAATCGCTGGGCGTCACATTGCTTCCGTTGGAGCAACTTTACAAGGAATCCGACTTCATCACACTGCACCTTCCGCTGACACCGCAGACCAAAACCATGATCGGCGCCAAGGAGATAGCCACGTTTAAAAAGGGAGTGCGCATCATCAACTGCGCCCGCGGCGGCCTGATTGACGACGAGGCCCTGCTTAAAGGCATCGAGGAGGGCAGGGTGGCCGGCGCGGCAATAGATGTCTTCGCCGCCGAACCGTGCACGGAGAGCATCCTCTTCAAGAGCGATAAGGTTATCGTCACGCCGCACCTGGGGGCATCGACCAAAGAGGCTCAGACCAATGTGTGCATCGACGTGGTCGACCAGATCATCGATGTGCTCAACGGCAAGCCGGCCAGGTTTGCCGTCAACGTGCCCCAGATAGCGCCCGAGCTGCTCGAGATACTCAGGCCTTATATGGATGTGGCTGCAGTGGTGGGCAAGATGGCGGGACAGCTCATGGGCGGGCAGCTCAAGGGGATCAAGATCAAGTATTCCGGCGAGATCGCTCAATACGAAACCTCCGCCCTTAAGGCTTCCATTCTCAGCGGGCTGCTCGACACGGTCAGCGAGGAACATGTGACGCTGGTCAATGCCGGCGTAATAGCCCAGCAGCGCGGCCTCAAGATTTCCGAGCAGAAAGAGACCGATGTGGCCAACTACGCCAGCCTGATCTCGCTGGAGGTGGTGGCCAGCGGTGGAAACGTCGACGTGGCGGGCACGGTGCTGCGCGACGAGACCCATATCGTCCGCATCAACCAGTTCTGGCTGGACATCGTTCCCACGGGCGGCTACTTCATGCTGTGCTATCACACCGACAAGCCGGGACTGATCGGCGCGGTGGGCACAATCACGGGTAAGAACAACGTCAATATCTCCGCCATGCAGGTGGCCCGCATAACACCCAGAGGCGAGGCCCTTATGATACTGTCCCTGGATGAGCCGGCGGATGACCCCATCATCAAGAAGATACTGGAAGTGCCGCACATCACGGGGGTCAAGCTGGTCAAGCTGTAACCCGGTTATCAAAACCCACCCCAATTTGGCCTTTCACGTCATTGCGAGCCCGAAGGGGGCGGCAATCCTGTGTACACGCAATCACGTACAGAATTGCTTCGTCGCTGCGCTCCTCGCAATGACAGCCAGTTCCGGCATAGTATAATAGTCCCTATGGATACCAACAGCCTGCATATGCTGGAGTACCCGCTGGTGCTGAAAAGGCTGGCCGGCTACACATCTTTCCCGGCCGGACGCGATCTGGCGCTCTCGCTCCAACCCACGTCGGATGCCGGGCATATCCAGATCCTGCTCAGGCAATCATCAGAGGCCAGGCGGCTGCTTTCCGTCAGGCCTGATTTTCACATAGGTGAAGCTCATGACGTGCGGGAGGACGCAGCCCGCGCCGGCAAAGGCGCTGTCCTCGATCCTCCGACCTTGATCAGAATACAGAGAACGCTGGCCGCCTGCCGGATAGCGCGCAGCGGCCTGCAAAAGATGTCCGCCGAGCTGCCTGCCCTATGGGGCATAGCGCAGGACATAACCCCGCTGTCGCAGATAGAAAACGAGATAGGCAGATGCCTTTCGCCCACCGGCGAGGTGCTGGACTCGGCCTCGGCGCATTTAGCCGACGTCAGGAGACGGTTGAAGGATACGCGCAAACAGCTTCAGGAAACGTTGTCATCCATCGTCAAGTCGAAGAGGGGACAGGAGATGTTGCAGGAGCAGCTTGTCACGGAGCGCAACGGCCGCTACGTTCTTCCTGTCAGGGTGGAGGCAAAGCGGGAGATGAAGGGCATAGTGCACGATGTATCAAATACCGGCGCCACCGTGTTTATCGAGCCGCTGGAAACGATCGAGTCCGGCAACGAGCTGCGGCAACTCGAGGTGGAGGAGCGGCAGGAGATCGAGCGCATATTGACCGCCCTCAGCGTCTGCGTGGGGGATGCATGCGGGGATATCGAACTGAATACAGGTATACTGGCGCGACTTGACCTGGCGCTGGCCAAGGCATTGTACGCGGAGAAAACCAAGGCCATCGAGCCGGAGATAGTCGGCGGCGCCGAAGAGCGGTTTTTGAGAATGGTAAACGCCCGCCATCCGCTGCTCAAAGGCGAGGCGGTGCCGCTCAGCGTTGAGCTCGGCCGGGATTTCTCCGTGCTGATCATAAGCGGTCCGAACGCCGGAGGCAAGACGGTCGCGCTCAAGACCATGGGACTGCTGGTGCTGATGGCGCAGGCGGGACTGCCCATACCCTGTTCGGACGGCACCAGGCTGCCTGTTTACGATGAAGTCTTCGCCGATATAGGCGATGAGCAGAGCATAGAGCAGACGCTGTCGACTTTCAGCGCCCATATCAGCAACGTGGCGCGCATCGTCAAGAAGTCAACGCCCTCCAGCCTGGTGCTGATGGACGAGCTGGGCATCAGCACCGACCCGGGAGAGGGCGCTGCCCTGGCCCAGGCTACGCTTATGCATTTTGTGAATAAAGGCACGGCCGTAGTGGTAACCACGCACTACTCGGAACTGAAAGCCTTCGCGCATCTCAACAAGGGACTGCGCAACGCTTCGCTGGATTTTGATCCGGTCACGCTGATGCCGACCTATCGCCTGAGCGTGGGCATACCGGGAGGGAGCAATGCACTGAACATCGCCGCCCGCTTCGGCCTGCCGGAGGAAATAGTCGACCAGGCCCGCAGCATTATGTCGAAGGGATCGCAGGAGGTCGAGGCTATGATGGTGGACCTCGCAGCCGAGCGTAAGAGGCTGGCGGAGGCACAACAATTCATCGATCGGGAGAAGGAACGTGCCGCCGGGCTCTCGGCCGACCTGGAGGCCGAGATATCGCGTATACGGAACAAGGAACGGGAGATGGTGCGCGAGATTCAGGACAATCTCAACACAGAGATCGCAGGGTTATACAGGGAGATACGCGAGGCCGAGAACGAGCTGAGAAAAGAGAGAAAAAAAGAGAGCCTGGAGCGCGCGCGCAGGTCCCTGGAGAGCATAACAAAGCAGGCGGAACAGCGGTCCGCCGGCCTGGGCCGGAAACTGGCTGCCATGGACGAGAGCGGTTCCGCAGCTGAAAAAATCGCGGTGGGCGACAGCATACGTTTGAAGGATATGCATACGGCGGCCACCGTGGTCTCTATTGATGAGGGGCAGGACAGGCTGGAGGCGATGGTGGGCGATGTGAAGCTGACCCTGCGCCTGGACGGCGTGGAAAAGATAGATGCGCCGGGATCGGGAGACCTTGTGGAGAGGGCGGCCGCCAGGCCGAGGACCATACGCACGGCCGCTCCCGAGCTGGACCTGAGGGGGCAGAGGGCTGAAATGGTTGAATCGGCGCTGGATTCCTACCTCAACGATGCCTTTATGTCACAGATGCCGGAGGTGCGCATTATCCACGGATATGGAACGGGTGCTGTCAGGAGTGCGGTCAGGGAGGCGCTGGCCGCGCACGCGCTGGTCAAGTCCTTCAGGCCGGGCAGCCGTGGCCAGGGCGGGGATGGCGTGACGATCGTCGAGTTGATGTAGGGGCGCAGCTGAAGCAACGCCCCTGCGGGAAGAATCAGGATATGGCCGTAATCAACCGTTATGACATGAGCCGTTCTCAAACCCTGCGCCGGCTTAAAAGCCTCGAAGCGGGAGAGATCGTTTTCACACTCTATGTCGGTCCGCACGACGCGGAGGACGCGATAAGAAAGGAATTGCAGTCGGCGCTGGACCGCGGCGAGATGCTCGATTCACTGGTTGAGAAAGCTTTCGGATCGTCCACCGGCGCCGCTGTCTTTTATGCCATGGGCAGAGGGTATGTCGTCCGGCCGCCCTTTCCCCTGGCCGGGGACGGCCTGCAGCGCGGCTTCCACCCCGGACCTCTGAGGCTGGCCCTGGAGAGGGACCGCAAGCTGGGATTGGTGCTGGTAAGGCTGGCGCTATGCCATAGCTGTTT
>Ga0265297_10008584_pt1 | contig 13556 bp, 12 predicted proteins | sample Munlanlwell13791_FD_192502 | JGI IMG/M metagenome (GOLD analysis project Ga0265297, IMG submission 192502) | Leachate microbial communities from a municipal landfill in Southern Ontario, Canada - Leachate well 137-91 | ecosystem: Engineered > Solid waste > Landfill > Unclassified | place... | reverse complement strand
TAGCCCAATTTGTAGAATGTCAAAGAACTTTTGTGCAAGAATCAGATTTTGATAGTTTTTTGAAGATTCCTCTGTATATTTATCACTGAATAGTTACGAAAAAAGATTGGCAAGATAGAATTAACAGGAAACCACAATTATTGAATATTGAAATCCCAAAGGGTATGGAGTTACCTATTGGTTACATCATCATGCAATACACTTCTAAAGAAAGCAGACCTGTCAAATCTTATTTAAGATGGGCTAATAGGATACCATGTGTTTATTCCGAATATGTTTTAAGGCAAAGTTCATCTATTCAAACAGTTGAAGAAGACAGTAATTGTATCGCACTTTTAAAACATTATCACAGCTTGGCTCCAATGTCAATGGAAGCACATAAACCTATGTTTTTGATAAAACCGGCAGATGGAGCAATTGGGGCACATTTATATGCTGTACAAAGGTGTTATGAGAATTTCGAAGCTCTGACAAAAAAAATTATTTCTATCTGTAAATGAAGCTCCATTTCGATAGCAAGCAGGAATTTCAAATAGATGCAGTCAAAGCCGTCATCGATATTTTTGAAGGCCAGCCTTTAGACGGCAATGACTTTGAGTTTACAATGGGTCATTCAGGGACCTTGCTGAAGGAAAATGGTTTTGGTAACAATCTGCTCTTTTCTAAAATCAATCAGGTAGCCGAAAATATTCAGCTTGTTCAGAAAAACAACGGGATAAAGATCTCCACGGAGGATGAAATCAATGGCAATGGATGGAATTTTTCTGTTGAAATGGAGACGGGTACCGGAAAAACCTATGTCTATCTGCGTACCATTTATGAACTGAACAAACTCTACGGGTTTAAAAAATTCGTCATTGTGGTCCCTTCCATTGCCATCAGGGAGGGAGTGATGAAAAACCTGGAAATTACGCAGGAGCATTTTCAAAATCTTTACGACAAGGTGCCGGTGACCTCCAATGTGTATGATAGTCGCAAAGTTTCCGGCCTCAGGAGTTTTGCATCGGCCAATACCATTCAGATATTGGTCATCAACATCGATTCCTTTGCGAAGGATGAGAATATTATCAACAAACCAAACGATAAACTTTCCGGTAAAAAGCCGATTGAATTCATTCATGGTTGCAATCCGTTTGTCATCGTTGACGAACCTCAGAACCTGGATTTGTACAAATTATCCAACAGCAATGGGAAATACGATGGGCTAAAAATCTATGAGATTGATTTTGGCAACGATCAGATCGAATTGAGCAATGGAATTGTATTGAAGAAAGGTGAGACCCTGGGGGGTATGAATGATGAGGTGATGCGGTTTATGCTCAGCAAAACCGTTGAGGAGCATCTCAAAAAAGAAAAAAATTACAAGGGCAAAGGAATAAAGGTCCTCTCGCTGATTTTTATTGACAAAGTGAAGAACTACCGTGAATATGATCCCGAAGGCAATCCTGTCAAAGGGAAGTTTGCCCAATGGTTTGAAGAAATATATCAGAGGGAAATTTCCAAACCGGTTTACAAGGAGTTAATCACATATCCTATTGAAGATCTGCACAATGGCTATTTTTCTCAAGACAACAAAGGAAGGGTTAAAGATACCGGAGGGGAGACACAGTTAGACGATGACACCTACAAGTTGATCATGCAGGATAAAGAAAGATTGCTTGACCTGAATGTGCCACTCCGGTTTATTTTCAGCCACTCAGCACTCCGTGAGGGTTGGGACAACCCCAATGTTTTTCAGATTTGTACCCTGAATGAGACCAAATCAACCATCAAAAAACGCCAGGAAATTGGCAGGGGACTTCGCTTATCGGTCAACCAGGATGGGGATAGGATCTTTGACCGTAACATCAACCGGCTGACAGTTGTTGCCAACGAACGTTACGATGATTTTGCCAAAGCATTGCAAAAAGAGATCGAGGATGATTGCGGGGTCGATTTCACCGGAAGGACGAAGGACAAGAGTAAGAAGGAAAAAGTAAATTACAGAAAAGGATTCGAAGCAGATCCGATGTTTTTGCAGATTTGGGAAAAGATCAGGTTTCAGACAAAATACTCAGTCAATTACAATACAGAAAAATTGATCACCATTTCAGCCAATGCTGTCAGCAAGAAGGATGAGACAAAAAGGCCAATGGTCAGGTCCACCAAGCAGAAAGTGATGATCACGGATGAAGGGGTAAGCGGAAAATTAATCAGTGATACGGTAAAGGACAATTATACCCATGAGTTTGAAATTCCTGATATGCTTGCATACATTCAGAACAAAACTGAATTGACCCGAAGCACTATTTTGGAAATATTGAGAGGTTCCAAAAGATTGAAAGAGTTGTTAATCAATCCTCAATTGTTTATGGATAAAGTTGTTGCAATCATCAAAGACGAATTGCATCAATTAATGGTAGATGGAATCAAATACGAGAAAATTGGGGACAAGATTTACGAAATGAGCCTGTTTGACGACAGTAATTTTGAGATCTACCTTGACAATTTCACACATCATGTTTCAGACAGTTCCAAAACAATCTTTGATAACTACATGCCCTTGGATAGCAATATTGAAAGTCAGTTTGCCAAAGATTGTGAGAGCAGCGAACAAATTGAGTTTTATTTTAAACTACCTACCTGGTTTAAAATCCCCACTCCTATCGGGTCCTACAATCCGGACTGGGCAATTGTTTTAAAGGGAGAGAAGAAGTTCTATTTTGTTGCAGAAACCAAATCATCCGGTCAGGAATTGAGGGGAAGTGAAAAAATAAAAATCGAATGTGGCAAGGCTCATTTCAAAAACTTCAAAGATGTGGTTTATAAAAGGGTTACTTCGGTACCTGATTTGACCGACTGAAATATCTTTTTGTTTATTCCAAGAAGCCCCCCCCTCCAAAACTTTATTCCAATTTTTACGTTAAAGCACTATAACAATCAACAACTTATCTTCAATAAAAATTGTCATCCATTTATCTTACCAACAATGAAATTCTACAAACTACTTTTATTCGCATCGATCGCCCTGGGAATGCAGGCGTGTATGCAAAAACAGGCAAAAAAAGATGCCGAAAACCCGGTGAAATATTACCGGGGAATACAATTTAGCGAAACACCATTTGACACCGAAAGAGGGACCCACGAACTGACAGCCAAAGAGGCCGCTACCATCAACAATTACAAATTTACCTTCAACGGGAACAAGCAACTCGCTTCAGTAGAATACAACCGCAACAATGCGCTCCTTGATTATTCCTCCATGGGCGCAGCCAAAGTCACCTATACCTACGAAGGGGATAAACAGGTGAAACGCTTCTTCAATGCCAAAAACGAGCCGATCAAGAACGGCGGGGCTTCGGTATTTGAATACAAACTGGATGTTTCAGGGATGAGGGTTGCCATGCGCTACCTGGATGAGAACAGCGCTCCTGTGGAAAACCGGAATAAAATCCATAACTACCAATGGACGAAGCTCCCTGACGGCATGATCAAAGAGTTGAGGTTCAACCTGGCCGGCGCCAGCGTGGTGATGAACGAGTTCTGCCCATTTTATGAGCTGCGCTTCTCCTACGACAAGGATGGTTACATTACCAGAATGGCTAATTATCAAGCAGATACACTTTACAACTGTACCGCCGAAAATTGCGGTGACATTGGGGTCTCCTATTTCAAATTTGCCAACAACAATTCGGGCGACCTGTTGAGTTTTGAAGTGCATAACAAAATTGGTCAACTATCGAACCTCTACTGGGGTTGGGCGAAAAGGGTGAATGCGGTCGATGCAAATGGCTACGTGACCGAAACCTCCATGTTTGACCAGGATAATGAATACCTGGGTGGCAAAAATGTGCCGGTGACCCGCACCGAGTACGATGCCCATGGCGCAGTTGTCAAACGGATTTCGATGGACAAGGAGAAAAAGATTATGAACAATCCTGCCAACGGAGTCGCCATTATCGCTTACAAATACGACGATCACGGTACGCGTACCGAGACGCTTCAATACGACAAGGAGAATGTTTTGATTCCGCCAAAAAAATAGGGCACTGTTTAAAAATTCTTACACAGAGAATTTATTATTCCTGTTTGAAACTATGAATAGATTGAAATTCTTGCCCGATCAAATTGATTCTCTGTGTTAATAATTTAGACAGCCATTAATAATTTGACCAAATCATTTATTATGAACTACTTGAAAACACTCAAACCTATCATTACTGTAGTTTTCATCTCCTTCCTCATCTCTTGTGCCGGAGGGGGAAATAAACCGAAACAGGCTGCTTCTACTACTGCAGCCGAGCCCAAATCAGCTACCGTTGAGGTAAACCAGGAGGCTCAGAAATTGCTGAAATACCTGGAGACATCCGGGGATTATGTGAACAGCAGAAGTTTCCCTTCGCTGATTAAGGCATCTGCCGTTCTCAAAGAGCTCGACGGGAAAATAAAAATCATCGACCTGCGCAGCAAGGAAGAATATGCAAAGGGGCATATCAAGGGGGCGGTCAATGTGGAATTCGAAAAGATTCCCGACTACTTTACCAATGTGATCAAACCATTTGAACTGGATAAGATCATAATGGTCTGCAGTTCAGGACAGGTTTCAAGCTACGCTACTTCACTCCTGCGCCTGATGGGCTACGGAAATGTCTATGCGCTTCGTTGGGGAATGAGTGGGTGGAACAAAGATTTCGCCAAAGAGACATGGCTGAAGGTGGTATCCGATAAGTATGAAGGCAAACTCGAACTGACTGAGAATGGAAGGGCCCCATCGACCGACTTTCCGCAAATGAATTCAGGAAAATCGACCGGAGAAGAGATCATGGCTGCAAGGTTCAACAGTTTGTTTGCTGCCGGTTATGCCGATGCCTTCATCACCGCGGATAAGGTTTTTGGACAGCCCCAAGGGTATTACACCATCAATTTTGAGCGAAAAGATAAGTACGATGCCGGACATATCCCAGGCGCCATCCGCTACAAGACCAATGGTACGTTGGGGATTGTCTCCGAAATGAAATCCATCCCGACCAACAGGGATGTCGCCGTCTATTGCGGAACCGGCCACAACTCAGCCTTTGTTGCCGCCTATCTCCGGTTGTTCGGTTACAATGCTAAGGCAGTATTGTATGGTAACAATGCCTTTATGCACAGCAAAATGCTGCAGGATAAAAAATTGCTTTCGTGGCTTCCATTCACCGATAACGAAATCGAAAGTTTTACTTACGTTAAAAATTAATCAAAGGAACAGTTAAAAACCATGTAGTTCTATAAACATTTGACTCCGGAAGAGTCAAATAATTTCATAACTATACGACAATGCAGTATAATTATTAAACTAAGTCAGTTTTTATAAGAGCCTTACAAGCTATCTTGTTCCAGCCTGGCTGTGGTGTCTGGCTGGAATTTGTAATTTAACTCTTCCGGATTACTCCTCAAAGTTAGTATTCGTAGATTTTTATAACCCAACTGGTTCAATATCACCCAGGCCCTGGAAGCGCTTGCAACATCGTCCGCAAACAGAATCAGTTCTCCATTTGCCTCATCCAGAACTTTTCGGTTCGCCTTATCCAATAGCTGACTGAAAGTAATTTTTACAGCGCGTTGAAACAGTAAGGAGTCAGGTCTTTTCCCGTCCCCAATATCAATGATCAAATAAGGAGTAGTATACTTTTTGAGTTGATCGAACGTGAGTAAATTACTTTTGTTCCAGGCAGCTTCAATAGCGGTCTTAGCCTTTTCCTTGAAAACATTTTGATCGGAGTTTCTGATGAAGACCAAAACCAGCAGAACTCCTACAATCAGGATGACGATCCTCAGACTCTTTATTTGGCTCATTTTGCGATGGGTTTAAAGGTTTACTGACAGCCCCCGTCGAGCTTCATTTGTTTGATATTTTTGGCTTTGAAATAACGGCTCTTCAGGCTATCCGGCAAGCTGTTTATCTGCTTGAAAGCTTTCCGTGCATTGAATCTTGTTTCGTAAAGTGCATTCTCGGCAGGAGAAATTTTTTCTCCCTCAAACCGGCTTAACATCACCGTTTTAAACCATTCGTTCAGTCCGCCCTTCATGATATAATTGTTTTTATAGCCCAAACCCGTTGCGATTGCCCAGGCATAATTGGCCGTTTGGTCCCCATTTCCATAGAATATCTTCCGGAGGTTCCTTTGATTGAATGTCCCTTCCCACATGGGGTTCAGCAGGTCTGAAAATGGGATGTTTATCGATCCCGGGATGTTGCACTCCTTAAACTGGGATGCCTCCCTCAGATCTATCAACTGAATGGTACTGTCCTCGCGGTTGACCATCCGGGCTACCTGGTCGACCGTAAAGCTGTTTTCACCGGAAGCCGCAACAGAAAGCAGTTCATCAGATTTCAGCAGGAAGGAGTCTGAAGGATGGAAAGGAAGGAAGGCAAGAATGGTCCCGACTCCCAGTAATAGCAATGAATATTTTATCCGTACATTCATCTGTTTTCGAATTAAATATCTGAGGTGATATCCGGCCTGCTGAACTTTTTCTCAGCGAGTTCAGCAATCCAGAACATAGCAACCGCTGCTATAATCAGTAGAAGGGTGAAAACACCTGGCGAAACCCCCAACCATTCATCGATCCGCATGTTGCCTTTGTAATTTTCCATGGCTATTGACTGAATCAAAGGATAAGTTTCCATGAAAAGAAAGGCGCCCAACATTCCTCCCAGCAGAAAAACCATCGCATCAATTTTGCCGATGGACATGGCGCTGATGCCTGTCCCCGGACAGTACCCACCCATGATAAAACCGGCTCCCATGATGATACCTCCCAGGATGGCTGAATTGGCATAATAAGGATTCACAAAAACCAATTTCAGGTTCAGCAGTCCAAAGAAACTGAGCAATTGCGAGCCTGCCAGCGCAACGATGGCGGCAGTGAAGAATACTTTTAAGACAGTAGTATCATAACCGTAAAACATTCCGGCCAACCTGCGGCTGGATGAGAATCCAGCCTGTTCCAGGGCAAACCCAAAGCCAATGCCAATGAAAAAGGCGATCAGCAGGTTGAGCCACTCCGGAAATTCAGATACAATTGAAAGAGGTCCCATAACTTGAATATTTGACTTTATCCTTTATCCTTTATCCTTTATCCTTTATCCTTTATCCTTTTAACTTTACTTGCCCTGAGCTTGTCGAAGGGTCCTTTTTACTTTACTTGCCCTGAGCTTGTCGAAGGGTCCTTTTAACTTTACTTGCCCTGAGCCTGCGGTCCCTGAGCCTGCGGTCCCTGAGCCTGCGGTCCCTGAGCCTGTCGAAGGGTCGAAGGGTCCTTGTTAAATCCACAATTTCCTGAAAAACCATGCAAACATATAGGCCGACCCAAAGATGGCCACCATGGTGACAAAACCTGCAACTGAAAGAACGGCCATTCCCGAGAGCGCCGCACCGCTGGTACAACCACGGGCAAGTTGTGCCCCGTAGACAAAAAAGAGACCGCCAAGAAAGGCGAACAACAACCGTTTCCGGTTGGATATTTTGGGCGATTTTTCAATTTTGAACTTCAGGCGATGCGCAAGCGCCCCTGAAATAAAACCACCCAAAACCATCCCGAATATTTCCAGTGTCAACCAGTTTTTAAGCGGGTGTTCCCCATTTTGGTAATATTTGCTGTAGTAGGGAGTATTCATTGCATGCTGCCTGTCGACCGCTCCAACCACAGCCACGACAGTATCTTTTATGCCACCACTGGCGCCGAGTCCGCGCCCCGAAAGAAACATTGCCGCCAGGAGAACCAGACCAAGCAAGACTCCGGCAAGGTATGGGTTCATGTATTTGCTTTTGTTCATCAGAGAATGGATAAGTTAATTTATTGATTCACTACTGAGGGACCTCAGCTCAAAAGTAACAAATAGAAGCCATCTATTACTTCGATAAGCTTGATTTGTATACGAGTGTAGAACGTAAAATGTTCGACCGGCTATTGGAAAAACTGATCATTCAGCAACTGGAAACAGCAATGTAAGAACCCCTCTTGTTTTCCTGGTATAGTGGGGAACCAACACTGGCCGGGATCGGTTTTTACAGGAAGGTTGTTGAACTACTGAACTACCCGACTCAGATGGCTTTAGGAAAGGCTAAATACAGCACCTTGCCAAAAAAAATCGGCAATGCTGTCTACCGATTCGGCTGCCAGCAAATAGTTGGCTTCAAACATTGGTAGAAATCTGGAGCTAGCTACTGTTCCACCAAGTAAATGGGTAGCCTTTTTCATGAAACCGCGTTGTTCAGTTTGACCGTTCAGGTATTCCTGGTAAAGATTTCCAAATTTTTTATTTATGTCCCTTGGATTAGTTTTGAGTAGTTTAATTTATAACATTTTAAATAAAAAGATCCTAATAGATTAGTTTGATATTCAATTAATATTATGTATGTTCATCTCTCAAAATACCTTTGTCAGATTTACCTGAGCACTAATAAAATAAAAACACCTTATGGCACAAGCATGGAGAACAAGAGTTAATCATTATTAACAAAGTATTTATCCTTCGAAACGATGAAAAAATACATGATCAGCAATTTGAAGAATCCTCATCTCTTTTTGTTCTTTGCAATTGTTTCCTCAGCTATTGTATTAATTTTAGGTGGCACTCGCGCATACAATATCCAGGAAGATGTGCTGAAAAATTCTGAAGGTTCACAAAAAATCGGCGCCAGGGTTGAGAATATCCGTTTTTTTGACGAAGTACTTACCGGTTCTACTTTACTCGCGGCAAGTACAGGGAATACTCAATGGGAAAAACGATACCGCCTCTATAAGCCAAAACTCGACAGTGCGATTAATGAATTGTTACAAATAGACCCTTCCCATACTATCAATCAAACACTTAAAATGACCGAGAGTGCTAATATTCAACTCGAAGTATTGGAACATCACGTTTTTGAATTGGTTCACCTCGGAAAAAGAAACGAAGCCTACGAAATTATAACAGGTAGTGAATACGCCAGACAGAAAGCTATCCATTCAGAAGGGCTTTCGACATTTATCAAACTGCACAAGCTGGAAACCGATCAACTACAAATCCGGCTACGTAAAGAGGCAACCCAAAGTAAATGGGCTTTTGGTCTGGCTATTCTGTTGCTCGCGATCGTTTGGTTGCCTATTGAACGTTTCTTACGTAAAAGCCGGGCTCAAATACTGAAACAAAATCAGGAACTGGAACTTCAGGTTCTGGCACGCAAAGAATCAGAGAGCGCACTGTTCAAGTCGAAAGAACAGTATCGTCTTCTGGTGGAGAGCGCCCCCGATGTTATCTTCACAATTGCAAATGACAGTACATTTACTTCCTTAAGCCATGCCTTTGAAACTCTTTTATTCTGGAGACCGGAGGAATGGATTGGAAAATCCTTTACTGGTTTGATTCATCCGGACGACTTACCGCGGATAATTGGCTTATTCAAAAGTGCGATGCAAGGAGAGGTGCCTTCTGTCTTTGAATCGCGTATTCTCACTAAACAAGGCAACTATCTGTTTTTTGAGTTTATAATAAGGTTAGTCTTGGAAAATGGCGAAATTAAGGGTATAATGGGCATTTCCCGCCACATTACTGAACGCAAGAAAGCCGAAGAAAAAATAAATATGCTCGCTTATGCGGTTAAAAATTCTGGCGAATCTATTGCTATCACTGATAAGAATTACAAAATTATTTATGTCAACAATTTCTTTTGTGAAATGTGTGGCTACAAAGAAGAGGAAATTTTTGGGCAATCAATAGATGTAATAAATTCGCAGAATAATTCGCCTGAAGTAATCGACGATCTGTTTTCTTCAATTGCGAAGAAGAAAAGATGGGCTGGTGAAATTCTTTACAAAAGAAAAGATGCAACTGATTTTACGGTTCAACTTTCGCTTGCACCATTATTAAATGATAAAGGTGAATTGAATTCTGTTGTAGGAATTTTAAGAGATATCACGGAGCGAAAGCGTGCGGAAGCAGAAATAAACAAAGCAAATGCAGCGTTAATAAAGCTCAATGCTGAAAAAGACAAGTTTTTTTCCATCATTGCCCACGACCTGAAAACCCCCTTCAATTCTATCATTGGCTTTAGCGAAATTCTCGTTGAGCAGGTCAAGGAAAAAAACTATCTGGGAATAGAAGAATATACTGGTATCATCCTCCAATCATCCCAAAGAGCCATGGATTTACTGATGAATTTGATGGAATGGTCGCGTTCTCAAACCGGAAAGATGGAATTCAATCCCGCATATTTTCAATTGACAGAGCTCATCAATGCAGTGGAACTTTTATTTAAAAATGCTGCCGGACAAAAATCCATTGTCATCACCAACACTTTACCATGCAACATTGCTGTTTATGCTGATAAAAATATGATGAGTGCTGTGTTGAGAAATCTGATTTCAAATGCCATAAAATTTACTCGTTCTGGAGGGGAGATTATTATTTCAGCGGAAGAAAAAGAGGGACTTACGGTCTCTGTAATCGACAACGGTATAGGAATACCAAAAGACAGAATTGAACAATTATTCCGGATCGATGAAAATTACTCAACGTCTGGCACCCAAAACGAGAAAGGAACAGGATTGGGGTTAATTCTCTGTAAGGAGTTTATTGAAAAACACGGTGGAAAAATTTGGGTAGAAAGCGAGGAAGGGAAAGGTTCAATATTTTATTTTACGATTCCATAACATCCTGCTGGGGTTAAATAATTATAGTTGAAAATGTTTTCCCTTTTGATGGTTCAGACAAGCTATTATAACCAATTTAAAAAAATCAATCATTGTTTGATTTCAAGTAAAAGGATAAAACCATATCTGCCTGACAACCAAAATTATAAAATCTCATTGCAGCACAAAGGGATCATCCATTTGGCATTTGAAACCACAATAAAGATGCCAATTGGGTAAACACGGCCGAGCAGTTTTAAGTACGGGGCGCTTTCCTAAAACTACTTTATAAATTTTACAATGCGATTACGCCAATGCTTGTCGTAACGCCTGTTGCTACAAGAATACTGCTTTTAGTGACAGGGAGTAACGGCAAGGCAGGAGTCACCGTAATCGAGTATGTTCCGGCAGGAAGTCCCATAAGCATAAAATCACCGGTGGCGTTCACAGTAGAGGAGTAAGAATTGTCCCCTGATGAGGCTACTACTGTGGCTAAAATACCTATCGGGGATATTTTCCCTCTGATCGATCCATTGAGTGCAACTTCGACAGTTCTGATCACTGGTTTCATTCTGTAAGTTCCATTGCCGTCAAGAACAATAGATTTGTTGGCATCAAAATCGAGAAGTACACTGTATTGCACGCCGGCCTCAAGTGTTTGGTGCACCTGCAGTTTCAAACCAGATTGGTCAGCGCTTGGCGTACTTAAAGGATATTTTACGTTATTGATCACTACCGAGTTGTTTATACCCAATATTAGCCTAATCTGCTCCACGGTAGCTACCTCCAGGGTACCCGTGGTAATAAGCGTATCCAAACCATTCGAGAAACGTAAAACGTTAACAATGCCCGCATGTACATTCAACGACACAGCTTTGCCGTCGATTCCGGTTACTTCTACACCCTGAAGATCTATATTAACGGCGCTGTATGGCCCTGTCGCATCGGTCAACCGTACACTGTAAGGGTAAGAGGATGTATTTGATGCCTCTTTTTTACATGAATTAAGGTTGAGTCCGAGCAGAACGAACAATACGATACTTATTATGGTATGTATTTTTTTCATTACATTATAATTTATTCATTGTGAATGAATTTCCACAACCCGACAAAGTTAGATGCCTCCAATAGGATAAGACTTACATAAAAAAGTAAATTGATTACATGATTCACATGTTCTGCGGGAAGTTGTTTTTTATGAAGGAACAATCTAAGTGATAACAAGAGAATAATGCCATACTTCAGACTCTCGTCATTTGACCTCCCCCAACCCCTCCAAGGGAGGGGAGTAAGACACTGTTGTTGAATTGAACACGAATCTAAAGTCTTCCCCTTCGGGGAGATTTAGAGGGGTCAAATTTTGGGGAAATGAGGCATTATTGTTTTCCCATTACTTATTACCATCCCAAGCCCATTGTGATGACCATTGAAGGAATAAATAATCAAAGGAAGCTCACAAGTAGCGCAATATTCAACATCGTCACTACGGCGCCGATCAGGTAGAGTATTACCGCATTGAATTTGCTGTTTTTGTACTTTCCCATCACCTTTTCGGAGGAGGTGAGGTAGACCTGCAAAAATATAGTGATTGGCAATTGAATACTCAACATCATCTGGGAATAGATCAATCCTTTGAAGGGATTTGAAATCAGGGAAATAATAAGCAGTGCTACAACAAATGAGATGGCAACGCCCAACCTTGAGTGGTTGTCCTTGATGTCGTATGGCTCCTGAAAAATACCGGAAAAAATTGAACCTGCTGCCATTCCGGAGGTAATTGTGGAGGCAATTCCGGCAAAGAGCAGGGCAACAGCAAAGACGATCCCGGCATGCACGCCGAGAAGTGGCGCTAGCAATCCCTGGGCCTGCTGCAATTCGGTCACCTCTGTGCCAACCTGAAAGAATGTGGCAGCTGCGAGTAGTATCATGGCGCTGTTGATGGCCCAGCCAACAAGCATGGAGATAAGGGTATCCAGGAACTCATAGTTGAGCTGTTTTTTGATCGTTTTCTCATCCCGTAGGTTCCATTGCCGGCTCTGGATGATCTCACTGTGCAGGAATAGATTGTGTGGCATTACCACAGCGCCCAACACGCTCATGATAATGACCATCGATCCTTTGGGAAAACTTGGTGTTACCCAGGAATGCATTGCAATGTTCCAGTCGATCTGAACCAAAGAGAGTTCATAAACAAAGGAGAGTCCGATCACGGAGACAAAGGCAATGATCCACTTCTCAATCATCCGGTAGCCATTGGTAAAGAGCATGATCACCACAAAAATGACCACCAGAACCGATCCTGCCCTGATTGGGATATCGAAAAGCATATTCAGGGCAATGGCCCCACCCAGTATCTCTGCGAGGGAGGTCGATATGGATGCCAGCACCGCTGAAGATAAAATGGGTCTTGCATAGGCCGGTTTGATGAATTTCGTGGTCGCTTCGGAAAGACAGAGTCCGGTAGCTATCCCAAGATGCGCCACGTTGTGCTGAAGCATGATGAGCATAATGGTCGAAAAGGTAACCATCCAAAGCAACAAATAACCAAAATTGGCCCCGGCAGCCAGATTGGAGGCCCAGTTTCCTGGATCGATAAATCCAACGGTCACCAGGAGCCCCGGACCGAGATATTTAAGAATCTCCAATCCGCCAAACTTTGGCCGATAATCTTTCCGGTCAATGTTGTCTAAAAAGCCTGTAGTTTTCCTGCCCATCAAGCAAAGATAATAACTTAATATTTACCTTTGCCTGAGCCGATCAAACTTGCAGCAAGGGCTGGTAGCCTTATAATGTTTAAATCAATGTCGTTTAGTTAACGTTTATTTATAATCGTTTGTAGTTCATCGAGTAAGGTCGTTTTGGTTTCATCTTTCTGGGTTCACTTCTTCCGGGTCTGATGATTTCCCTGGTCTTTTTCACAA
>Ga0265297_10008583_pt1 | contig 13558 bp, 9 predicted proteins | sample Munlanlwell13791_FD_192502 | JGI IMG/M metagenome (GOLD analysis project Ga0265297, IMG submission 192502) | Leachate microbial communities from a municipal landfill in Southern Ontario, Canada - Leachate well 137-91 | ecosystem: Engineered > Solid waste > Landfill > Unclassified | place... | reverse complement strand
CATTAATATCGTCAGGATTATTTCTCTCGGATGTGATATAAGTAGAAATCAAGCATGGTACTTTATTTCTTAAGCAATAAGATATTCCCCTTATGGCTTTTTTAAAACAGCCTCCCAGGTTTCTCAACTTGTCATGAATTTCTGGCTTATGACTATCTATGCTCACGGCTACGCATGAAATACCTTCGGCCTTCAGCTCCACAGCCTTTTCTTCGTCTAAAAGTTGACCGTTAGTTTCCAGGACAGTCACAAATTTATTACGGGCATATTTTATTATCTGGAAGATATCCTTTCTTAATAAAGCCTCTCCCCCGCTTAAATTTATGCGCGGCACCCCAAGGCTTTTAATTTCATCTAAAAGTTTTTTAATTTCTGCTAAAGTCAATTCTCCTCTAGTATCTTTCTTGTATAAAGATGCCGAGCAATGAACGCATTGACACTGGCATAAATAGGTAAGGCCAATTACTGCGGAAGAAGGAGAATATAAACGCAAAATATCGTTTTTTATCACGTTGATTATAATTCTGGGATATAAAGACAATGGCGATACCGATAAAAAGATCTTTAACATTAGGAATTGATGCTCTATGTAACTTTTAAGCCTCATATGCGGAAATTGGTAGGTTATTTTTCTCGGTTATTTTAGAAAAGTACCTGTCCCGGAATACTTTATTGTTGATTAAACAACCCTCGCACTTTATATTGCTTGTCGGATGAGCCCACATTTTTTTTACAATGCTGCTGAGATCGTGATGCCTTATATTGCCAAAGGATAACGGTACGGCAGGGCAGAGCTGTATATCTCCGAATGGAGATATATAAAAAAAGTTCTTATCTAAACTTGAGCATCTCTTTGATGAGTTTCGCAGCATTGACAAGGCATCCTCTATGTAGACGAACAAAGGATCAAGTAACTTCCTGACCTCCTCTTCTTCCTGCAAAGAAAGTTTCTCTTCCATGCTCCCAAGCCATTTACCAGAAATAATAGGCAAAAGGATTTTAACTCCGGAGGCGCCAAGTGACCGGGAAAGGCTGATTAACTTCTTCATATCACCGTTAGCTATAGCCCTTTTCGAGGCATAAGTCGATACTAGACAGGGAATGCCTGCTGCTACGCAAAGCTTAATACCGCTGATTGCCCGCTCAAAACATCCGGGCACCCCTCTTAGCTTATCATGAATATCCGGGTCAGGACTATCCAAACTTATATTCACATTCGCTATTTTGGCCAATTTTAACTTCTTAACAACCTCAGGGGTTAAAGCTAAACCATTAGTATCTATCGAAACGCGCATTCTAAGCGAACCGGCATAATTCAATAATTCAAACAGGTCTTCCCTCAACAAAGGCTCCCCTCCAAAAAACGTAATCTTGAATATCCATAATTTGGATAATGCATTAATGGCATTCTTGATTTCCCGGGTAGTCAATTCCTCATCCGGTTTGCTTTTATATGCCCCTACCGAACAATGCACGCAGTTGCATTGGCATCTGTATGTAATAGCAAAAACCGCTGAGACGGGAATATTTTTTTGCAAAATACGTTTTAAAAATATATACCTGGTTATTTTTAAATAATCGTGCCAAGTAAGCCCTTTACCGAATATCCTAGCGGCAAATATCCATTGTTTTAGCTGTTTATCAGGCCTCATTTAACATTCCTTAGTTTGCTGAAAAGTCCTATCATCTCCTCAAATTGTATCACAAATTCGTTAAAACTTTTTATTTTCATCATACGTTTAAAAAGGTATCTTGGCCGCATATAGAATTTTCTCACGGCTAAATTCCTCAAATGGACCAGTCTCTTGTCTATTTGCCCGCTATTGCCGCTGGGGTCAAGGCTCGCACCGCAGGGGCTAAACTTGCATTCTTTTATCAGCTTTTCCCTTACCAGAGAACCAACCAGGATAGAAAATATATTAAAAGACGCATAATCTAAATCGAGTTTTTTGGCAATATTAATAATGCGCTGACAAGATTCATTGGCTTGGTTAAGGCCGATAATAAAATCTCCACAAACCTGCATGCCTAGATCATGGCAAATATTGCAAAACTCTATTATTTTTGCTTCAGGCACATCCCTATTGAACTCCTGGCGCAACATATCAAAATCACCATCATCTATGCCAGTAATTAATGTGTGACACCCTGCCTTTTTCATTAAACTTAAGAACTCTTTATCTAATAATAACGGATTTGCATAACAAGACCACTTAATACCCAATTTTATTTTTATAATACCCTCTGCAAGCGCAAAGGCATTCTTCTTTGGGAACCCAAAACTGGGGTCAGTAAAAAAAATGTTTTTTATGCCTAAGCTTGTCGCTAATTTCAACTCTTCGAGAACCTCTGTATAATCCCTGTACGATACCGGAATCTTTGCCCATGAGCAATAAGCACACTGAAAAGGGCATCCGAATTGAGTAGTAACCGCGCTATACAAATATGATTTTGCAAACGGGAAACGATACCGCTTATTTAAAAATAAGGAATGCCTCGGGATACCGATAGAGACCTTCTTTAGCGAAACCTTGTCATTAGATCCGCCGGAATCACCGGGAGATCCGTCTTTAAGTATCAAGTTTTTCGAATTAGTCGTACCATTTTTTATATATGAGCACAGATCTACATCCAGAGAATTCAAAATCAAACCATCGGCATACTCCAAAACCTGCTTCCTGAAATATTTCTCCAGCAGGATATTGCCGATTACCAGTAATTTTAGACCCGGAAATCTTGATTTGAGCTTTTTAAGAAAAATCAGGTCTTCATTAAATAAAATACTAGAGATAGCAGCTACACATAAACCTGGGTGCGAAATGCCTATTTCATCAAAAACATAATCAGCTTCATAATTATTTATACTGCAATCTATTAATCTAAGTTTGTATTCTGCGGGTATCTGGGCGCTCAGATTAATAAAATCATGAGGCTGCCAGATATATTTAGCCTTTGAAACAAAAGCACATACCATGCTCCTGTAAAGATTAGCTGGCCCCGGAGGGTTTATAAAAATAACCGGCGAAGATACAAACATTATATAGCTAATTTACTGTTCATATTTAAAAGCACGTACTCATTACCAATCCAGATAATACTTATTTTCATTTCTTCTTTTTGCCTCAACTTTATTAAATTATTGAAATCCTCTCTTTTCATCAAGCAGACATCTTCTTTGTGGCTGTTAAACAACTCAAGGATCAACGGTAGATTTTCATTAATCTCCTCTTTGGGCATACCTATCTTATTCAAATAATAGTAATCACTCCAACGCTCTTTTAACTCTGGAGTTAACCTAGAGGCACCTCCCAAAAGAGCGATATTATATAAAATAAGTTTTTTGCCTGGCGCTATAGCCTTCTCATTATTTATCAGGCTCCCAATAGTATCCATTTCTGATTTATTTTGAGAATTATTAACTAAATAGATAATATTAACAAGGGAAACTACAAAAAAAAGCGCAGCTGATATTTGCACAAAAATATATTTATTAGCGAACTTCATATTTAATCTTTTAAAACTTATCTGCATCAGGAATATAACAACAGTTAAACAAAAAATCCAGAATATGGGGTTGCTGACATTGTATCGCAGGCTGCCTGATATCAAACCGCTTTCCATCCAAGGGACAGGATTATACCCAACCTGATGTAACTGCAATGGCTGAGTTACTATGAGCATTGCAATAAACCATGAGGATAAAAGAAATGAAATAGCAGTATTTTTACGAAAACCCCAAACAAAATCATAAATAAATTTACCTACCACTATTGCCAAAGCGGGACATAGAATATTTATCCACCATGACCTGGTAAATATCGTAATTGCCATAATCATTATGATTGTCGGCAGTATCCAGGAAAAAATTAATTTGTCTGCCGGAGGGTATTCTTTTGTTTTGAATAAACGTATAAATAAAAACACAAAGGAAGGTATAAGCATAATACTCCAGGGGAACAATCCGAATTTTAGCACATTCCAAAGTATTAAAGGATTATAATGATCGGAGGCGGCTAAATCAAATTTATCCAATGAAATAAATTCCTGCAGGAACCCCAAGCCGAATATCTTTATCCGGGCAATATTGGATACAATAAAATTGAAATAAAAATTAAAATAATTCAGATACTGCTTACTTATTAACAGATATGCTATCCAAGGGCTTATAGTTACTATTAATAACAATAGCCATATCCCCCATTGTTTCAAACCAAAGAATCTCCTATCCAAAGACTGAAATAATAAAATAATAAACAAGCCTAATATAAAAATTAAACCAAAGGTTATAGATAAGCCTAAAAGCCCCAGAGGAATTGCTGATAAGTAAAAAAACTTCACATCTTGGCGGCTTCTCCATATTAAAAATATGAAAGTTAACATAAAGAAAACAGGTATCGCATACCCATCCGCAGACCTGATACCCCGGTTAAAAATAAATTGATAGCTTGTGACAAGTATAAACGCGCAGAATAAGGCAACGGTTTTATTTCTGTATATAGATTTTGCAAATATAAAAGTTAGTAAAATAGTTAGGAAGCCAAAGAATGCCGGGAAGAATCTCGCTGAAGACTCCGATTCGCCGAATATTTTAAATGATAAGTTAGTTAAAAAAACCGGCAGGGGATCGTAAAGGCGAGCAAAGGTTGCGCTACCGGCCGGATTGGCTAAATTTATGTTTTCTGAAAAATCTTTGCTTAATTGAACAAGATAAGCCTCATTCAAATCATAAAAACTGGAAACCCCTAACTTCCAAAAGCAAATATACAGGCTGAACAAAACCAACAGGATTAAACAAGTTTTATATAGAAATTTGTATTTATAAACCATCTCTCAACCCTATGCCTATTAAATTGCCCTGCTGTAGAATTAAATCTAGCTTTGTGAAATTGAAAAGATTGCATAAAATATCTACAAACAAAGAGTATCTTTTCTTCAATAAATACTTCATCCGCGATTTATTTCCGAGAATTGAATTCTGAGAAACAAAAACGGGCCTGAATCCCGAACTCCTTAATAATATGCTGAGCGTATTTTTAGTAAAAAGGCTGACATGCAACGGGTGAGTGGGATAACCAAAATAAAAATCCAATTTTCTTCTTACCCATCCTTTTAACTGCAGAAGATCTTCATTAGGAATCTCTATATATAAAATACCTCCATTCCTGAGATGCTGCCTGACATTTTTAATATAGCCAACCGGGTCTGGTATATGCTCCAGGACATCAACCATTAGAATAAGATCAAAATAATCTTTATCAATGCGGGCTTCTTCAAAATAGGTATTTTTTATATTGCTTTCTAGATAAGGAAAATTCCGGATAGATGCATTATAAAGAGAGACCGATGGCTCAATACCCAGATATTCAGCCTGCCTACCCTTAAGCATGTTACCAAGAACCCCTAATCCTGAACCAATTTCAAGTATCCTCATCCCCTTTATATCACGGTTAATATGCCCCTGTATTATACGCATCCTCTCATTCTCAATTGCAGTTTTAAGCTCAATTGCTGCCTGTTCTAAGCTATAGAATGTTTCGCTGCATTTATCTCCCGAGGCAGGCAGGTGTAACGCATCCTGAAACATCATTTTGCAATTGATGCATTTATAAACAGTCATATCCTTCACAAAAATATATTCCTTTGTTTGCGAAATCCCGCACAATGGGCATTTAATATTTAAAAGATTAATTTTATGCATACCTGGCGGCCCGATAATATTTCATTGCATCAGAGTTTAAATAATTTTCTACAGAAGAAAATATACCGCGACATGGTCGAGTCCGTGAATAAATCAAACCTTGCCTTATTTAAATACTTAAATAATAAAATTACCCAAATTGGTTTTAGGGACGGAAAAAACCGGTATAATCTTTTATTCAGGATAACTCGGCGAATACCCTCCGGCAACAAAGGGAAGATCGCAAATAAAAAGTGAAACTTAGCAAGTTCCTTCCTGTAAGTGTCCCCCCCGGTAGCGATACCGCGGGGCTTGATGTCAAGTTCCGGCTTCTGCGGACCGCTATTTTTCAGTATAGCGGGATTAAAAACCTTATCTGCTATCGCAGTCCGAGGGTAATACCTTAGCCAAAAAATTTCTATATGGTTCGGCATATTTAAATTATAAAATTTTGCCATTTCGAGTAAATCTTGCTCGGACTCTCCCGGTAAGCCTAAAATATTATCACAGGTCAGATAGATTTTATTTTTCTTGGCGATTTTGATGGTTTGCTCAATTTCCTGGTTAGTATACCATCGATTCAATAAATTTCTTCTCGTATTTTCATTTAAAGTCTGCACGCCTATTTGAAGCTTATAGCATCCGCCCTCCTCAAGAAGGCCGGCTGTTTGTTCGTCTATAAACAAGGGTGATGAATAACAGGCAAATGGCAAATTTATATTTTTTTTATATAAATCAACGAATTCCCGCAACCATATCTTGTCGGTCGTAAATACTTCATCGCAAAAATGAACATAGGTTGGTTTATATTTCTTAATTGCCCGGCCCAACTCTTCTATCACATTGCCTACGCTCCTGCGCCGAAGATACCTACCTTTGTCACGATAGATTTCTCTCAACAGGCTGTTGGAACAATATGTACAAGAATGAGGACACCCTCTTGAGGTAGCAATAAGATAACCTCGGGAGAAAAATTTATATTCTTTATAATACAGGTCTTTATCCGGAAATGGCAAGCTGTCTAAATTTTCAATCAACGGCCTGACTTCATTAGGAATAACCACTCCTTCTTTCTTAGACCATATATTTTTTATACGGCAGCCATTATCCATCTGCATTTTATTGGCTAACTCCACGATCGCTTCATCGCCTTCGCCGACACAAATATAATCTATTAAATCGTTATTGATTACCAAGTCAGGAACTGAGGTAGGATGTATGCCGCCTGCTATAATCGGAATATCAAAATTAGCCTTAATTTTTCCGGCAATATCCAGCATCCACTTGAAATTATCCGATACGCAGGAAAAACAAATGAGATCCGGATTAATACGTGCAATCCTTTTAAGTATTGTTTTTGTATAATTCAGGAGAGAAGACAGGAAACGTATCCTGATGCTTCCGCATTCGTTAAAAAGAACTGGATCAAAAATCAAAAAGGCTTGATGACCATTTTTAATTAATGCCGATGATAGGTATTCGATTCCCAGATTTTCATATCCGGGATATATGAAAAGTATTTTCATTTTAATGATCGTTATTGATTAAATCGTTGACTGTATTTTTAGAGCTATCTACGCACTCTTTCAGGTCATAATAAGAATGGGTGCCATTTCTGCCGGCTAAATAAAGATTGTTGAAATATGATAAAAATTCAGTAACTTTATTTAAATTATCGCTATATCCCAGGTATAAAAGTGGGTAGGCAAAAGGCAAGCGCATTACAAGTGCATTGCTTAGCTCATTTTTAGTAACTATGGAATTTTGGGCTAGCGAATCAATAACCATATCAACAAGTTCGCTGTCTTGCTTATTCCAAAGACTATCATTAAAATTACAGAATAATTCTACGCACAAAGAAGTCTTATCCTGCTCAACCATTCCAGGACTCCAGTTCTTAGGCTCGCTAAGCCTGGCAAATGGGACATCGGCCTGCGGGAAATAGACCCAATGTTCATTTAAAATACTTTTTTTGTTAAAAGTCATAAATACTAATACCAGGTCTCTGTAACGTATGGTATTTCTTAAATCAAGCACGGAAGGTTTTTTGCAAGGTGGCAAATAATCCAAAAGAGGAATAAGCGGTATAGTTGAAACAATATTCTTAAAATATAAATGCTTTTCTTCCTCGCCTTGAGTAAATCTCAAATACTTAAGCTTATTTTGATGATGCTCTATTTTATTAATTTTAGCGTTAAACAGGATGCTTGCTTTACCGGATAGCCTATCCACCAGCCCATCACAAATTTTACCTATGCCATTTTTAGTATAATAAAACGTACGGGAGTTTTCCTTGTTATTGCGCATTTCTTTAAATAAGTTTTTTACTAAGCTGATTTTATTAATTTTCCCGATTCTTTGTTCTGCCCAGTCCGCAGAAATAAGATTAGCCGGTAAGCCCCAGACTTTCTTGGTGTAATCCCTAAAATATAAATTATGGATAACTTTCCCCACTCGTGAAACCAACCATTCCTCTAAACTGGGTCCGTTTTTAGCTGTATTTACAAAAAATCCAAGCAGAAAACCAAGTATATCTGATTTCTTATAAGAAAACAGCCCTAAGATACTGGGTGGGTACCTTAATAGCTTCCCGTCAAAAAATATACTGCTCTTGCGGTCATGGCGAATCAAAATATCACTGCTGCCGCCAAGAATATACTTGATATATTCAGAATATTCCTTATCATTAAGATAAAGGCAATGCCCCCCCAAATCAAATCTAAAACCATCAAAATCTATTGTCCTGCTTAACCCACCCGGCAGGGATTCCTTTTCCAGCAGGATAACATCATACCCTTTTCTGGTCAGTAAATCCGCAATTACTAAGCCTGTAAAACCAGCGCCAAGGATAACGGTATGCGTATCAATCTTAAACATCTATCCCCTAATTTTCATCAGTCTATTTTTTAATAAAATAATATAATTTGTTCCTGTTAAATATTCTATCGTCCATTTGTTCATAGTTATTATTCTTCAAATATTCAATCAGCCAATCATCTTTATTGAACTTAATCACCCACACCCTGTTTAATTTACCACCAACATCTTCAATATGGAATTTCTCCATTCTGTTGACGTATGGATGCAAGGTATTGTATTCCAGCCTGAAAAATTCATTACTCGCCAGGTCGTAATCAATAACTAACCCCCGGTTGCATGCACCTTCCAATGCTGCATCATTTGTTGCAATCGGCACATAATATCTCAGCGGAAAGACATTGCCTTTCCAGGTATGCAAAATTATATCGCCGCTCTTGTAATTCGAGGCCAGATAATTAACCAAAGGCCTGATATCAGTTTTCTCGCTGATTCCGAAACGCTCGTTAATGCCCAATGAGTCGGGATACAGATTATTATAATAATTTTTCAAAGCCATTATATTGATGCCTATAATTGCAGCTAATAAAAAAACCAAAAGCTTCCCTTTGATTTTGCTCAAACCAATAGCTGCGCCCAATATATATATAATTGCCCCCGGGAAAAAATACCTGTCAACATAACAGGCTTTGATTTGAGAAATCATAAATAACAGCAATAACGGTACCAAGAAACACATTGCTAATATCCTGGCTTCCGCTTTTGCTCTATACTTGAAAATACCAAAGCAAAAAAGGAAGAAATATACAATGGCTGCGATTTTCCCAGTCAATGAACTATAATCGAGATTATAACCAATACTCATATTTTTAAGTGTATTGAAAACATGGACTGGGCGAACCTTTTCCAACCATATAGGATATTCAACGATACGAAAATTATCCAGATTGCATAATAAGAACAATTTTAGGTTATTGGCAATGATGATCCAGACTGGCAATGTTAAAGCTAAAATCAAAACATGGGCCAGAATTAAGCGCGAAATGAGCCTCCTATATCTTTTAAGGCCTATAAGTAAATATACAACCATGGCGCAAGTTAAAGTAATGGTTACAAAATGAGCGTAAATATTTGCAATGCTAGAAATTATATATATGCAAAGGTAAGACGTTTTTCTCTGATTTAAATATTTTATAAAACTATATATTGCAACCAGGGAAATAAATCCTATTGCCGCATATGGCCTTAATTCTTGCGCGTAATAGATGTGGAACGGGGATATCGCGATCAAAGCTACTGCAATGCAGGCTGCCTTTTCGGAAAAATACTTTTTGCCAATTTTATATACTAAAATTATGCTAAGTAACGAGAAAATCAGGGAAGAAAACCTTAGATTCCTTTCTGAGTCTCCGGCAATCTTTTTCCAGTAATAAATGAAACCATGATCATATAATTTTAAAAAATCGTGGTTTTTAACCGTAAAACCAGCGTCAAAAAACTTATCAAGCGGAGCAATACTAAATATTGACCGGTTATCTACGAGATGGCTGGCTTCATCATAGGAAAAACTAAAAGAATCCATGCAGTACAAACGCAGGAATAAAGCTATTATTAGGACAACGGTTAAATATAATATTTTTATGCTGACTTTTTCCTTCGTTAAAAATAATAAGTAATTATCCATAAACTTCATAATTTCAATATGTTACGCCTAATTAATTGTTAATATTTACGCTATAACTTCCACCATTATACAAACATACCTTGCGATCAAACTGTATAAATAGTATCTACTATTATAAGCTATCGCTTCAGAATTATCGAGAAGTTTCTTGATAATTTCAAGTTTGCATGAAGAAATTGATACAGCTTGATTTGTAATGGTAAGTATTTTATAATACCAATGAAACGTTTATCATAATGCAAGCTACGGAGAAAATTTGGTACGCTTCTTTAGAAAATCACTTGCCTTTCTTATCTGCACTATTGGCGTAATCTTACCCTGGCGTGCGCGTATTATTTTCAGCGAGATTCTCGGCTGGATGACACAATTCATTTATCTAAATTATATAATCATCCTGAAATTCATAATCAATGAGTTAAAAGAAACAAGAACAGAAAAACAAAAATAAGATGAATAAAGAAACCGCTCTCCTATACTCCGGAGGCACAGACTCAACACTCACTGCCTGCCTCGCGGCAGAACAATTCGATAAAGTACACTTAATTACTTACCGCCGTTTCGGACTTTTTTCTATTACCAACCCACTGATCAATGTCAAAAAACTTAAAGACAAATTTGGCGAAGATAAATTTACACATACGACGATTTCGATAGATAAATTATTTAAAAAGGTATCTTATGAGAATTTCCTGGCTAATTTGATAAAATACCGCCTCTCCCTTCTTTCTACTTGCGGCTTATGCAAATTAACAATGCACATCCGCACCATCATTTATTGCCTGCGCAACAATATAACTTATGCCTGTGACGGAGCAAACCAGGGAATGTACTTTTTCCCCGATCAAATGGATGGTGTAATAAATGAGACTAAGAAAATGTATTTAAATTTTGGAATCAATTATTTTAATCCTGTATTCGAGTTTGAGGGACCGCAGGATATTGACTTCTCAGACAGACTGCATCTCGAAAGGCTTCCTGTATTTCAAAGTGAAGAAAACAATCTTCATGCTGCTGGGTGGAAGGAAAAAACAACCGGATATAAACTTTATTCGCTCGGCCTGATGCCATCAGAGAACGTCAAAGGTTCAAAACTAGACCGGCAGATGCAACCTCGTTGTTTTCAATTCATACTTTTTAACATTTGGTTACACTGGTATTACCTTAATAGCCATACTTATGAAGAATATAAAGAATTATCATTAATTTTCTTTAAAGATAAGATTGCAACTTTTACAAAGCTTATTGCTGAATATTTAGAAAAAGGCAAAAAGGGCAGATTGTCTAACTTGCTAGAAGACTGAGGACTAAACCGCGTTTTAAAACAAGTTAACCTTAGCTGCCCTTCAATCTCAAAATTTAATCATCAACCGCGGTAATTCTTAAAATACGCTTAATTAATCTACTTCCTGATTTAATCATAATCTGAGCTAATTTAAAAAAAAGGAAAAAACCGCCAAAAATCATCTCTCCTATATTTAAAGTATTTAATTTCATCCATCGTATTATAATCCGCGGACGGACATAATAGCTGAACATCCCCAAAGCCTGCATCTTGAATAATTTTTCCTGGGTCATACCCTGGGGAATAAATGGCAAGTTACGTTTACCTAAAATCCACCCATTCCAACTTGTAAAATCATCAAAACCGCAACGGGGATTAATTTTATCCTTATATTTATCATAAAGTTCTGTACCCGGGTACGGGATAACAATATTAAACTTAGCAAAATCGCAATCCAGCTTCTTGGAGAATGCAATTGTATCTTTACAGCTTTCCACTGTTTCTCCCGGCATACCTAACATAAAAAAACCTAAAGTTAATATTTTCTCATTTTTTATAATACCCATCGTTTTAATCGCCTGCTCAATCTTTGTCCTTTTATTCATAGAATCAAGGATCTTTTGATTCCCGGATTCAAATCCAAACATTATTAAATACAACCCTGACTCTTTCATTTTTTTAAGTAAATCCGGGCGGATTCCATCGGAACGAAGTTCAGTAAACCATTTAATTTTCTTATGCAAACCACGGGATACGATGCCATCACAAAATAACTCAGCACCTTCGTCTGAATGAGGGAAAAAACTGTCGCAAAAAACAAAATTCCTGATTTTGTTTTTTTCATAGACGAACTCAATTTCATCAATTACGCTACCAATGTTCCGGCGGCGAAAACTTTTATGAATCTTACCCTGGGCGCAAAAAATACATGAATAACAGCACCCCCGGGACGCGCGTATAGGAACCGCCGGCTCATTTAAACCAAGCATTGGGGACCTCTTATAATAGTTCCAATCCAACAAATCCCATGACGGATAAGGCAAAGAATCAAGGTCCGCTATATCAGTCCGGTCTTCATTGTGGTGTATACATCCATGGTTAAAATAGCTTATGCCACGGATAGAAGATATATCTTGATTTTTATCAACGGCAGAAACAATTTCGGCTGTTGCAAGCTCGCCCTCGCCGCGGACAATAATATCGGCAATACGCTCATTTAAAATATCCTCGGCAAATATTGTTGCGTGTAAATTTCCGAGTATGATTTTAATATGAGGATAAATTGACCTGATCTTAGAAGATAGGGTTTTAATATTATTAATGCAGGGGGTCAAACAAGAAAAACCAATTATATCCGGCCGGATAGTATGTATCGATTTTATTAGTGCAGAATTAGTCATTTTGTAGGCATACTGGTCTATTATATAAACTTGGTGATGCTGTTGCTCAAGTACAGCACCTATATAGCATAGGCCCATCGGCGGCACGGGAGCCATTAAGCGCTGATAGCAGTAGGCGAGCTGATATTCGTCGGATATCGGATTGATTAATAAAATCTTCATAATTACACGAAAAGGCTAATTCAGATGCGAGCGTATAAATAATCCGCGCTGACCAGTTTATTTACAACATTTTTACAATATGCACATTCATCGCATAAACCAAGGCACTTTCCTTCGACAAAATAACCAATAAATTTATCTAAAGCTGAGTTGTTAATAAAGATCCTCTCAGGTGTGTGGCGCAAAAAAACAGGGATCAACTCCGCCAGGTTACCCGGATATAATCTTTTAGAATAAGCATCAATAATTCTCAATATATCTTTACTCCCAATACCGGAATCAAGTAATTGCAAACTATCAATACCTATTTCTTCATAATAATGAATGTCCTCCGGGCGTATCCATTGGGCTGAAATAATTTCAAATCCTGTATCCCGCTGGTCCTGTTGGCTTGCACAATGAATGCCTACATTATCCCGACGCTCCCTATCTTTTATGTGTGACAGTAAATTAGCATTAAATCCATAATCGATACAATTACTAGGGCAGCATTGATTAGCGGTTAATTGTAAATTGCATTTTACAGCATTACGAAT
>Ga0265297_10008582_pt1 | contig 13560 bp, 20 predicted proteins | sample Munlanlwell13791_FD_192502 | JGI IMG/M metagenome (GOLD analysis project Ga0265297, IMG submission 192502) | Leachate microbial communities from a municipal landfill in Southern Ontario, Canada - Leachate well 137-91 | ecosystem: Engineered > Solid waste > Landfill > Unclassified | place... | reverse complement strand
GGAGTCTGAGACGGTCTGCCCGGAGGGCCAGTGATACCATGTGCGCTCCTCGCCGGGCAGCGCGACCGACGTCCGCTCAGACTCCCGGATGATGTCACGTGACTTGGCCTCCTGTGAGATAGCCTTCTGCTCGACCTCTTTGTTGATGCCCCGCATGACCTTCGCCAGAGCGTCGATGCGCTCCTCTTGCGTCATGTCCGTGACTCGCGGCTTTGGTGCCGCGACGCCAGTCTCCGCGGCGATGTCGCGCCCGAACTTCTCCCCCGATGCTTTCATGGCAGCGTTGATTGCGGCCATGATCTGCGCCTCGGTGAAGCCCGCCGACTGTAGCATCTTCGCAGACACGCCTTTCTCTATCGCCTTCTGAAGGTCATACGAGGAGTCCTTGTTCTGATACCGCAGCAGCAGATTGCGAGTCGCAGCGGCCTTGATGCCGGAGCTTGAGGGATTGACTGCTGTCGGGTCGATGCGGGCGATTGCCGGGACGCTGCCAACACCCGTCTTGGCTCCTGAGAACGTGGCGAGCCCGCCGACCAGGGCGGGTGTCCACTTCTGCGCCGATGCGAGCATGGCGGCGTCCAGCGCCTGTGCTATCTGTGCGTCGGTGAACCCGGCGCTGCGTATCGTCTTGGTCGAGACAGAACTCGTCACCAGGCGTTGCAGGTTATACGTGCCGTCCTTGTTACGGTAGGGCAGCAACCGCACGTCGGAGAGTATCCCTGCCTTTGCCACGGGCTGCGTCGGCTTGACTCGGGTCATAGTCGGCAGAGACGAAGCCGCCTTGCCCTTTGCCCCGGCGAACGCCTCAGCGCCGGTGGTCTTTGTCGTGGCCTTTGCCTTCGCCTTGCCCGAGGTCTCAGGCAACGATGACATGCTCACGCGCTCGGTGGCGTCGCTCACGGCCGCCTGGGAGAACCCCATATCCCGCAATTCCTTCGCGGTGAACGCCTTGTCTCGCAGCGCCGCGGTGATGTCGTACTGACCGGCGCCGACCTCATAGCTTTTCAGCGTGGTATACGTCCGGTCGGCTCGTGCGGCCTCCGCCTCGGTCAGCACGCCGACGGAGCCACCGCGAGACTCGATGTACTCACGATGGGCCTCCACCTCAGCGCGGCCCCGGTCGACCTCCAACTTCTCCCCGGCTTCCTTCAACGCCTGCTCGCGCCTCTGCGTCTCAGCGATGCCATACTCAGGCTTGCGGCTTCTCCGCTCCGATTCTTTCAGGTCCGATGCGATTCGTAGCGCCGTCTCTTTGTCATACCCCTTCGTCTCCATGAGGTCGCGGTACGACGGCGTACGGCTCGTGGGCTGTTGTCGCGCCGTAGCTTCTTGCAGCTTCGCCCGGTCCTGGTCCGAGAGCTTGACGTATCCCTCCAGGGACAACGCGCCCCGCTTGACGCCTCTCCTCTGTGCCTCGGTCTGTGCCTGTTCTCTCGACAGCGCGTAGATCGGCGCGTCCGAGCCTTTCACCTTCCACACACCGACGCCGCCCTGGGCGACAATCTGAGCGAGCCGTTTGTCCTGTTGCTGTACCGGCGCGGGAGCCGTGGTAGTGCGCGGCTGTACCGTGCTGCCCGGACGTGCCCCGGCCCGCGCCTGTCGTGCGGGGATAGTCTGTCTGAGCTTGCTCATGCGTGCCTCCAGAACCATGTGCTCATCGAGTAGAGCATGAATCCCGCGAACATGAATACCATCACGGCCAGTGGGAGCGACGCGTCAAAGGTGTCGAATCCGAGGAACAGCAGCAGGATGAACGATGCCAAGTACAGGATGATGTGCTTCTGCTTGACCGCCGCCAGTGCGACCGCAACGACGAGCAGAGACGTGGCGACAGCGACTACCGGCACGTCCTCGGTTTCCTCGGGCATGTCCTCAGCGTCGCCGTAGGTGAGCATCGAGTCCCACATCGTGAGGTACTCTGCCTCAATCCACTCCGCGCTGCGGGCGACGGAGGAGAGGCGGAATTCGTCGATGAGACCGTCGAACAGCGTGCCGACACTGTATCCGCGTCTACCGATATAGGTCACGTATGCAGTCGTCAAGTCGTCTACAGCAGAGGCGTCGGCGCTGTTGGCTATCGCGCCGTCCAGATAGACAGCGACCAGCGCGGCATCGTGTGTCCCCGCGACCGTTCTCCATGCAGTTGTTCCAATGCTGGTCGCGCCAGTAGCCGAGGCTGCGTCAACGTCATCTGCTACCGTGTACCACGGTCGTCCGCCTGTGGTGCCGTCGGCGTTGAGAGACAAGCACCAACCGGCACTCGCCCCTGTTGGGTAGCGTTTCTTCCCCACGATAACCTGAGCATCCGCTGTGGTTGTCTTGAGCAATGCCAGCACTGTGCTGGCTGCGTTGAGTCCTGAGTCGCCTATCGTAATCTGCGTCAGATTCAATTGCACAAACTCCTGCGCCATCCCCACTGTGCCCGCAACCTCAGTCGGGGCGGCAGCATCGTTGCCTTTCGTGCCCGTGTTAGCATTCGCCGTCGAGTCCAGTATCTGCGTCGAGTCGGTGGGGTTGTCGTTCATGTGGTAGACGGCGACGTAGCCATCATTCCACACGCCCTCAGCGTTCTCGCCGTTGCCGACCGCTGCCGTGCCCCAATACATCCAGATATAGTCTGTGGTGCTCAGAGCGTCTATCTGGGGCACTCGTACCCAGAACCATGAGTCACCGTCCAACTCCCACGTGTCGCACTCATAGTCCAGCGCCGTGCCGTCTGAGTCTACGAACCGGATGTCATCGCCGTCCACCTGTGCGAATGAGTAGTCGAATCGCTCAGGCGTGAGCTTGACCATGAGGGGGAAGTCGATGAGGTTCTCGGTCGAGGCCGAGTTATCTATCGTCAGCTTCATCCGGTAGGGCCATGCGTTGTCCCACCAGGACGAGTGAGTGTCATCGTAATAGTCTCTGCCGTTGATGGTGAGTACCAGTATCCCCGCGCTGCCGTATCCGCCGTCAGCGGTACGTGCATCGCCGGTGTCGATGGTGTACTCGTACACCATGTTGCCGTTCCAGTTGACAGTGGTCGGCTTCAGGTCCAATTCTGTGGTCGATGTGAGTTTGCCTGGCGGTGGATCCGCCCAGGTCTGAGTAGGGAGCACCAGCGTATCGCCTTCCTGCGACACACCCATCACCCGCCGATGCTCCCGATACTCCAGCGTGTACGTGTGCGACTTCACTACCTCCTGCGGTACGTGCGTCGCGCCGAGGTCCTTCGCCTCGTAGAGCGCCGTGAGATCCGTCTCTTTGACATCTATCTCCTCCTCTCGCAGTGTTGTGTCCTCTCCCTTGGCGATGGGAGCCTTCTCCAGCGAATCGACCTTCGCTGTCAGTGTTGCTATCTTCTCGTCGATGGGCACCAGTACCGTCTCAGTCTCGGGTGTGTGCTGGTAGCGAGCCTCCCGTTCCACCTGTGCCAGCGTTATCCCGCGCACTGTGGGCGCTGCTGTGGCGTGGTAGTCGTCTACACGCGCTGTCACCTGCAACGGGGCCGTAGCGCCCGAAATCGTGGCACGTATCGTCACGCTCACGGGCGTTTCCCGGACTACCGTGAACGATACGTCGAGCGGGCCAGCCGCCGCGATAGGGTAGGGGAGTGCTCCTCCGAGCAGGGCGAGTAGCAGCGCGACCCTCAGCGCCCGAACCATAGCTCGTAACTCCTCCAGAGAAAGTAGCTCCCGACCAAGATGATTGCGATGCCGGTCATCAGATAGGTGTCAGCGACGCTCAGCCCCCACAGCAGGAAGCCAACGAACGCCGCGATGTTGACGATGTGGTGCCGTCCCATGAGCGCCACGATGCCCAGGCCAACAAACAGCAGGACCTCACCTACGTACACGCGCGAGCCCCCTCTTTAGTCTCGCCAGTTGCAGCGCATTGGCGCCAGCTTCAGCCGCCCGATTCAGCAGGTCGGCATCTGCTATGCCCAGGTCTGCAGCCGCGTCTGGAGAAGGTGCCGGTGCATCATCTTCGTCTGTCTCTCCCGGTCGGTAGATACGCGGCCCATCGGCTCCGCGCATGTCGTACACCACTTCACGCTTCTTTGTCTTGACGCTGATCAGTCCCTCGGATGCGTCGACAATCGCCTCGGTGTCGTAGTAATTCCAGTAGTGGTGCGCGAATAGCGTTGTGCGCCCCATAGGGCTCCACTCGATGCCGGTGTGAAACCCCTTGACGTCCCAGCAGGACATATTGACGAACTCCCCGCGCTGCCGGCCTTCCTCGCGCTGTTGCGGGTCCCAATACTGATCACGGCATACGATGAGATAGTGCGTTGCGAATCTGATACGAGGATGTACGTGCATCCAGTTTTGCGCCGTGTACCATATCGTGAGGTCCAGCTTGCGGCGCTGTGTGCCCACCTGTCCGAACAGCCGCGACGTGGTGGCGCCGAATAGCATCGAGTCAAAGAACTGAGGCGCTTCGTCGATGGCGAGTCCGCCCTGGCGCGGGAGGTTCTGGATCAGCAGGGATTGTGCCGGGTCGATGGACTCACTCCATCGCTCCCCGAACGTCGGACTGCCCTCGCGTCCGTCCTGAATGTACCATCCGGGATATGCCAGCACGGGCAAACCATGCGCCCGGTGCATGAGCGCGAACGCGCACATAGCGAGCGACTTCCCGCTGCCCTCCGGCCCGACGAATCCGACAACACTGCCTCGTACATTCATTATCGCTCAGGCTCGTCTCCGTTGCGTTTCTTGTTGTACTTCTCCGACCGCGCATCGTCATACAGGCTCGGCACCACGATGCCCGTTGTCGCCTGCAACACCTCTTTGCGCGACCTGCCCTTGACCGATACCGACGCCGCGAGCCAGTCAGTGATCATCTCAACGAACTCCTCCAGTCCGAACTCCTCACACTGCCGGAGGAGCGTCAGCGCCGCGTTCCGTTCGTTCTCGTCACGGAAGACGGTACGCATGAGCAAGTCCTTATAGTCCTTGCCCGGCTGCACGAACTTGGCGATGACGGATGGCATCTCCGACTGTGCGAACGTCCTCTCGATGTCAGACATGGACGCGCCGTCGAATGGCGTGTCCATCCCGGCAGTGCGACCGTTGCTCTTGTTTCGTAGCGCCATCACATCATCTCCGAGATCAGCATGAATACGGTGAACGCCAGGATGCCGAGCCCCCCGAGCCACAGCATGCGGTCCAACTTCTCCGTCCATCCCGGCTTGATGCCGAACAGGATGCGGACGCCGGGCCAGTACCGGGCGCGGTACACGCGCTCGGGCGAGTCAACGGTCCTGGTGGGGAGCCCCACGTCAACGACCTCGCCGTCTGCCTGGGTACACAGTGTCACCCAGCGCCCTCGAAAGCGCACCGGCTCACCAGGCGGATTATCACGATGCGTCAGATACCATCCCTTCTCAGGGTCAAGCATGACGCAGTTTGCGTCTCTGTTATTGCGATCTACTCTCTCTCGTCTCATAGTCCTGGTATCCCGATCTTGCCGGACGTGATAAGCACGGTCAGCGCCATAATTGCGACCGTGAGCGTGAGTCCGGCGATGCACAGGCGGAACGTGTTGACCGCCTTCTCTGCGATTGCGAGCTTCGGTAGCTCTGCGAACTGCTGGGAGATGCGTTCCCTGGCGAGTCGATTGACCGCGCCCTCATCGAATGTCTCCCACTTGCGATGCTTGGGGGAGTACGGGGCAGCGGACCTCTCGTATAGCACGAGGTACGGTGTCCGCGTGCCCCGGAGCCGTATCACCGCTTTCGGCATGAGTGCCCAGGACCGGTTCGAGCGATGGTCGACCACAAACCCGGCGTCAACGTTGAGGTTGACCTCTAGCAGACAGTGATCGTCTGTAATCAATAGTGCCTTATGTTTCGGTTTGCGTCGGAACATCGCTCCTCCGTGTTGATGATGCCCCCGGCTCTGCACCGGGGGCATGTGGCTACTTGCGTCCCTGCTTGACGCCGAGATAGGTCATAACGCCACCGCCGAACAGGACCGACACGAACACCAACGTCGGCGCGATGCTGACGATGGTCTCGAGGCCGGTGTAGTCGGCGAGGTTGGCGTCAGCCAGGATCGTCGCGGCCCCTTCCATGACTATCGGGAACAAGATAAATGCGACCGCGATCATGATCAGACCACAAACACCTTACCGTTCACTCTCGTCTCCTCCTTTCTAAGCGTTGGGGCAACCGGGTTGTCGTCAATTCTTGAATCCGACGTACAGACCACCGACAACGGCGCCGATCACGCCCAGGAACAACAGAAGCGGGGCAACCGCAACCATAGCGCCCATGCCGGTGTACTCAGTCAGTCCGTCGTACTCATACGTGATGGTCAGTGTCCGCGTGTCACTCTCCGCCAGTCCGGTGACGTTCAAGGTCTGCGTCCCCGCGGTGTAGGTACCCACAACAGGGGTGTCGGCTACATTGTCCGATGTGACGCTCGCCACATAGGTGGTGCTGTCATCCCACAGCGCCTCGTCGAGCACCACATCAGCCGCCGTTTCTCCTGCTCCGGTCGCTACCGCCGCCTCCTTCTGCACATACTCGTCCGTCTGGAGAGAGTGAGTGCTTTCCATCACGATGGGGAACAGCACGAACATCACGGCCACCATGATGATTCCCACGATGACCGATCCACTGCGTCCCATGTGACTCTCCTCCTTTCTGGATATTCCGGGTGCACCCGGTGACTCTAGTGTGGGGCACACTTTCTAGAAGGACCGGAAAGCACTTTCCGGTTCATGCCCATATCTATATCTAGTATTAGAGAGAGGCGGTTGTACTACAGGAGTGAGCATGCGCTACACTACAGTTGATGAGCAAGGTCATAACATTCCCTGCTCCTCCACACATCGATGGACTGGAACTGGCGGACACGATGATGGCGTTCTCGCGTACACTGCGTGGGTATGGACTGCCCCAGACGGAGATCGCAGCGAAGCTCGGACTCACCGAACGCGCCCTCTACAACTACGAGCACGGCCTGTACGCACCACGGCTGTTCGAGGTCATCTGCATTGGGCATCTCTGGGTCGAGCGTGTGCGGCAGCAGCAGTCGCGCTCCTGAGCCTGGTCGGTTCCGTCATCGCTGACCCGGACGTGCCGGACACGCTGGCAGTCATCGACACCGCCGCGTTCCATGACCTGCTGGAGGATGACGATCTGCTGGTCGCCGTCCATTACAACATCGACTACTCCATCACCGGCGAGCCATCCGACCCCGCTGACGATCTATTCCTCATCCGCCTCATGGATGGTGTTGACGAACTCGGTGCTGTCATTCCTTACCCGTATTACAACGACGGCTACGCTGAGGGCATCACCGCGCTGTACTGGTCCGCTGCCGCCGCCCCCGCCTGGGAAGGGGCCTACACCGTAGAGATACAGGGGAGTCCGGTCGCGTGGGGCACTCCGCCCGACGCGTCGCTCGCGCTCGGTGACTGGTCCGGGTTCGATGGTGAGGCCGACAATCAACAGGCACTCTACGACTGGATGATTGACGCGGTGCAATCCATCGAAACGAACTGGTCCGTCACGCTGCTGGAGTCTACCGACGCCGGGACCGTGCTCAATGAAACGGGGACCTCATATCTGAATGGAGCAATCACCGGGCTCCAGGCGTTGTGCCCTAACCTGTTCTGGATACGCGCCACTGAGATGGATACCGACGAGCGCTCATGGGGCACGGGTCAGGCCGACCTCTACGAAGCACGGTTCGATGGCACGTGGGTCGGAGACGGACTGGATGGAGTGGCGGACATGTTCGGCGTCACGCCTCAGTTGATAGGCGGTCTGCTGTTCGTGCTGCTGCCGTTCCTCGCCGTCGTCGTGCTGTGCGAGAAGGTGTTCTACACATCGACCCCGGCGCTGATCCTGCTGCCGCTGCTCATGGGCATGGCGGCTCTCCTCGGCTTCTTCTCCATGTGGGTCTTTGCCATCGCCATCATCTGTTTCGTCCTGCTGATAGGGTACGTGCTGTTTTTCAGAACTTCATGAATGGGGGAACTATGTATATCCGAACAGCTTTGGCGGCCTCTACTCTAGCCCTCATTTTGATGGTGATTCCGGTTTCAGCGGACGAATCAGATGCTCTCTACAAGGGGAAGGTGGTCATCACCAACGCCGGGACCGAGGTTGAGGGAGGTACGACGGTGCTGCTGGAACTGAACACCGGTGCCTGGCAAGGCGCCGGGATACTCGACGCCTCATTCAATAATGCCTGGTTCGAGAGTGCCGCGGGGGCCTCGATGGCGTTCATGCCGGACCCGAGCGATGGGACAGACCCACAGGAGTGGTACTTCTTTCATCCCTGGGACCTGGCGGCGGGTGACTCCCTGGCATACCTCTACATGGGCGGGCCGGACATGACGCCGCCCCTCTATTACATGCCGGGAGCAACGGGCATGACCATGGCCGATACTGATGGCATGGAGCTCGGGGACACGTTCGCCATAGAACAGAAGGGTTACATCGACACGAGCTACGCGGCCAGCAAGCAGCTTGTCTATAAGAGCGGCGCGTTCCAGACATACATTCCGTCTGAGGGTGTGGTCGCGTCGGTTGTCGGGGCACTCACTACGGTACGACCGACGACCTACACCGACGTGACAGGTTTCTGGCTGAATGAGGTCAACGCCTATGACAACAACACTACCACACACGCTCAGTGCGGAATGGCTGATAAATGGTGCGAGTGGTATAGAGCCGCGACCGTGACCAATGCAATCAGTGTATATGCCACCAATAGGGCGTTCGACATCGAATACTATGATGGGGCGATATGGCATAGCTTGGGTACGAATGTTGCTCCGTTCGATGGGTGGCAATCAATCAGCATCGGCTCATATCAATCGGTGGAAGGTGTCAGGGTATGCAAGAACATCACACAGGATGGCTCGGTTTACCTCAAGGAACTCGCTTGGGATGCCGTAGATTGTGCCGTGGCTGCAAGTGTTGCCTCGGGCTCCCATACGATTCGCACTGAGGCAGATGGGACCGACCTGGAGCTCTATGTCGATGGAGTGCTGGAGGATTCGATGGCGCTGGGTGCCGCGACTGTTCCAGACAACGCAAACGCGTGGTCCTTTCTCACCAACGGAGCCATGCCGTACATGGACTATCACAAGGTATGGGTCGGCGCGGCGCTGGTACAGCACATCGAATGGGAAGATGACACCACATTCACCGACCTCTCGGGCACGGGCAACGACGTCACGCCATCCTTCCCGACCGGCTCATCCGATGCCGACGTGTCCGCGGCCCTGGCGTCAATGGAGCCGCTCGACCCTGCTGCTGCCCCTGCTGTGGGCGGAGACGAAGCCGGTGGCCTTGCCGGGGGATTGCCGACCGAGCCCGACAATATGTATGACGAGCTTGCGGTCGACCATCTGCCTGGCGCCGCCGTCGTCAACGCGCTGCTGGACGCCGGGGAGATTCCCAGGGCGCTGTTCTGGTTCCTGGCCGTGTTCCTGGGCATCATCATCGCGTGTCTGTTCATGTACCGGCTGTCGCACAGCCTGTTCGCCATGTCCTTGGTTGCCGGGGCCGGGCTGCTGTTCGCGTCGCGCATCGGCATCGTGCCGTTCTGGGTCACAGTCCCGGTCATCCTGGTTGCCGCGGCAGTGTTGATCAAGGAGAAGATGAGTCCGCTATGAGGAGTGAGCTATGCACCCGAAGCTAGTCATATTCTTTACGTTCTGCTACGTGGCGGCAACGATGCTGTGCCTGTTCATCGAGGGGAGCTATCTCGGGGAGGAGGAGCTTTCGGTGATGAACGCACTCACGGGCATGTCGGTGCTTGAGGTTTCGGGCTCCGGCATGTGGGCCATCCCGAAGCTGATTGCGGGGTTCTTTACGGTCGGCGTCCCCAGGCTGCTGCTGTGGGACTATTCGTTCTTGTCGACCCCGGAGGGCGGACTGTTCAAGTGGATGGCGCTGCTGCCGCTAACGGTCGGCTTTGTGTGGGGGCTCGCTCAGGTGTTCCTGTCGGCGATACAGGGGTTATTCGTCCGAGCATGATCTGTAACTCCAGCCAATCCCGGCGCCAATGACTGGTGGTGCTGTCACACCCTACCCTGCACCACCAATTCCAACAGGTCCGCACGTCGGGACAGCCGTCGCACCCGCCGCGAGACGCAGAGCACTCGTAGAGCCGCAGCAGCAGCATCCGGGGGCCGAATAGCGGCTCCGCTTCCACTACGGCAGCAATCAAGCTGTCATCGTTGTCCATGCTCCTCCTGTGTCTCGTAGTACCAGTTGCGCCAGTCCTGTCGTAGTTGTCGGTCGATAAGCTCATTATGTGCCCGGACTGCCAGCACGAACGCCACCAGCACCACCACGACGATTGCGGCCAGCACCAAGCCGCTGCAAAGCTTGTGTCTCATATCAATCCACCAGAAACGCCGTGCACTGTGCTGTGAGCCGAGTATCGACCGCATGGCTCGTGGCGACCATGCCCACACACACCAGGACAACGGCCGTCAGTATCACCATACTCAGCAGTAACCCTCTCCGAATCCTGTAGTAGTCCATCACTCCTCCGAAAACGGTCCCCTTTTCGACTCCCTCATTCCATGCACTCAGAAAAGGGGGCGCGCCCGCGCCATAGCTGATTTGCTTCGCCGGTCCACTCGTGGAGCGCGGGCCTTCTGACCCCCTTTTTTGCTCCCCTCAATGGCGAAGGCAGCGGCGGCGAGTAGCCCGCTCGTACCCACAGCAAGGGCGATGTCCATGTCGCGTGTCCACTTCTTGCTCACTCTCGCATCTCCTCGATGTACTCCTTGGTAGACTTGCCGCCCGTGAAGTCGGGGTCAGAGCCAATGAACTCGTCGATTGTCGGCAACGCCTTCTCCCGACGTTTTGCCCGGAAGTCGATGACCAAGGCATGAAGCATGAACGTCACGAACCCCAGCGCAACGCCTATCAGGACGTGAGCGAGAGTCATCGCTTCTCCTCGTGCGCCGCGGGTGCTTCGACCTCGGTTTTCAGTTGCGCGGCAGCGAGCAGGAGCTTGCGAACCTCCTTCCGCGGCATGCCGGACTGCAATGCCAGTATCGCCTCCGTCGCGCCGAGGTACGCTGCCAATACCGACCCTTTCAAGCAGTCCGGAAACGGATCGTCTGCAATCTCCTTTGCCAACTCAGCAGTGACCACGAGGGAGACCGCCAGCGCCACGATGTCGTCGATTGTCCGCTCTGGCAGTGTCATCGCGCCCTCCGCTTTCGCGCCCAATCCTCGTAACTGACTCCTGTCGAATTGAGCTGGTGTAGAATCTGGTTCTCGGCGCACTCCGCGGAGCAGCACGTTCGCCAAACGAAGCTCATGCTGCACCACCACGGTGCCCAGAACAGCCGCAACAGGCGACGCTTCCATGTAATCGGCCTGCCACACCACGCACACTCAGTCATTTGGCGTCTCCTCTCTCGTATCACGCAGTCGCCCAGCACCTCTCCGTGATGGCACACCTTCCAGTTGCCATCCGCGTCGAGGTATCAGTACCAGTGTGGCTCGATTGCCAGTGGCTTTATTCCCATACCGGCCTCCTCTCGGCCTTGCGGCGCGGCTTGCGGTCCTTGCGGCCCTTCGGTCGGCCGATCTTCGCGCCCTGGGCGCGAGCCCTCTCCATGCCGGCCTTCGTTCTCTCGCTGATTCTCCGGCTCTCCTGTTCTGCGACCCAGCCCATGAGCGAGTACAACAGCGGTTTGACCTCGCTCCGCATCTCGGTCCATGGCTCCTGCAGCGAGATAAGGTCGACGCCGTGAAAGCCCAACTGGTGCACCCGCGTGAGAATGGTGAGCGGCCCTTGACGTGAGAGACGGTCGAGCGCCCACACGAGCACGACGGAGAAGTGGTTGCGCTGTGCGTCCTTCATCAGCCGGGAGAACTCCCGCTGCCGGTTGCCGCGCCAGGCGGACTCCTCCTCCTGGTAGACCTCCACAACGCGCATGTCGTGGCGCTCTGCGTACTCACGGAGCATCGTCAACTGATTCTCCAGGGATTGCTCCTCAGTCGACACCCGGACGTAGATCGCGGCGCGTCTCACTTCACCCTCTCATACGGTCGCTGCCTCAATCGACGGCCAGCGGCCTGTTTCTTGGCACAGTCCACCGAGCAGCAGTACCGGATGCAGGTCGCAACACGGGAGTCGTACCTCAGGATCCCGGAGAAGAACAGCACGTCTCTCAGCAGCGCCAAGCGCCGGGTAATCGGTCGGCCACAGTAGATGCAGGTAGTCATCATAGAAGAGCCTCCTGTACTCCAGGCTTTTCCTTCAAAGCATTGAACAGTTGACGCAACTCACGTTCCACGCGTCTCTTGTCGTTGTGGATCGTGGAACCTCGATACCTCACCACATGCCAACCAGCGCGCCTCAACGCCTCTTCCTTCTGTCTGTCCTTCGCGAGGTCTTGGTTCTTGTGGTGATACATGTAACCATCACATTCAATGGCTACCTTCTCAGTGCCGACAAACACAGCGAAGTCAACACGATAGAGGTAGTACTCACAGGCCCACCAGTCGCACTCCTCACTTTCGCCAAGAGGAACATCACCATCTCGAGGGCAGACATTCGACTCACTGTCTTCGTGCCAGGCGCTCCGGTCCACCTTGCACGGATACTGTGATCGGCAGTGTCCCCGGACACGAAACACGCCCATCTCGTGCTCATACGAGACTCCCATCGCGTCGAGAATCCCTGCCATCTCTTTCTCAATTCCAGTCATGACTAACACCATCTCCGTTCCTACCGTACAGACCGTACACCCCTGTACGTACATGTACGGTCGGACCGTACCGTACACCACCCTGTATATATATACAGGGGTGTACGGTACGGCTGTACGCCTACTGGTAAGCTAGTCATTTGAAGCTAACCCCCACTTGCCGTTCTGGAGTCTGATTGTCTTCCCTTGTTTGGCAAGTTCGTTCAATCTCGCTCTGACGGTGTCTGGATTGGCTCCAATCTCAGTCGCTATGTCCGGGGCCGTCATCGCCCCATCTTTGAGAATGTCCTGAATCTGAGCCTTGATTCCGAGCTCAGCGACAAACTCACGGATGCCCCTGGGGTCCTCGGCCTTCACACTGATCTCTCTGTCTCCGAAGGTGACTCTCATTCCTAACGGGTGGCTGACACGAGAGAAGGGCGGGGCCTTGCGGTGAAACAACCCAAGCTGCAACTCGTTGTCACCGGGCTCCTGTAGCTTCTTGACCTCCCAGATGTTGCGCGCCTGGGCGGTGAACACCTGGGAACCGAAGATGCTTTTGACCTTCTGCATCGTGCCGTTGTCCTTCGCGTTGTGGGCGAGGATCAGGCTCGTCATGTGTAACTGGCGAAGGGCGCCGTAGAACGATGTCGCCGACACTGCCTCTTTGAGGTCCCCGCCGGCCGCCATCGTCAGAGAGTCGATGACGCAGATGTTGGCCTCAGACTCGGACGCCACTCCCTGTATCGCTTCAATGTCGTCTGCCAGCGGCCGGGTGCAGAAGCGGTATGACAGCGGGTAGTTCGGAAGCCCGGAGCCGCGACAGAAGCGTGATAGAGTCCAGTTGACGGTCTGGCTGTCCGTCTCCCAATCCAGGTAGAGCACTTTGCA
>Ga0265297_10008581_pt1 | contig 13560 bp, 25 predicted proteins | sample Munlanlwell13791_FD_192502 | JGI IMG/M metagenome (GOLD analysis project Ga0265297, IMG submission 192502) | Leachate microbial communities from a municipal landfill in Southern Ontario, Canada - Leachate well 137-91 | ecosystem: Engineered > Solid waste > Landfill > Unclassified | place... | reverse complement strand
GAAAGACTATCCAACTGGCATTCTGTCGGTTGTGATCGACAGCTACAACTATCGTGAGTTCATAAAAATGTGCGCTGAAGAGTTCTCGAAAGAGATACTAAATCGTGATGGCAAGGTGGTGTTCCGTCCAGACTCAGGCGACCCCACCAGCGTATCGCTTGAAGTAGTCGAGATGCTGGGCGCAGTCTTCGGCTACATCAAGAATGAACTGGGTTATAGGGTGTTGCATCCCAAAGTAGGAGCACTATGGGGCGACGGCATAGACTACCAGGGCATAAGGAATATCCTGTTCAATCTCAAGAACACTGGCTGGGCATCCAGTAATATGGTGTTCGGCATGGGTGGCGGCCTGTTGCAGAAGGTTAACAGGGATACACAGCGCTTTGCCTTCAAATGCTCAGCGCAATGCCGCAATGGGGTGTGGTACGACATATTCAAAGATCCTCTGGATTCATCCAAGCGCTCCAAAACAGGAAGCCTGGCACTCATCTATTGGAATGGCGAATATTCCACAGTCACACTGGACGAACACTCCAGGCACATGGACTGCCTAAAAACAGTGTTCCTAAAAGGAAACCTGCTGCATCAAACCGACTTCGCATCGGTAAAACAGCGCGCCCTTACCAGACTCAACATAGAATAGCGTTACACAAGTGGCAGTACCAAGCAAAGGGCTGCCACCTTGTTTTTGCCAACAAAATAAACAAACCAAATAAAATGGAGTTAAACAATGACATCAAACGAATTAAAACTCATCATATCCAAATTGGAGCACATAGCCGCCAACACAGAGAATGCTTTATGCACCATCTGTGAAGATCCTGACGACGCTATGGCACGCATACCCATAACAGCAGATAACATCACCGGAATAAGCGTTGATATTGCCATAGGTGCTGCACCTGAAGCGGCCTATAGTATTACCGACTTGGCCATAGCCGATATGTTTGACTTTAGTGCTGTAAATGGCTGTCTGTTGAATGGCATATGTATACGAAGCAAGGCCAGGAAAAGGGGGCAGCCAAGAAAGCAGCTGTGGACTGTAATCGCCTGTGGTGAAGACTGCGTGGTGCTACGCAGTGAACCCAAGACGGTAAAAAGTAAGTTGATTTCAATAGGCTATAACGTATTGCGCAGCGACTACGAGACAGTGGTAGGCAGCGTGCTGGCGAAGGCCATACCCAAAGTGCTGGAAGGCTAGAGAATGGACGCAAAAGCTATACAGGCGTTTATCGGTAAGCTGCAGTATCTGCTGGCATCTGATGAGAACAGGTTGCGTGCACTATCAGACGATATACACGTATAGTTGCAGTGTGCAGCAGGAAAGGGCCACAATGAAAAAAGAAGATCTGAAGAAAGTAATACAAAAACTCACAGTGCTGGCAGATGGTAAGTCGCTGCATAGGAAAAGTACCTATACTCCTACGATAAGCGCTGCCAGTATAACCGCTGTTAACCTGGCTGTAGAATCGGTAGCGGAAGGCGATATAGACGTAAATATCCTGGAGTGCGTGGAAACAGGCTACAGGCCCTATACATACGCAGATGCCCATCGCTTCAAGGGTATGAGTATTAGGAATATCTGCAATGGTGCCGAATGGAGCATAGTGGGATGGAATTACACCGGCGTAGTTCTGGGGCTGTTGACATGCACCGTTACACACATAGTGTCTTATAAGGAGCTCATGAAAAATTATACAAAGCGAAATGGAGAACTGCTTGGCGTAGCAATATGCCCAAGGAAGAAGGAAAAGGTATGAAAAGTATAAAAATCGAATGCCCGGATTGTAAAGGCACCGGATTATACACCGGCATGTGTGAGCGTAACGGTGTGGCAGTGCAGTGTAAGGGGTGCAGCGGCCTGGGTTGGACAGAGTACGCGTATACTGAGTTCATAGCAAGGCAGGACAGGCCTGATGTTGTTTGGGTTCTCGACAGGAATCCAGGTATCTGTGTTTCACCTGAGCTCAACATTGGTGGCATGTCCTACAGTGATTGGGCTTCTGGTAAGAAATTCGAGCCGGGTATGGAAATGCGGGAGTACACCTGCCCATACTGGTGGTATCACCAAAAGCACGAACTGTCAAGATGTGGCAGTGGCAGCAGCCCAGGACGGGCCTACAGCGCGTGCGATCACTTCGACGATAAAAAGCATTGTTGGGAAGAGTTCGATAAGCTCTTCGCCCAGCAACATACAAAGGAATAACATGATTACAAAAGAAGAAATTGATAAAGCAATATCTGCACTTCAGTATCTACGGGATAATCTGTCTGCGGCCGATACGCCGCAGGATGTAAGAAAAGAGCTGGTGCCATACACAGAAGCAGAGCATAATCTGTTTGATGGCCTGGAGATATGGTACAACACGTTAAAATGGAAAATAATCGCATGGAACAAAACTGATGCCTTGCTGCAACGGGAGAACTATCCAGATGGTGTTGAAGTGGATTACCATTGGCGGTTAGTATCCTATAAAGAGCTGTTTAACTACGGCATCTCAGTAGCGCATAAAAAGCTTGGGACTGTTAAACCCTTGGCCTATCCGACAAAGGAATAATGGTGGAAATAGAGCTAATCTGTCTTGGCTCCATTGCCAGCATATCTAAAATATGGAAGAGCCTGCACGATTCAGGCCGATTGATACTCATGCGTTTACAAAATGATGGTATAAAGTCGATAGCTACATTTACGGTGCTGTCCGAATACGCTGACACACTGAGTTGAACTGAATAACAATAACATAAAGGATATAAAATGTTCACATACTTCGATGCAACAACATGTCGGACGTACAAACTGCATGGGTTTGTCGCAGTAACAAATAAAGTGGAGGGCGACAACCACTGGTATACCGCAGCCTATCCGGAACTCAATATAGGCGGCTCAGGTGCCAACCTGGAACTCGCACTGAATGAGCTTATGGAGGCACTGTACAATAGAATGAAAGAGCACGGCTGCAGACAGGATAAGCTTGGTGCGCTTATACGTGCCAATGTCACCATAGTGCAACACTCAACGCAACCAACACACCAGAAAGCAGAGAAAACAAATGAGTAGATTTGAAGAGAGCGAGACGCAATGCCAATAACATACAACTGGAGCAGATCAGATCAATTGCCGGTAAAGAGCTGGTGCAGGGAGCCTGAGGAAGGGGCGATAGACCAAGCTGCGAACCTGGCCAGCCTGCCTTTTGCCTTCAAGCATATATCCCTTATGCCAGATGTGCATAAGGGCTACGGCATGCCCATTGGAAGTGTACTTGCGACTAATGGCGTGGTAGTGCCTAATGCCGTGGGTGTCGACATAGGCTGTGGAATGGCAGCGATGAAATTCAACATAACCAGCATAACAAAACCAATGCTGGAGACTATACTGGGGGATATTAGAAAAGCCATTCCTATAATACATAGAAGTGAAGCGACATCATATGCCGAGCTGATGCTAGAGCCTTTCGAAGACACACCAGTGTATGCCAGGGAATATAAAGCAGCCAAACTACAAATAGGGACACTGGGTGGTGGAAACCATTTTATAGAGATCCAACAGGACCCAGGGGCCGGTAACATATGGGTTATGCTGCATTCTGGCAGCAGACATCTTGGACATGCTGTGGCAACGCACTACGATAGTGTAGCGTGTGAGAACAACAAGTTATGGTATAGCACGGTTCCAGCAGAGCATGAACTGGCTTTCTTGCCGCAATCATCGGATGAATATTGCAGCTATATGGCTGAAATGGAGCTGTGTATAGCATATGCCAAACTTAACAGGTTGGCCATGACAATGCAAATATTTGACGTATTCACAGAACACACTGGTTGTCAGCTGGAGTGCACCCACGATGTGGCTCACAACTATGCACGGATGGAAAATCACTTCGGACATAATGTCATTGTGCACAGGAAAGGTGCCATTTCAGCTAGAAAAGATGAACTGGGTATTATCCCGGGGTCACAAGGAACCTGCAGCTTTATTGTTAAAGGATTGGGTAACCGTGAGAGTTTCAACAGCTGTTCACATGGTGCTGGCAGGGTGATGGGCCGGAGGAAGGCAGCAGCCAGCCTTAACTTGGCAGCAGAAATAAAGAGGATGGATGATCGTGGTATTCTGCACGGTATCCGTAGTGTGGAGGATTTGGACGAAGCACCTGGAGCATACAAGGATATACACGTGGTCATGGCAGAACAGGCCGATCTCGTTGAGATAGTGACTGAGCTGGAGCCATTGGCAGTAATAAAAGGATAAAAGGATAAAAGGAAACAAAATGAAAACAAGTCGTAAAAAGATGCTCGAAAAACTACAGCAGAGTAAAGAGTGCCCCATATGTGGTGAATGTCTGCTTGGCACAGATCCTGACGACATGACAGCACATATGGATGCTTGCTGGCATGCTGAAAAAGCATGCGTTATACTGGAGGATATAACAGATCCTGGAAAAACGGACTACAATCGGCAAAATATGGACGATCTGCTTAGGCAGGTTATGCGTCTGGAGCGGCATCTTATTTCTGTACATGTAAATATACGTAACAATCAAACTGTCACAATAACGAGGTAAGCATGTTGGCACAAATAACGATGTCGGCGCAGGTTTTCAAATCTGCGCTGGCAATAAGCAAAGACAAAATAATGCCCTTGCGCAAATGCGTAAACAGTGATCTGCTCAGGGTCCGCAAAATAGCAATGCCCTGGTACAAGGATATATTCGGCGTGCAGACAGAATATGTTATAACCTACTACCCTTCCGATATAGCGGTGTTGTTTGACGGATACTGTACATGTAATGGGAAGATCTTATTATGCTACATATCCCCAGACCGTATTATACGTGCTGCTGATTCTGTACTTGATGTAACAGAGGCGCTACAAAAGGCGCTGACAGACCTTGGTGTTATCAACGATCTATTCCCAGCTGAGTTCAAGTATGGCCAACACATAAACATGCTGCATCTTGAGGAATATCTTGAGCGATATGAGCCGCACAGATACAAACAGCTTAAGGCAATGGAGCATGAGAAGTGGGTAATGCTCAAGTCCTCTGTGGGAATAAAATGAATGCAGGTGAAGTAACCAAGCTGTTAAGGGAGCGGCACAAAGAGGATGTATTCGTATCCCAGTGCAAAACAGGGCGCAGCAGCGGCAGCAAGTATCGTATCTTAGATGGGCTGGCGCTTAAACGCAGCTGGGAGAATCAGCTGGTTATAGGCTATGAAATAAAAGTATCCAAGCAGGACTTCCGTAATGACGACAAATGGCAGGCCTATCTGGAATACTGCCACGAGTTCTACTTCGTTAGCCCGTATAAGCTGATCCTCCCTGAAGAGCTGCCTCCGGAAGCGGGCCTGGTATGGGTGTCGCAGGCCGGCAGCCGCCTGTTTATGAAAAAGAAGGCAATGCGCCGGCAGATACAGATACCCGTTGATCTGCTGTACTATATAATCATATGCCGTGCAGCCATAGACCACAAGCCAGACCACCGCACGTTTACACGCGATGCGGCTAAAGCCTGGCTGGAAGACAAGGCAGAGGACGACCTTATAGGTAGGCTGCTGGGACATAAGATACAGGAGCGTACCGAACGCTTGGTTGCCGAGACGCTGGCCGAGAACAAACGGCTGAACCTGCAGAATAACAATCTGCAGTGTATAAAGGCATTGGCCGATGAGCTGAAGATAGACTACAGCGACCATATAGGGCAGTGGCGTTACGCCAATAAGCTGAAGGAACTCAAGGCAAAGGTGCCAGCCGAACTGTTGCAAAAAATGCAACAGTTGCAGACAGACCTGCAGGCGCTGGTAAAGGAGCTGGATGAAGACTAGGAGTCACTACATGCACAAGAAGACCTATAAAAAGTATGTCAGACTGTACGGTAAGTATGCATATGAAGCAGAATGCAAGTCTGCGACGCCGTTAAACAGGTACTTCATAAAAAATACCTGTAGGGCTGTAAAGTACCGTGTAAAGTACATATAACTGAAATGAAGGAGAACAATATGACTGACAATAAAATAGGGTGGTCATTGCAGCTGTCATTAATAAACATAAGGAGGCATAATGCCTAGAAAAGAAAAACAACAGGCTATTATCTACGAGGGCCTGGACGGAATAAAGGCCATAATACAGCAATAGGGCAAAGTGGTGTTGGATATTCCAAGCGCAATACGCATGCTGACCCGCAGGGGCGTAACAATACACAGCCCGGATATGCCGGACACGTATTTATGCTATGAGAACGAATACACGGTATATCTCTGGGCCGACGACAATAAGGATGCCATAGCTCCGGTAGACGGCACATCTGCTACTGCAGCGCACGTAAAGCCTGACGGTATTGCACGCATTGCGGCAGCGCGTAAGCAGCATGCAATACGGAACAGTATAGGGTATGATCTGAAGAGTAAATCGGAAGCATCACTTACGGATGTAGCCATAGATGTATTGGCTGGTAAAATGGATTCATTCGGTATTGTCCGCAAACACCCGGATAGAGACGAACAGCTGGAGATAGCCGGTGTGCTAATAGCCGCTATGCTGGATGTTCGTGCGGCCATCAACTCGGGTCTGATTGAGCAACATGCAAAGATAGCCAAAGCGGGAGCCGTAGAGGCTGGTACCTGTATATGCGGATTCTGCGGTAAACATAAAGTGGTGTTATGCACATTGAATCCCGGCAGGCTGTGGGTGAAGTACCAGTGCCCTAGCTGCGAAAGGCTTGGCGAAAGGTCATGGCTGGAATAAACTCCCGCCCGGTAAATGCATGGCCTACGCGCGTTGGTATATATAATACTATATATACCATTTAAACAACAGTGCAATAACAAACAACTGAAGGAATTAAAATGGATAAAGAAAAAGATACTGTGCCTAAGGAGCAAATATGCGCCAATTCACTGCTAAGGAACTGCCCTGATTGTGGTGCAGCGCCTGGACACCAGCATACAGCTGGCTGTGATATAGAGCATTGCAGCGTATGCGGCGGGCAGCGCATGACCTGCACATGCCCAGGGCATGATCCCGCGTTCGCAAGATGGACCGGAATAACACCGGGCATAGCAGAGGCTACTTTGTTGTGTATGGATCTCAATGAGTTCTACACATCCGGCACATATAAGGTATATCTGATAAAACCATCGCCGGCCCGTACACCTATCCGGAACTATAAATGTCAGGCCTGTGATATGCAGTGCAAGCTAGAGTGCAAAGACGTATTCCATAAACGGCCAATACATTGTGTACGGGCCGGCCTAGGCAACTGGGTGGATGAGATAACAAACAACTGAAGGAATATAATGGAAACAAACGAATATAAGGAAAAGATCAAGGAACTTGCCAGCCATATGAAACACAAGGGGGTGGGTATAAGCTTCGAGCGGCTGCTAAATCTGTTGCTTGAGGATAATACGATAATACAGCAAGCAGGGCACCAGGATGCCTACTTGCGACTAAGCAATGGCGATATGTATCTGTGTCCGGTAGCTGACTCAACCCGAGACGGCATACAGCGTATAGTAGCAGCGCGTAAAAAGCAATTGGCCGAATGGAGCGTTGAGCATGATGCCGGTTGCCATGGTGAGCCGCTGCTGACAGCTGTTGTACAGGATCTGCTGATCAACCATAGCGATGGCTTTGGAATAACAAGAAAGCATCCGGACCGTAATGACAGGCTGGCTATTGCCGGTGCTCTGATAGCCGCAATACTGGACGTACGTATTGCGGAGCAGGAGCAGGGGGATAAGCGTGATACGGAAGTGCAGCAGAGTAGAAAGAAGAACGCGTTTGCCAAGTTGGCCGCGCTCTATAATCAAATACACGCTACAAATCAATTCGATGCCGGGCCATGTTGGTGCGGGTATGTCGGCCTTGCAGATGTTAAGGCAGCCCATCTGGCCCCTGATTCACTGCATATCAAATACGAGTGCCACAACTGTGAACTTAAGGGTGAACGCAAGTGGCTGGTATAGTGTTCAAGCCCACACCAATAAAGATAGGCGCAGAAGTCGGTGTACCCGAGTCGGACAATACAAAGATTGCCCGTAATAAAGCACAACTCGATAGGATACTAGCTAACATAAACTACGCGGCATCACCGTGCTCATGCGGCGGACAAAATGGAAACCAAGTAGTTTATAAAGGACCTAATACATCTGACACTATGGTTTATCGGGCCCTATGCAAGGACTGTTCAAATCCACAGTATGCTAAAGAGTTCATAAGGAAATAGCCTAGGACAATCGTGTGCTAAAGGACCGTACATAGAAGCAGGTGAAGACAATTTATGGTATAGACCTGATTATGCCGTATGTCTAAGATGCAGTGAAAGGCATGCATTGATTGTTTACGATATAGCACTATCAGAACACAAGGTTGATTTTAAAAAAGTTTTAATAACAAAAGTAAAATGTAATACGTGTGGTTCTACATTCCGTGTTATATGGAATATCAATACAGTAATCGGTGGTTCTTTCTGGGAAGAAGTATCCAGAATTAACAACAAAGCAACAACCATTTCAAAAGCACCAGCTGTGAATATAGCACCTGATCTATTTGGTACACTCCTGCCTATAGGTCCGTGTGGTATGTTAGAGGAGTACAATAAAAATATGGTACATGATTATAATCCTGTACTCCCCGAGTGCCAGTGGGCTGAAAATGATATATTTATTATAGGGCCGACAATTTCCTGGGGTATCACTAATGCGATGGAATATGCCGTTGGATATTATAGCAGGATAGAAAAGGGGGAAACTGCAAATGTGCATGTATTCACAGATTCAGGTGGCATCCTAAAAACTCCCCACACCTTATGGCTCGTACAACAAGATGAGAGCGGAGTACGGTATAGGGCAGTTATCTGCAGCAGCAGGGATATGTACAGATAGGATGCCAAGAAGCTTTATTCCGCCCAGGCGGAATTTTTGAGCTTGGAAGTCAAAATACAAGGAGCGTATAAATATGGGAACCTATAAGCTGGAACTTATACAATGCTATCGGTGCATAGATAATAAAGCAGCCCGCAGAAGTCCCAACCCGTTTAAACCAGGAGATAAGGTTATACCCAGAAGCTTTATGATTGACGGACGCATACCTGAGGTGGTGCCAAGCACGCTTATAGTAGAAGAACCTAAGGGTGACCACACATCCTGCTATGTTGACAGGGGCATAGGCCACCGGGACTACTGCCTGTTCAAAACAGATGACCTGATAAAAATAGGTGCGGTAGAAGTGCCGCGTTCGGACTGCAGCAACCCCAGATACAGGCTGGCCGACAGCTGGTGTATGACGGAACTATATAAGATGATGGCCGACATAACGACAGCCATTACAAATTATAACAAGGAGAATAAATGAGAACATATACAACAGATGACCCGGCGGTTATAAACGATATAGTGCAGGCAGCCAACCTGGCTACAGTCACTGACACCACAGTTGAGCTCATGTGTACAGTAGGTTATGAGCCCAAAGACAAAGAGGGCAGCAAGGCCGGGTTTATACCGCAGGCCCGTGTTACAGCCAGAATAATACCAAATTCGGGCAGTGAACGTGATGCTTTTGGTAATAAGGAGAAACTGTATGCACTTACAGCCACCATACTGTCGGATGATATCAACTCTCCGATAGCAAAATATGATGTGAGTTATCCGACTACATCAATGCTGCACATACTGGATGTACAGCTGCGTCACCTGTTGCACGATGTACTGGGCGAAGCTTCGGCATTACCACCAGCAGAGCAAGATGGTAATATATCGACAGTGGACTGGAAGGCTATTGCAGAAGAGCTGGTAAAGAGCATGGGCGACACAACATTCACATGTGGCTCCTGTCCTGTAAAGGATAGTTGCCAGAGGCCGGATCTGGCAGAACCTTGTTTTGAATACATAATGCGGCATTACAGTAATAGGCACACAATAGAGCATGCGGGTAAGTCCGAAGTAAATTGGCCTGCCGTTGTAGAGGAGCTGCTGTTCCTTACGTCCGACGATGCCGGGGCGCTGCTTTGTGGCACATGCCCTATAACACTGGACGGCAACAAGTGTACTGGCGGTGGAGAGCTATCGTGCGTTGAATACCTGAGAGAATACCTTATCACAAAACATACAAAATAAGGTATGGACTATGACAGATAACAATATACCTGTAATCCCTATCAGCGAACTGAAAGAGCACCTAGAGCGGGCAGTGCTGACAACAAGTGATACAGTGCATCCCATAAAGACAGTAAGCAGCTCTGGTGTCGAGTACTTTGTAGTTGTTACAAAGAATGCGGAACACTTCTCGTCTGAATATGCGCTGTACTTCAACAGGATGCCGTCAAACGGGCGATCCTGTGTTACGCAATATCCGAGTGCTTGGGGCGTAACACAGCTACTGCAGGACATAGACGACATGATAAACAACTATATAGAAGCATATATTCCTGGAAGATGTATAATACACACCACACATGCGGCGATGCTGGGAATTGTGTAAACAAAAGGAGTGGACTATGACAGTAAAAGAGTTGATAGAGGAACTAAGCACACTAACGGAAGATCTGGAGCTGTTCATGCGGGATACAACGGATCCAGAGCAGACACTGATAGCAGCGGACTTTACGGTAATGGAACACGCTGTGACGGACGAGGACGACATCGTGGAGGAAGAGGGCACCAATATAGCAGTGCTGGAGTATTGAGCATGAGTAAAACAGCAACAATAATCAAAAATGTACTGCTCGATGCCCATGTGGTGGCCGACGTATCTGGAATGCTGCCATGGGTGATCACATCGGATATGAGAAATAAAGAGGAGTACGCACGCAGGCTGGAGTCGGCCGTAAAGGAGTTCCACGATTTCCTGAGAGACCACAGAAGCCAGGATATGGTTAAACTGGAGGTGGTGAGGAGAGTAGCAGATATATGCTCCAACTGTAAAAATGAAAAAGAGGTATTTTACGAGGAGTCTGGCGCGGCATACTGCGCCCACTGTGGTGCACTAATACCAGAGGAGGACACACGATGACTCAAGGAGAATACATAGCGGAAGTGGAAAAGCTTAAGGATTTCCACTGCTACATAGACAATTTGAAAGAAGTGTTGGGGCTGGAGGACAACGGACGCACAGGTATGTATACCGAGCTGTTCAACTTCTTCCAAAACCAGGTAGAGCTATTGGAGAAACTGGTGGGCGACACCAACGAGTACACCAGCAAATATGTGTACGACACAGAGTTCGGTAAAATACGCAGGACTATTCCGGTAGGCGGAAGAACGCTGGTGCTGAAGTCGGCGGCAGCGGTCTACAAGGCTATCCAGGCATATGCCAGATTAGAGTGCGGTGGACATCTGGCAGCGGGTAGCAGACCGATGTCAGCAGGGCATACACACGCATGTGCAGTGCCATTGAAGGTATATAAATGACAGTCGCAGTCTACGCCAATCTGGGACACCTGATGCGTCTGGCCAAAGGCCGAGGCTAAGGCGCACAAGACCGGCAATGCAGAGGATATCCAACGTGTCGCCGAGCAGCATCAGGCCTACCAGAAGATCTGCGCAGAGTCCGATGGCATATGCCTGGGTGTAGAAGTAAAGGCGTTAACAACAAAACCTGAAAGGATTATACAATGAAAATAAAGTTTACAGAAGAGGATAATGGTATAAAGATAGTGGAACATAAGATACTTGCGGAGGTTCTCATAGGCCGCACAGTGGTTATGAACGATGACCAGTCTTTTATGGTGAAGTATGTGTCGCCAGACACCGTCACGCTGGGTCAGGTATCAAGTACAGACGCCTGCGTTCGGCTGGCGCAGAAGTATAAAGCCGATGACACGGTGGAGAAGATCCGGGATAACACAGTGCATGAAATACTTGAGGACATAACAAAGTTGCTGGATGATAACGCCCCAGCGGACTTCAGTACCAATACGGCTGTAACAAAGCAATTGTATGAGAAGCGCAAGACCGACGGCAGCATAAGTCTGAAGGACAGGCTGCTTGCCGCAGGCTCATTGGTCCTTGCACTGCTCGATCGCGGTGCGGCCGATGTGCAGAAGTCCAGGGACACGGCCGACAAGATGCTGCACGCTGCAATAACAACCAAGGACATCACACCAGATAGTCCCTGTACCTGCGGATATAAAGGTACATGTAAAGTAAAGCGGGCCACATTGGTGCCGGATGAGCTGCTTAAAGTGGCTGTCGAGTGCCCAAAGTGCGGCAAGGAGATAACAGTGGAAAGGATTCTTAAGTAATGCAGACAAAAGATTCGCTCGGCGATAGAATGAAGGGCTACGAAGCCTACTATGATCAGGTACTGCCCCGCAGGCTGCCGATGATGATACGTGTGGACGGCCGCGGCTTCCATACACTGGTTCGCAGGTGGGGATGTAAAAAACCATTTGATGAAGCGCTCATGCTGACTATGGTTGAAACAGCGCAGACGCTCTGCACCGAAATAGCCGGCGCACAACTGGCGTACATACAAAGCGACGAGATTACCGTGGTAGTACGCGACGATCAGGAACTGGATACCCAGCCTTGGTTCGGCAAGCGGCTTAACAAGGTTGTATCCATGGCTGCGGCAACAGCTACCATGGCCTTCAATACCAGGAGACATCGCGGCCCAGCGGGCACACTGGATACCGTTGAACACCCGGCAACATTCGATGCACGTGCATGGGTGCTGCCCGAGTATGAGGTGTTGAATAATCTCATATGGCGGCAGCAGGACGCAACACGTAACAGCCTGCAGATGTTGGCCAGAAGCCTATACAGCCATAAGCAGCTGCAGAACAAGGACAGCGTGGCATTGCATGACCTGTGCTTTGCCAAAGGACAGAACTGGAATAATCTTCCAGTCTGGCAGCGCCGTGGTATATGCGTAGTAAAGCGTCCGGTACTGAAAATGTCTAAAGGCATAGTGGTCACGCGCAACCAGTGGCTGCCGGACTTCGATATACCGATATTCACGGAACATCCTGAGTACATAAAGGAAAGGAACGGCAATGCCCTCAAAGCCGATGAAACGATTGCTTAGAGATTTCTCAGAGCTAAGCAGGATAGTAGAAGAGTGTAAAGCTCAAGCCTGGCCTGCGAAGCAGCTAAGGAGCGCCTGGGCTAAGTTGCCTATGGCCAACCCTGAGAATATGTGCGGTGCCAGGGCGTTATCTGATATGAGCCCTGAAGAAACCAGTGAGCTTGTTAAGCTAACCTGCGGGCTAGGGTATACAGTGCTGTGGCGACATTGGACCGGGGACAAACGTTGGTTGGTTGAAGTGCAGAGTGCTCAGAATGGGGATTGTCATGCCGTAACAAGAAGCGTGATAATCAATATGGGATATGTGAGCGTGCGCTACGGCGAGCTTGCTGTGGACAGCTGCGACCTTGCCGGGCAAATGGCGTGGTTTATACGCAGGGGCTTCAAGGTGTTTACACGTGGCAACAAGCGCATACACAAGAAGAAGAAGGATACGTTATGACCATAGCAGAACTTCGTGAACAATTGGCAGAGTTTCCAGACGATATGGAGATAATGATCCTGGATGGCTTCAATGGTGGTGGCGTGCCCAGGGAGAT
>Ga0265297_10008580_pt1 | contig 13561 bp, 12 predicted proteins | sample Munlanlwell13791_FD_192502 | JGI IMG/M metagenome (GOLD analysis project Ga0265297, IMG submission 192502) | Leachate microbial communities from a municipal landfill in Southern Ontario, Canada - Leachate well 137-91 | ecosystem: Engineered > Solid waste > Landfill > Unclassified | place... | reverse complement strand
GTGATTCCAAGCCAACCGCCCGTGCTTTCCTTGACGACCTTCTTGTCGTCTATCAGGCTATTGTATTTATATTCCTCAAGCGTGCCGCCAAAGACCCCCAACGCACCTTCGTGAACGACGGCGCTGCTTTCCGTTTGCGGAATGCCCTGACGGGCGACAATGCCGAAGGGATACAGGACTACGGATGCGCCGCTCTTGTTAATCACGCGATCGGTGATCGTAAACATGGCGCTTGCATCAACGGCTATCGTCCGTTCGAAAATCAGGCTTTGACCGTTATCCCACGTCAAACGGACAGGACGATCGGGCGTCAATTTCTGTCCGTCGGCTTTCCATACCGTATCCGACGAAGGCACGTTCGTTGACGGAGAATCCGCAAGCCAGCTGAACTCCGCATAAAAAGCGCCGTACGGCTGAGCCGACCCCGACGGCGACAAAAGCGTAATTGCAGGAGACGTTTTGTCCGCTTTTTCCCGATACGACACCAACAGAAGATCGTCGAGCCGCGCCCCTTTCAGGTTAATCGAGCCGGTAAGTTCGGGCGTCGCAATTTCAAGGCGCGGGCTGTCTTTAAGCACGTCCGCGCGCGCGCGCAAATTTTGCGTCGTTGAAACGACAGGCGCCGATGCGCCTTCGGCCTTGGGCGTAACTTGCTGCACGACCCTTTGGGTGTGCAAGGCTTCCTGATGCGGCTTGACATACAGGTACTGAAAGCCAATCAGGATACCGAAAGAAATAATGACGGCGAGAAAGATGTTATTGTTCATTGCACGTAGTCTTAGAGCTGGATTAAGATGGGGGTTCAAGTATCAGGTATTTCGGACGGGGGAAAGATATAAATGGAAAAAAAAGATCATTCGTCGGATCTTGTCGTCCGTTTTTTGCGTTTTTTGATATGGGTTTACCGCCATACCCTTTCAAGATTTTTAGGCCAGCAGTGCCGTTATTTACCAACATGCTCGGTCTATTCCGACGAGGCCTTGCGCCTGCACGGAGCCGTCAGAGGGTCAATATTGACGATCAAACGCCTTTGCCGGTGCCATCCCTGGGGCGGATACGGCTTCGATCCTGTACCGAAAGAGTATAAGAAACAGGATTAATTATGGAAATAAATTTCAAAAATCGTGAGCTCAATACCTGGGTGCAGGAAATGGCCGCTTTGTGCCAACCCAAGGCCATTTATGTCTGCGACGGCAGCGAAAATGAATTCAATGTTTTGATGAACCAAATGGTCGCCTCCGGCGCAGCCATTCCTCTTAAAAAAAGACCGGGTAGTTATCTTTTCCGTTCCGATCCCAGCGATGTCGCGCGTGTCGAGGACCGCACCTTTATAAGCACGACCCGCGAAGAAGATGCAGGCCCAACAAACCATTGGATGGAACCGAAAGCCTTAAAAGAAATCATGTTCGGTCTTTATGCGGGATGCATGAAGGATAAAACGATGTATGTCATTCCGTTTTCGATGGGACATCTGGATTCTCCACTGTCGAAAATCGGGATCCAGATAACGGACAGCGCCTATGTTGTCGCCAATATGCACATTATGGCACACGTCGGAACGGCCATTTTAAATAAACTTTCGACGGACAAAGCGTTTATCCGCTGCATGCATGCCGTTGGCTCCGGCGCCGGAAACGAACATTGGGTATGCGCGCCGATCAACAAAAAATATATAAGCCACTTCCCCGAAGAAAACCTTGTCCTGTCCTATGGCTCAGGATACGGCGGCAACGCCTTGCTTGGCAAAAAGTGCCTCGCGTTGCGTCTTGCAACGCCGCTCGCGCAAAACGAAGGATGGATGGCCGAGCATATGTTGCTTCTGAGGCTCACCAGCCCCGAAGGTAAAACGTATCACATTACCGGAGCTTTTCCGTCGGCCTGCGGCAAAACCAATCTGGCCATGATTTCCCCGACCCTTCCGGGCTGGAAAGCCGAATGCATCGGCGACGACATTGCCTGGATGAGGCAAGGACACGACGGAAGGCTTTACGCCATCAATCCCGAATGCGGTTTCTTCGGCGTCGCGCCGGGAACTTCTTTCAAGACCAATCCCAACGCGATGAACACCATTAAAAATAACGTCATTTTCACCAATTGCGCCCTGACGGATGACGGCGACGTGTGGTGGGAAGGCATGGACGGCGAAACGCCCCAACACCTGATTGACTGGACAGGCAAAGACTGGACTCCCGAAAGCAAAACGCCCGCAGCTCATCCCAACGCGCGTTTTACGGCCCGCGCTTCTCAGTGCCCCGTTTTTTGTGAGGACGGATGGAACAATCCGGAAGGCGTGCCCATTGACGCCATTTTATTCGGCGGCCGCCGCGCCCGCGCCGTTCCTTTGGTAACCGAAGCGCTCGATTGGGATCACGGCGTCTTTTTCGGTGCCACTTTAGCGTCGGAAACGACGGCTGCGAACATTGATACCGTCGGAAATCTGCGCTTCGATTCCATGGCCATGAAACCCTTCTGCGGCAACAACATGGGAGACTATTTCGACCATTGGTTTAAAATGGGAGACAGGCTCGGGAAAAATGCGCCGAAGATTTTCTGCGTCAACTGGTTCAGAAAAGACAAGTCCGGCCAGTACCTGTGGCCGGGCTATGGCCACAACAGCCGCGTTCTTAAATGGATTTGCGAACGCGTTGACAACAAAGTCGGCGCCAATAAAACGCTTTTTGGCTTACTGCCAAATCCCCAAGACCTCGACCTCAGCGGCATCGAGATAGATTCCGAAACCATGAAGGAACTTCTGGATCCGAAAATTTCGGAAAGATGCAGCGAAAAAAATACCGTTGATTCCTATCTTTCCCAATTCGAGGATCGCTTGCCGCCGAGATTGCGCAGACAATTCGACCTGTTTTCCAAGCATTGCGTCGAAGCGTCGGCGTAATACCAAACAACCAATATTCTAATGGCTTATTCTGTCCCGCGTACGCCTCGCTTGTCGCAACCGCTCGTGCCCCAGACGAGTCTCTTCATGCGCCGGTTGGCATAATGCACCTTTTTTGTTTGACGTCCTGTCGTCTCACTGTATTTTGATTGCACATGACTTTATTTCCGCATCCATTTGTTTCTTCTATCAGGGACTATTTAAGACGGGTCTCCGGCTGGAAACGGCTTTTCGCCGCCTTTGTCTTCGGCAGCGTTTTGGCGTTGTCCATGCCGCCTTTCAATTTATTCCCCTTGGCGTGGTTGTGCCTGCCTGCCCTCATTTTTCTTCTGCAAGGCACTCAAAATTACAGACAAGCCTTTGTGACGGGTTGGGGCTTTGCCTTCGGCTTCTTTGTTTTCGGCCTTTACTGGATTGCCTCGTCAATGTTCGTTGACATCAAGCGCTTCTGGTGGGCGGTGCCTTTTTCGGTTGTAGGATTGCCGGCTCTTTTTGCCATCTATTACGGCATTGCCGCCGCCCTCGCCCGAAAGCTCGGCCTCCGGGGATTATCCGGCTCAATCAATTTCGGCCTCATGTGGTTTTTGGCGGAAGTCGCGCGCGGCTATTTGTTCACGGGCTTCCCGTGGATTCTTCTCGGCTACGCATGGTCGGGCGTATTGCCGATTCTGCAAGTCACAAGCGCCGTCGGCATTTACGGATTGACCCTTCTGACGATTGTCGCGGCCTGCCTGCCCGCTTCTTTGGAAAAAGGATCAAGACAGCCGCGCCTCGCTCTTCTGGCCAGCCTTGCCCTGTTCGCCATCATAGGCGCATGGGGCGAAATCCGCCTTACAACGACGGCGTTGGAAACGGCGCCCGGCGTCCGTGTTCGGTTAGTTCAGCCGAACGTCGATCAAAAGAAAAAATGGCTCTTGAGCGAACGCGACCGCCACTTCGGAGAATTGATTTATCTCTCGAGCCTTGAAGGAGAAAAACCCGTCACGCATATTTTCTGGCCTGAAACCGCCTCGACCTATTATTTGAGCGAAGACGCCCTCCGTCGCAAAGAAATTGCGGCAGCTATTCCGGCGGCGGCGTCCGTCATCACCGGCGTGATACGCCGCGATCTGGACAAAAACGGAATAACGCATTTTTACAATTCCCTCGTTGCGCTCGACGGACTGGGGCGCTTGGTTGCGGGATACGACAAGGTTCACTTGGTGCCGTTTGGCGAATTTATGCCGTGGCGCAAATACATTCCTTTGCAAGCCATCGCCACCAGCGGCGCGGATTTCACGGCGGGGCCGCATGTCCGGAGCTTGCGAGTTCTCGGCCTGCCGGTTTTTAGTCCGCTGATTTGTTACGAGGCCATCTTTCCGGGAGAGGTTGTTGATTCCGCCGATCGTCCGGACTTTATGGTTAATTTAACGAACGACGGTTGGTATGGACGCTCGACTGGACCTTATCAGCATTTCGCCATCGCGCGCGTGCGCGCCATCGAAGAAGGAATGTCTCTCATTCGCGTAGCAAATACGGGCATTTCCGGCGTTATTGATCCGCTCGGGCGCATCGAAAAGAAACTCGGAGTCAATGAGGAAGGCATCATTGATAGCGATTTGCCTGAAGCTATGCCTTTAACTCTGTACGCAGAATGGAAAGAAACATTTGTTTGGATTGCCTTTTTCCTTTTGTTGTCAATTAACGCAAAAAGGCTAATAAAATTACGCAGAAATTTTAACCTATAAATATATATGTCAAAATGTCTTTTCTTGATTTGATAAACCAAATACTCTACCACCATTAGTAACAAAGACGAGAATACAACCGGATATTAGAGTTGTGCTTCTTGATTGTTGCATTTTTTTCATACGTGGAAATTCAATTATGACGGCCGCAGATAAAAAGAAAATAAAAAAAGCACAACTTCGCTCCGAAAATCCAGATCCCATAGACATCCATGTCGGATCGCGCTTGCGCATGCGCAGGAATCTTGTCGGGCTCAGTCAGGAGCAACTTGGCAAATCCTTGGGTCTGACCTTTCAGCAGATTCAAAAATACGAACGAGGAATCAACCGCATGGGATCGAGCCGTTTGTTCCAGATAGCCAAAACGCTGTCCGTTCCCGTGGCTTATTTTTTCGAAGAAATTCCGGCATCTTTTTCCGTTTCTTCGCAGCCCGGGTTTGCCGACACTGAGCAAGCGGCTCTTGAAGGCGCGCCGGACAAGCAAAACGACTATGATATTTTACGCCGTCGCGAAACGCTTGAGCTGATCCGCGCCTACTATCGTATTCAGGACGACAAGCAGCGCCGCAAGGTATACGAACTTATCCGTTCGATGTCGGACGAAGAATAAGCAACCGCCGCCGGAAAATTTTTTATCCACAAAGCAACGGGCCCAGATCCCGCCCGCCCAAGACATGGACGTGGTAATGGGGAACTTCCTGATGCGAATGTGGCCCCGCATTTGAAATAAGACGATACCCTTTGGAAATATCGGCCGCCGAGGCGATTACTTTTTCCAGAGCCCGATAAAAACCGGCAATTTCATCAGCGTTGGCGTTTGCGGCAAAATCGTCAAACGTGGCATAAGGCCCTTTGGGAATTACAAGAAGATGCACGGGCGCTTTCGGATGAATGTCATGGAAAGCAAGAGCAAACTCGTCTTCATACGCCTTCTTGCACGGAATTTCCCCGCGCAAGATTTTCGCAAATACGTTGTTGGAATCATAGGCCACGAGTTCCTCCCTCGGTTGACAAAAACCATGAATGAAAGGCTACAAAACAAAGCCCTACGACACAAGCCGAGTCGGAGGATATTCAACAAGTTGGCCTATAATATCAAAGGCATTTCAATTCCTAAAAAGCCGTTCTAGAATATCGTCGTGTGCTTTGGCTCCTTGTTTGGCGTTGTCACATGCGTAAAACGGCTCTTTTTCTTGCGCTTCTTTTTTTGTCGCTCTTGAGCGAAGGCGCGAACGTTACGTTCGCGGCGCCCACAGCCGGAACCTCATGCGCTCAGCTCGGCAAAACCATCATCGCCGACAATCACATGAATATCATGACTTGCGTCTGTAAATCGACGCCAAACTGTCCGGCCTCCGATTATGTATGGAAATCTATGGTCGTTGACATACTGACGAATGGGACTTTCGATTGCCCGGCGGGCTATGCGCTTGTGAGCATTATTGACGGAGTCGCTTCATGCGCCAAAATGTGAAATTTATCGGGATCTTTTGCGCCGTCCTCCTCATCGGGTTTTATGCACCGATAGCAAACGCTGCTACTTTGCTTGGCACGGCATGTCCCAATAACGTCGGCGAAACAAGGATGGATAATGACAATATGCATATTGTCGCTTGCGTCTGCGCAACAAAGCCGAACTGCGACACGACGGGCCTCAAGAGCGACCTGATCTGGAAATCCATGTCGAAAAGCAACAACCTCAATATCAGTTGCCCTTCCGGCAAAGTCGTCCGTTCGATTTCCGCCGGCGTGGCGACGTGCGAAGCGCCACCCACAACTGTTGTTACCGTTACCAAGGAGATTCCCTATACGCCCCCTGTTCCCTGCCCCGCGTTGGCAAAATATTGTGTGGCTAATGTCGGATGCTCGGGAGGATGCTTTGGAACCTTTAACGTCCTCCTTCCAAGCTCGGCCATTGGGTCAAGCGTGCCTCTCAGCGGCTCCTGCCGCGGCCCCGACTACGCCTGCGGCGGACATTCCTGCACTTTCAACATCACGTTTTCAGGAACAGCCTCATGCACATCATCAAGCGTCTGGAGCTGCTCCATTTCCCAAACAAGAACTGAATACAGAGACGGTCAGATTACAGGTACATCCACCAGCCAATTGTATAGCGGCGCTTGTTCCGGTCTCTAGTTTTGTCTGCAACGGCGACATGTAATTTTTGTTTTTTTTCTTGGCAGGAGACACGTATGCACCGTTCGGTTTGGATCTTTATTTGCGGAGTCTTCTTATCGCTTTCATCAGCCTCTCACGCAGCGTCCTTAGTCGGAACGTCGTGTCCCGACAGCGTCGGCGCAACCAGAATGGATACCGACAATATTAATATTATCGCCTGCGTCTGCGGAACCATTCAGAACTGCGACACAACGGGGCATAAAAGCGACCTTGTCTGGAAGGCCATGTCAAAAACAAACACGCCCAACATCATCTGCCCCTCGGGAAAAGCTGTGCAGGCGATATCCAATGGCACGGTTACTTGCGTCACCCCGACTCCTTCTGTCGTTACCGTCACCAAAGAAGTCTATGTGGAACCGCCGAAGCCATGCCCCGGAGTTTCAAAATACTGCGTGGCTAATGTCGGATGCTCGGGCGGTTGCTTTGGAACCTTTAATATCAACCTCGGCACAGGCTCCCAAGGCTCCAGTACGAGCCTGGGAGGATGGTGCCGGGGCCCCGATTATAGCTGCGGAGGACACTCCTGCACCTTCGATATTTCTTTTTGGGGAACAGCTTCCTGTTCGTCAGGAAGCTGGTATTGCACCATCAGCCAAAAAAGAACCTCTTACCGAGACGGATCCGTTGAATATAGTAACACTAGTCAATTATATAGCGGAGCCTGTTCCGGCCTTTAATAAAAAAGCGGGAAAGACTTTTGTCCTTCCCGCTTTTTAGTATTCTGAGTGTCTCGATTATCTCGAATAGAATTCGATAACGAGGTTCGGTTCCATCTGCACGGGGTACGGAACGTCGCCCAAAGACGGTGCGCGAACGAAAGTACCCTTCATTTCCTTGTGATCGACGGTGACGTAATCCGGAACGTCGCGTTCGGCCAATGCAGCGGCGGCCAAAACGGTCGCGAACTGCTTGGCCTTGCCGCGCAGTTCGATTGTGTCGCCTTCCTTGACTTGGTAGGACGCGATGTTGACGCGCTTGCCGTTGACCAAAACGTGGCCGTGGCTGACGAGCTGACGCGCGGCAAAAACCGTCGCGACGAATTTCATGCGATAGACGACGGCATCGAGGCGGCGTTCAAGCAATTGGATGAGGATTTCGCCGTTGTTGCCCTTACGGCGCATGGCTTCCTGATAATAGCGGCGGAACTGACGTTCGCCGATGTTGCCGTAGTAGCCGCGCAACTTCTGCTTGGCATGCAATTGGACGCCATAGTCGGAAAGCTTTGTGCGGTGCTGGCCGTGCTGGCCGGGGCGATAGTCGCGCTTGTTAAGAGGGCTCTTGGGACGGCCCCAAATATTGCCGCCTAAACGGCGATCAATTTTATGTTTAGACTCGAGACGCTTTGTCATTTTTTATCCTTTTTTGTTTGTCCCGATAGTTTTCCAGGCTTTCGCAGGAAACGGTTGTAAGCTCCAACAGCCCACAACGCTTTCTCGGGAAGAGGCGCCGCTTATAGGCGAAAAAGGGGTAAAGTGTCAAATAGTTGCGATTTAAAGGGGTTTTTGGAGGTCAATTGGCCAAAAACCAACATATTTCAATTAAGTAAGCCTGAGGCGAAAATCGTGATTTTTTTGATTTTTGTGTGGAGCGTACCCTGCCGTACGTGAGCAGCAAAAATCAAAAAAAGCGCGGTTTGCAGCCCAGGATCGCTTAATTGAAGAGGTGCCCCATCCAGCCCATAGCCTCCCCCGCCACCTCAGTCCAGCACGAATCCAACATAACGCCGTGCGGAACGCCATGAAGAATTTTGCTTTTGCCTTTCCAGAAATGGGCTTCGTACCTGAACTCGAATTCGGGCACGAAAGCGTCGTTATCCCCGCCGAGCGCAAGAGTCGGCACGTACTCTTTAGGCGTTCTAAAGTCGGGCCAGTTCGCTTCGACAAAAAAGCGCGAGGATTCCTGCTGAGGCGGCTCAAGATGCGCCTTCATGCTTTCCGCGCCCTTGTGGTCGCAAAAAAGAGCGTCGCTGATAACGTCCAAGTCCGCATAAGCGGGCCCCAGCGACATCAACAACCCCAACTGCATGGCCAACATCGGCCTGTGCGTAGCGGTGTGCTGCACGGACCCCTGAAGCCCCAAGAGCGACGGCGAAGATAAAAGGACAAGCCCTTTGACCTGCCGCTCGAGCGCATATTTTTGCGCAAGATAGCCGCCCATCGAATGGCCGACGAGAATGGGCGTCTGATCGAAAAGCTTTGTGCCTTCTTCGATGTCCTCAAGATAATCGGCAATGCCGAAACTATTGATTTTTTCAAGCCCTTCGCTTTTGCCGTGGCCGCGCAAGGAAATCGCGGCGCCGCTCCACCCGGCCTCGGCAAAGGCCGGCAAAAAGAACCGCGTCCATATCCACGCGCCGCAGTAGGAACCGTGGACAAACAAAAGCGGCGGCCTTTTCCTAGCTGAGGAGCCAAAGCGAATGACTTCCATCTTTTAAAAGCCTCTTGAGGGGAAACGCGGGTGGGAATGCCATAGTGTTCCTTTTGCCCCAACGGCGCAAGGGGCATCAGCACTATTTTTGATTTGACGCGCCCCTATTCTTCCTTGGGTTCTTCCTTTTCGGTTTCCGGAGCGACGCTTTCCTCGGCCACCTGACGGGCGCGAACATAATCCGTCTTTCCGGAACCAAGCAACGGTATCTGCGCGACGCGAAGGATTTTGCGCGGCAGAGAAAGCTCCGTCAATCCGGCGGCGCGGAATTTTTCCAGCATAATGCCGGGATCAACGCTGTCGGATTCGGTCAACAGAACGACCATTTCCCCCTTGCGTTCATGAGGCACGCTGACGGCAACATGGCGCACGCCCGGCCACGTCGCGCAGACGATAGCCTCAATCGCGCCCAAGGAAATCATCTCGCCGCCGACCTTGGCGAACCTTTTCGTGCGGCCGAGAATGGTGACATAGCCGTCTTCGTCAATCGAAACGACGTCGCCCGTGTTGTACCAGCCGTCTTGCGGAGGTTGAATAACCCCGGGTTTATCGGCTTTGACATAGCCCATCATCACGTTGATGCCGCGAATGACAAGCTCGGCGCCGTTATTGATCCCTTCGACGGGCTGCAGCTTGACCTCCATAGAGGAAAGCACACGCCCGATCGTCCCCGCCCTGTAGTACATGGGCGAATTGACTGTCACGACAGGCGACGCCTCGGTCGTTCCATAGCCTTCAAGAAGACGCACGCCGAATTTTTCCGCCCAAACGCGCTTTGTTTCCGGCTTGATCTTTTCCGCGCCGCCGATGGCGAAGCGCAGAAAATAAAAATCGTGCGGCGCGGCGTTCTTTTCGTAATTGGCGAGGAAAGTATCCGTCCCCAGAAGAAGCGTTGACCGCGTGTCGTATACCAGCTCCGGAATATCGTGATAACGGATCGGCGACGGAAACAGAAAAGCCTTCGTGCCCAAGAATAGCGGCATGAAGAATCCGAGCGTCAGTCCGAAGGAATGGAACATCGGCAGGCAGGCAAAAGCGCTGTCGCGCGTGCTCACACCCAGGCGCACTGCCGTTTGACAGGCGTTAGAGATAATATTCAAATGGCTCAGCATAACGCCTTTGGGCAGCCCTTCCGTGCCCGAGGTGAAAAGCATCAGAGCCGCGCCTTTCGGGTCTTTCGAAAGGCCAAAGGCCGCAATAAAGACAGGAACGTGCGCCTTGATAAATCCGACGGCGCGATCGAAAACGCTCGCGGAAGCAAGCAGGTCTTCAAGAAAAACGATCCTGATATTTTCTTTTTCAAGAGCGGAAACAATCGGCTCAAGATGCATCGCGTTGACGAACCCTCTTAAGCTGACGACCGTTTGAATTTGCGCCATCTGGCACGCCTGCACGATGCGCGTGGGCCCGGACGTGAAATTGATCATCGCCGTAACGCGATCCAAGGCCTGCACGGCAAAAATCGTCGTCCCGTTCGGAATCCCGTTCGGCATCATCACGCCGACGACTTTTTCCTGCCCGCCGAGCACGCGCGACAGCAGGCGCGACACGGTGAAAATCCGCGCGACAAACGCGTCATGCGACAAAGGTTTGCGCGCCGTATCTTCCAAAACGGTTTGGCAGCCGCCGCGTATGGGGCGCGTGGACAAAAACTGGCGCAGCATCGTCGTATAAGGAATGCCCTCGATAAGCGCGCGTTCCAACTGGTCATAAACGGCGGTGCCCGCAAGACGACGGCGTTTATGCCCTTTGACCTCTTCCGGCAAAACCAGATCAACGGCGGGAAGGATCGTTACCGTAATCTTCGGGAAAAGCCTCCGGCGCACGACTCCCTTCAAAGCCGAGAAAAGGCTGTACTGAGGCCCGTCAATGCGTACCGGCAGTATCTTGGCGCCCGCCTTGTCCGCGATCATGCCGGGGCTTTCGTAGACTTTCATCAAAGCGCCCGTCGTCGTCATCCGGCCTTCGGGGAAAATCATGCATTTCTGCCCCTGCTTCATGGCATCGACCATTTTCTTGGCCGTTATCGGATTGGCCTGGTCGAGAGAATAGTCGTCGCACACCGACCAATAAGGCCTCAGCCACCAACGCTGGGCGATCTTCGCGGGCAAGGCGAACAGGATGCGTCCCGGCAGAATGGCGGACAAAAGCACCGCATCAATGACCGAAACATGGTTGGCGACGATAAGGACTCTCTCCCCCGCCTTGTCGAAATTATCGAGCCCCCTCACGTCCACGCGAAAGGAAAGGCGCAACAGGAAGCGCACGAGCGAAAAGGGAATATATTTTTGCAGGAGAGCGGAAACTTTTTCACACATTTTTTTGCTGCCAAAAAGTTGAGTAAGAGGGAGGGACAGTCTGGCTTTTTGAAATGATTCGATAAAGTATTATCTTATACGGGCGACCAATGATTTCGGCCACAGCGTTTGACTTCACTCGTTCTGCGCCTCGCCTGTCGCTTCCCGAGCCATATATTAGGGTTTAATAATTCATTCAGTTCGGCGAGCGACGGGCTTTACGCAACCGCTCGTGACCCAAACGAGTCGCTTCAAGCGCCCGTTGGTATTAAGTACCTGAAGATGGCGCGATTCCGGTGTTTTTCGCTGCGACCAGGCAATTTTCCGTATTGGCGAAAGGACAGATTCGCATGGCCGCTTTGTCGCAATACACGCACAAGGCCTGCCGTGACGGCATGGTCAAATGACTGCGCTCGATCGTAAATCCGCGTTCCCTGAAGACCTGAAAAACGCGCGAAAGCGTTTCCGGTTTAATGCCCAGATAAGTGGCAATTAAGGATTTATCGAAAGGCAAAACAATATCGGTACCGCCCGAACCTGTGTTTAGCCGCAGTTGGAGCAAAAACCGGCCGACGCGTTGCTCGGCATTATGAAGGGTCAGATGTTCGATATGATCGCGCAAGTTTTGGCATTGCTGTATCGAAGCGGCCAACACGTTGGCCGCGAAAATGGGGGAACGCTTGACGGCATCGCGCACTGCCGTGGGCGAAAGGGTCAAAAGATGCACCTGCGTCAACGCCAGCAAATTCATCGGGCAAAAATCGACCGGAACTTCCGCAGCGGACTCGAACAAAAAATCGCCGCGCCTGAACAATTGCAATATGGTTTCTTGCCCTTCGGCATTTCCCTTGCTCGCGCCGCACCAGCCTTCAAGCATCATGTAGTAGCGCAAGACCTGTTCGCCTTGAGCCAAAAAAACGGTGCCTTTTTGATATTGCGCCGTGTGCGCGGTCGCCATCAGGTCGCGCATGACATCCGGTTCGACGCCCTGAAAAGCCGGCAGCGAGGCAACGTCTTTCCCCAGACTTAAAGCGAATGGCAACGAGTAATTCATCCAAGTCCCCGTAAAACCTTGGTAGTCGCCAATACTATATTGATCTGGCTCAAGCAAGGATGATGTCGGCATATGACATGGCTCCCAAAATCAAGACAGTTGGCAAGAAAAATCTTTTTTCATTAGGAATTATCCTTGACATTTGGTTTTGGAGGACTTATATATCCCATTGCGTCCTGGCAAGACGCGTTGGGTTCGTTTTTCGGACCCGCGAGGTGCACATCGCGGGATATCGGCCGAAACCGGGCTTGGCAGGTAGTTTGGACTATCTCTTGCGCATAAAGTACGCGGGGGAAAGGCGCCTTTCCATTTTTTAGAAGGATTTTTAATGCGATTGATGAAAAAAAGAATTGAAGCCCATAATAAACAAACGAGGTTCGAAAAAGAGATTTATAATACACCCTCTTTATCCCGAAGGCGGATCGCTATGATTATGGTAACCCTTCGATGAAAACGTCATCGAGGCACAGGCACCTCAAAGACACGCATAAGCCGAGGCGCGACAAACGAAAAGGCGTGGCAGCGCCCGTGCGCGAGGAAAGCACGCGCGTGGTGGGAGTCCTTGCGCGCGACGGCAAGGGCTGGAAGCTGCAATCAACCAACAGACGAGAACGCGGCGATTACACCTTGCACGCCAAGCCTAATTTCAAACTTGAAGAAGGGCTGCTCGCCGTCGCCGAAAAGATTTCGGCGCGACGGTGGCAGGCGCGCGAAGCCAAACTGATTGACGTGCTGGGCGACATTAATGCGCCGCGCGCCGTCAGCCTGATCGCCATAGCGACGCACGGCATTCCGGACGAATTCTCGAAAGAAGCCATAGCCGAAGCCGAAGCGGCAAAGCCCGTGACGCTCGATCACAGGACAGATTTGCGCGACATTCCCCTCGTCACGATTGACGGCGCGGACGCGCGCGATTTCGACGATGCGGTTTTTGCCGAAAAAGACGGCGACGGCTGGCATTTGATTGTCGCGATTGCCGATGTCT
>Ga0265297_10008579_pt1 | contig 13561 bp, 24 predicted proteins | sample Munlanlwell13791_FD_192502 | JGI IMG/M metagenome (GOLD analysis project Ga0265297, IMG submission 192502) | Leachate microbial communities from a municipal landfill in Southern Ontario, Canada - Leachate well 137-91 | ecosystem: Engineered > Solid waste > Landfill > Unclassified | place... | reverse complement strand
GGCCGCTGAAGCTAATCGTACCGAAGTTATTACGTGGCATAGTAACTGCATTGGCTTTGGTTACGATAATATATCCGCCAGCACCGACTTTCCAGAATGTTGAAGTATTAGCATAAAGGTAAAGATCGGTAAGATGTGTTCCGGCTGCACAAACCGTTGCCATCGCAAGCTGGCCTGTCGAATCTGAAGGATCATAATTACCGTTAAATTCGATAGTCCCGCCTTCTGATAACTCAGCTACTTCATAAACTTTTACGCCGGTATCACCGAATGCAGTAGGCGCAGATGTGACGGGGGTTGATAATCCCGACATCGACCAAGACACCTGTTCGGCGATAGTTACCGACCCATACATGACCTTACCATTAACTCCCGAAAGTTTAGCCATTATTTTGTCCTCCTTTGTTAATTCGGAACAATAAAAAAGCCCCGAAGAAATTAGTTAATAATTTCAACGAGGCTATATGCGTGGTTGACTAATCAGCCTATGTGTCTTGCGAGAGATAAACTGATAGCTATTTGGGATTACATTACTACTCTTTTAATAAATCTTCAAGCAGTTTTACAATCATTTTCAGGCCACGAATAATTGCTTGGCAAATTTTTCTATTATCGTCGTTTAGCATAAATATCCTTTTATTTTAGAGCCGATAAAATGTTTCTATTTTTCTTACTAAACTCTTTAAATATTTCAATTCTTTTCCCCATACAACAAGTGTCTTATAACCATAAGGAGCAAACACGGCTTCTCGATCTTTCGGATCATGGCCTTGATGCCAACGCTCCCCGTATAATTCAATGATTTTCTTCTGTCCATTTATATTAATAAAATCTGGACATTTACCGGCAATAATTATTTTTCCATCTCCCACAAATTTCCACTCCCCAGGGTACATCGATTCAAGCAAGTCCGCTAAGGACAATTCCATTTTATTAGGGATTGATATTTTTAACATTTGTTTTATGATTTCTGCTTTCTTTTTTGGCGAATAATTCTCCCATCTTTTCCGTAACTTTTCTTTTGTTGATTCTGAATATTTCATCCCTTTATGAATTTCGCTTATCTTTGCACATGTCTCTGGAGTCAGCCTTTTCCCTGTATGAGCAATACGCATCTTTTCTTTTGTTTCAGCAGTATGAACAATCCCCGGCCTTTTCTTCCCGGCCTCTCTCAATTTTGCCCTCGTTTCTTCAGAGAAAATTCTACCTTTTCTGGCCTCTCTCATTTTTGCGCGAGTTTCTTCTGATGCTTTTCTTCCCTTACTCCATGTATTTTGCCCCTTCTTCGACTCGCTCATTTTCTTGCAAATCTCTGGCGATAATTTCTTTCCACGATTAGCAGATCCAATCTTATAGCGAGTTTCCGCACTAGGGGATATCCCAATGTTCCAAGGTATGCTGCCCTTAACGCCCATTATTCATTTTCCTCTATGGGAGCAGCAGATGTCATGAACTGCTTCATCTGTTTAATTTTTTCTTCTGCATCAGGGGATAGCCCTAATGCCGTAGAGTCTAGTTTCCATTTTGCAGAGAACTTATCAAAAAGCCATTTGTAATTATCAATAAACTTTTGATCCGGTTTCCAAGTGAACGGCCTCATGCAGTAGTGGAAACATGGGGCATCGATTACGAAACATTTACCTCCCATTTCCCATGCCTGAAGAACGCAGAGAGTCCCATATAAATCGAACGAATCAAGCGTCTCATCAAACCTGAATCCACTCTTCATGTTAATTATTAACACTGCTTCATCAAAACAGCAAACTTCACATGGAAAAGTATGGATATCGGAAGTATCAAACCAATCGGGAATCCTCATATCGTGAAACTTTCCTGCAATTAATCCTGTATGGTCTTTTCCTATTGGGCCGGCAATGATCCAATTTTCCGGGAGAAGTTTTAATTGTGACCGTACTTGATCCAACCATTCATAAGTAAAATACATGTCTTGATGAACAAGAATGCAAATATCAGCACTCTCTCCATCTGCCCTGTCAAGGAGGATGTTCAATCCTTTCGTAGCAGACTCAGGATTTTGGAGATACATTAATTTTTCACCCGCCAATTGGGATCGCTGGAGAACTTGAGATAGGCGCAATGGATCGTTTACCATGCAACCAAACACGATTTTTTCTCGATCTTCCCACCGACCAGGCTCAAAATAGTTGAATAAAGCATAAAGATCGGGACGATATGATATTTGTTCTCCACGTTCTTTGTGCGCTACAGCTAATTCCCCGTCCCAGCAGTGGAATTGTTCGTTGTGGAAATGCTGCTTGAATATCTTGCCCTTTACGAATGATTGCTGTGCAGAAATATGACCTAACTGAACATTGTTAGGATGGGCGAATAAAGTATCGGTTGGATAGTCACGAAGAATCGATACACCTTTGGGAGTATGATGGCCACGTTTCATGGAAATAATTACTATATCATCGGACATTTTGGAGACTTCGGAGAAAACATTTGGTTCGTAGAAATCATCATCATCAGCAGTGACGTAGTAATCATTATCAATAATCGGATGCAGCTTGATAAATTTGTTACGCTTATATGTTCCCGGCATCATTACTTTGCAATCGCCTGATCTCTCGGCAATAATAAACGGAACGATCCAATCTTTATCAGGGAATATTATTAACTCATCCTCAAACATGATTGGATGCAGGATGATGTTCATCGATTGATATGCTTCGACAAGCTTATCTTTGTTCTCGGGCCGGGAAAATGGCATTATCAGGTGGATCATTGCTTTGCTTCCCCTTTCTCTGTGCTGCCTAGTTTTTGGTTATGAATAATTCCGATTCCCATTGTCGGATTATTTGTGCAATCCAGAAACTCCAACGTCTGTTTCTTTGTTGATTTCTTTAGCTTCCCCCAAAACTCCACAATGTCCGGGCAGGTAGGTTCTTGAATGTCATGTATCATACAAATTTTTGCGAACTTACCTACATTCTCCCAATCCTTAGTAATCCATTCGGTTGTGTGCATCCCGTCGATGAACACTAAATCGAATTCTTGGCCGGGAATAGAATCGCTGGAGATTTTCTTGGTAGCCATGAATGTTTCACGGTCTACAATAGATTGGATTTCATCGTTAAGGAAACTGGTTGGGTCGATTCCGATGCAACGGATATAAGGGTTGAATCGATGAAGGTACTCAGACACAAAGAAGAAATTGCCACCTTGGAATATGCCGATTTCAAGATAGGTGTTAATTGGAAAATCGGATAAGTAGACTAATGCTTTGGCGATCTGGTCTGGAGTTTGATAGATCCCCGCCATATGCTCGGATGGGTTCTTGAATAGTTCATCTTTGCCAAATACCTCCTGCCCCCATTGGACAATGCCAAACGCACGGACTAGGTTGGCAACTACGATTGGATTCTTGAGGCTGGAAATATCGAGAGTGCGAATTAACTGTTGAACTACTATGATGTTTTTATTCTTCATTAGATTCAACTCCTCTTTCTAATGCCGTCACATCCCATTCCTCCATTGCCTGATATGCTTCGTCGGGAGTGCGCTTGCCTTTTTGGATAAATTCCCTTTTACCATCATCACCCATTGTAGGGGGGATTTCGATCCATCGATAAGCGATCCATTTTCTACGGGTAATATCGTCTAGTTTTTTGATAATTTGATCCATAATAATTCCTTTCTTTGTTATGTGTATTGGATTGTAACTTCATAATCTACTGCGTAATGCCAAATATGTTGCGTTCCCATATCGGTTACCGTATCGTCAACCGTTAACATCGCATTCTGCCGGTTGAACCAAAATACAGTCTCGCCAGTTGGAGATAACGAACAATCGTCATATAGGGTTTTAAGATGAGCATACATATCCTCGATTTCGGTTGATCCGGATGCGGAGGAAAATAAATCGAATTGGATAAGAACAGTTTCACCTTTCTTAACAAATACATTATCTGGAGTATCGGCAACTAATGAGAATAAAGCATAGGGGAGTTCAACATCATCAGGAGGCTGCTGTTTATATAAGCGACCACTGATATCATCGTTTAGTGCTGAGCCAGATAATTTACCGTAAATTGCTGTGCTGAGGGCTTTCATTTATTCGATCCTTTTATACAATAGGCAGGCAGTACCTTATTAAATTCTATCTAATGTCTTTCCTTCTCGTGTGAGAAGATATGCCTGACACCCACTTAATGCTATGGCACACCATTTACCATTTTCATCGTATCCTGTAATTATAGTATATCCTGAGTGAATAGAGCCATTTTCTATTGGCGTGTCCTGCGCAAAAATTTCATCTACGCAAATTTCGGTATTTTCATTAGTAAATCCAATCTTAAACACCGGAGTTGCATTATCTCGATCTCTCCTTGGACAATTGTAATGAACTGCTATATCTTTCCAAGGCCCATAGTAAAACCACGTCGCTTTAAAATTAAACTTTACATAAATCATCTTTCTTCCTCCCTTTCTTTCTATTTATTGGCCTGCCTGCCTATCTATTTATTCTTATTTATCCGATCCTTGCTGCGATTTTATTTTCCCATCTTTAACAATACATAAACTTACTTTATCGGTAATAGGATCATAATGAACATAAGTTATGCTGCCATCCGGATAATGATGGATTTTATATGATTCTTTGCCGCATGGACATGGAGTATTTTTCATCCCGCCGACTCCTTACATTTCAATTCTAGAAACTCATGCTTGAAATTCACATCGATTGGAGGACCGATGATTGCAAAATAGCGACTCCCATAACGAATACGCCAATTCGCCCGAACATCCGTTCTATATCGGATTGTTATATTGTGAATTGCTGTGCCGGTTGTGGACATGGCCTGGATTGCTTCATCGGATTTCAGGGTACGCATTTTCGCCCACACGGTTGCAGCGTCATGGTAGGTTTCGGTAAAATTTCCCATTCCATCCGAAACTTTTGTTTTATACTGCAATACAATTTGGCGGTCCATTTCACCAGTACGAGGCATCCTACAACTCCTCCCACAATTTCGCATTCCAAAGTAACTTCTGAACAGTAGTATTAATCACATAAGCCTGAGAGTTGGTCATAATTAAATCTTGGGCTGAACGGTTACTCCAGAGATCGTGTGCGATCATGAGTATAGCTTGCTTAATTTTTGCTGGAATTAAATTAGCCGCCGCCCATCCGCAGACAAATCTCACCACAATCGGATTGGAAGGCTTAAGGGTAGCAGTCGGCCAAGTTCCGTTATACGGCAAAACTACCCTCCCACACTTCTCCCCGTTGGTTTCAACAGTATAGTCAGTAGTGACAGCCATCGTAGTTTCAGTACCAGTCGAATCAGTATATTTGATATGAGTTACGGATTGCAGATTACCAAACGGGATGGTGATATAATTCTTAGTCGGGAATCTATCGAGGTATAAATCGAACGTACTAGTCATCAGGGCGCGACGCGTTTCATCCTCAACTACTTCCCTAGCTGATTGAATGATCGATGTCAGCAGGGCATCCTCAGCGGTTGTGGCGGCATTTGTGAGGATCGATGTACCAAACTCACAGGCAGCTAGGAGTACTTTCGATGCGGTGCGGATATATTGCTTGGTGCCGGTATATTGTTTTTTATAATCAGCGTTATCGTTGAGAGTTGTTACCTGCGTAAACGGCTGAGCTACCCCGCTAATCTTCCATTCAGTATATCCAGAACCGGAAAATGTAGGCTTGGCTACCCCCTGATCTGCTAATTTATTCGCTGTTCCAGTAACTCCGACAACTTCGCCAAGTGTAAATATTCCAGTCCGATCTTTTACGGTATAGGTCAATGCAGTTAATTTTGCCACAACAACACAAGTTTTACCGCTACTCTGGCCGGTAATAATATCATCGGCTTCCCAATCAGCAGCAGGCGCGACATCTAGGGTTATTGTTTCGGTGTTGGTATCGCTTTCTTGGATGATTGTATCAACAGTTCCGGTCGCACCATTTGCACCATGAGAAACAATAACTTCAGCTAATTTGCCAATTACATCAATCCCGGCACCATAATGATAATAATCGGTCGTAATCACATGAGATGCGAAGGAGAGGGATTGGGTTAAACCGAGACCATCGTCGAAACTTGAGCTATCCTGCCTAATCTGGAGTTTGAACGAGGGGAGATCTACAGGTTCAGCAGTCGGCGGTGTAACTAAAATAACTCGCATTTTAATCCCCTAATTATAAGGCCATTAATTTATTTTGCTTTTTTCTATTATCAGCCACACTTAACGGTTGTAAATTTTTCAATGACCAGCAAAGCCGAAAATCTAAATCATCCGGAGTCTTATAATTAAAAATTGAAATAGGCATTTTATGATCAATTTCCCACGCTGTTCCATAATTTTCCCATGTCCATCCCGACTGAAATAATTTTTCAAGATGAATCCTTAACTGATCAACCGTAAAATCTACCAAAGAATTCCAATTCCGGTTAGCCTTTCCGCCATGAACGGCTTGCCTTATTATAGCAGCAACATAATTACTCAATTTTCCTTTTTCAGTTGCAAGATATTTTGCCATCTTTTTTCTGCCAATTTCTTTTGTTTTTTCAGGATTACTTGCTTTCCATTTTTTTGCATTTTGAATCTGTTTTTCTGGATTTTTATGATATCGTTCTCGTTCTACCCTAGCCTTATGCTCTCTATTGATGATTCGCCACTCTTTATCACTTTTCCTTTTTTGTTCCTGGTGATCATTAGCATATTTTTTGCTTCGTTCGCAAAGACATTTTTTACAATGCGAAGTAACCCCGAGGTTGCTTTTTTTATTTTTATAAAATTCTGACAATCCCTTGATTTCATTGCAACATGGACATTTTTTATTCATTTCCGACCCTTCTTTTTTGATTTCTTTGGTCGCCGCTTCTGCCTCTTAACTCTTGCAGCTTCTTCCCAATTCCTTAATATTCCTGTTTTCATGTAATATTTTAAACCATAAGATATTTAAATAATCAATTAATTATTTTTAAATTTTTCAGGGAGCAATCATTTCTTGGTGTTCTGCACTCGGCCTACAAGAACCGGTGCCGAACTCTTTAACAGCCCATTGCCAGTAATCAGCCCTGAACTCCCACATTCCGTCAGCGGTGCAAAGATCATGCAGAAGTTGATCCGCATATGTTTTATATGAATCATCGATTAACCCTAGCCGTATCAGTTGATAAATAACGTCATGAATCAAACTACCGATCATGGAATTAAGAGTGTCCCATGTAGGGCCACTTGCGCCATCCCAAACATAAGCTGTGTAGACAATAAGATTGCCTTTGGTGTCTAAGGTAACGAGTGGAATTTCAACCTGATTGCCATAAATATCAGATGTTTTAAATGATAAACATATATTTCGCTTGGGATGTATTTCTATTTTAATATGATACGGACGATTTACCCAATATTTGTAGCCTTCTTTAAAATAAAGACATTTATCTCGTTCAATCATATTCTACGCCTCATTACTTTTATGCGATTCCGGCTAATAAAATAAACCTGTCAATTTTCTTAATAACTCCTGCTTTATACGAGTCCAACATTGATAAATAAGTTGTGGAAACAGGTTGGTCTGCGGAAATATAAGCTGTTAACATCGTGGCGATAACTGCATATTTACCGGGTAACTGTTTTGTGATTTCTGTTATAAGTTGGTCGTAGGTAACCTTACCAGACAAGAATGTTTTAATTCCCGTCAACGCTGTAACTACTGCCGGTTTATAGTCTGGATTATTTTGCAAAACTAACACAAATGCCGTATCTGTAGCAGCGTTAATCGCCGTATTGGTATTCAATCCAGTACAACCAATCAACATCACCAAACATAAAATGGTTAAAAATATCTTTTTCATAAGTCCTCCTTTTTTATTTATTAATTAATTCAACCAATTTTGCTTGCCGCGCCATTTCTTCATCCCACATCTTCCAGCCAACAATTGCACCGGCAATGGAACATTTTACTCGCACAAAAAACATTAGGCCAGTTACAATTAGCCACCAATAAATATTCTTAACTTTTCCTTTGACCTTCGACATAAACAGATCCACCATAACTTATGCCTTCTTCAGCACCATTCTCACGCCACCAATCAAGCTCTTCCCGCATTTTAGCCTTTTGCTGGTCTTCTTTAATCTGATTATCGTCCTTAAATGGACATCCGAATATCTGGCAAAACGGCCACATTATTGCACCTCAAGCACGAAATAAATAAATCCGTTGTTTATTTTTCGGTAATTCCATAAGATCGAAATGTAACCAACTTGTGTTTGCTTCCATCCTGGTTATTAATTTTAATAATTCATGATCCTGGTGAGCGATGATTTCCGCCCTTACTTCTCGTGCTGAGTAACCGTTGATTGTGCAATCGAATGCATTACCCTTTGCATGTTGACTATTTGGCGACCCTAATTCCTTTGCTTTCTCTGGAGTCCGATAACCGCGCCACTGAAACATGCCACCTTTATGCCAGTTATTAACGGTTATGGGACAATTAAAATATTCCCGGAGATTATCAAGAGCGATTAAGGCTTGGGGACTGAAAAGAGATAGGGAATTTTCACCCATTGTCTCGAATGTTTTCTTACCAACAAGTTCTTCCGGCTTAAAATATTTCACTTACTGGCATCTCCTATTTTTACCCTTTTAATACTTCTCTCATTAGCATCCAATTTGTCACTTATCTCTCGCATTCCATCTTTAATTTCCTTACGCCATGCCGCGATTTGTTCAAACTGGAGTTTATTGGCAGTTTCGAGAATTGTGACGCGATCACAAACTTCCGTATTCGCTTTCCGCACATCTCGAATATCACCACGTGTTTCAGCAAGCGATAATAATGAAAGAGAGATAATAAGTCCTACAGCAGAAACCGCTATCCATTGCCATGTTGGGGTCTTGTAATTGTCACCGTTAGCCATATTGCCTCCTTCACAACTTATTATCAAGTGGAGAAAAAGTGGAGGGTCGGGATTGCGCCCTCCATTTTATTTATTGGTTAAGCATCAATTTCTTCCCAAAGAAAATGGAACTGAATCGATGTTGCACCAGTTGCTAATGTAGTATCCGTGACAAGAACATAACCAGGAGACAAAACAATACTCCCGCCAATATCGATCAATCCTGGATTGGTGAGGGCTGTAGTCGCGTTTGTACCAATGCTGCCGATTATTTTTACCAATACCGGAGCCACGATTGTTGCACCATCATCAACAATAGCAACAGATGTCGCATAAGCATATCTGGCACAACGGGGAGTAATGGCTGCGGCGTAGTTGGCACTATAAGTCGTTATGCCGAGGGCCAAAACCGAATCACCTGCCGCCGCCTGATCAAGTGCCCACCCAAACTCATGAACAACAAGGAGTTTCCCGCTACCCGTAGGATTAGCCAGCGCAAGGCCAGTAAAGATTGTATTAAGAGTTGTGGATGTATTTACCGGTGTCTGATTGGCTGCTGAAAATAACCGACCATTAATGGCCGCATCGGCATATTTTCCGCCACCGGGTTTCGTGATCAATTTTCCGCTGGAATCTACCAGCACAGGCAATCCAACTCCTGCTTCTGTTTTTCCGTACATAATTAAATCCTCCTTAAAAGGTTAATGTTAGTTATTTTTAAACGTGTTCCGCAACGTAAATGTCGCGCAAATCTTCTGCCCATCCATCGTTGTGGTAAACATATTTTTTACCAGTGTCAACCGCATGGAAAGTAGATCCCTCCTTTGCGTCGGTTATAGATACTTGCTCGCCATCTTGTCCATTCCACCGTTGTATGACTGTTTCTAAACAAACACTCATTTTTCGATCCTCCATTTAAGCACACGATTTTTCTTTATTCGTTGCACCTGGCGAATGGATATTTGTAAGGCTGTTGCAACAACTCGATTTACAATCTCGCCAGCTACCAACGAGCGAAGTAAATTTTGTTTTTCTATATCCATTGGCTGCATAACAATTTGTTGCCTTCGAGTTATCCATGATGCTTTTATTTTTTCTTTTTGCTCCGGCGAACTCATAGCCGCATACCATTTTTCAGTTTTGGGAGAATCAGCATTGTTAGGCCGTTTGCCTTTTTTCGCTAAACTCAATTTAACGCGAGTTTCCGCTGTCGCTTTTTTCCCTAAACAATATTTATTGCCCATGTGGGCTTTACTCATTTTCGCTTTGGTTTCATCCGAATGTTTCAATCCGATATGTGCTTTACCGGCCTTCGCTCGCCGTTCTGCTGGAAACCTCTGCCCCGTCATAACGATACGCATCTTCTCCCGTGTTTCGTCGGAAACTATATGCCCGCTTGCGCCCTTCCCGCCGTCTGTTAAGTTATACCCCGCCGGACACTTGGCGCACATTGCCTTAATTGTCTCGACTTCCCTCTGATCCGTCTCTTCTTTTGATAGGCAATGGAAAAGTGTCTCAAATCGGAAATTCTCTATCCCGTATTTTCGGATAGCGCGGTGGATGGCACACCCGCTGCCGAGCATCGCATCGCGGATATGCCCTTCTTTCCTCCGCTTAAGGGTCTTCACGGTCTGCCCGATATACACTTTTCCATTCACTTGGTTTGTGATCTTATAAATGATAAAGTGTCTATTTTGCGGGCACACGGTCATAGCGTCACCCCCTTATACCGCTGCTTCAATATACGCGCCGTCATCAAGCGGAACGTACCACAGAGAGAATACTGCCGTTCCATCGGTGAATGCCGCTGTCGTAGCATGTGACAATATGGCTCCACCAACCCCGACCTGCCCAAGGACATAGGGATCAACGGCCTTCGCTACAGATACACCAACGTCACTAAAAGTGGTAGTTCCACCGATTGCGGCTCCGAGAATAAGGCGTACTCCTGCGGCCCATGCACCCGACCCGGCATCAAGCGATACTGCCGTAAGGTCAACTTGCACTCCACCCGTAGGCGTAAAGGCAAGTTTAATCAGACAACCAGCTCCCACAAAAGTCTCGGTGGCTTCTGCGATTATTTGACGAACAAGAACTCTGCCGCCGACCACGTTAAACAATGTTAATAGTGTCGGATTGGCTGTTGATAATGCAGGACCAAGAACCGATCCCGTGTCAACCCTAAGACCGTAATTGATGTCCGCAACTCTTGCGATTGTGCTTGGTGAATAATTCATGTTAAGCCTCCTTGGGTTGACCCTGTTCGGACCTCACCCGGTTAAATTGTTTATACCTCTTTACCTTTTTAGAAACTTACTTACCTACTTTGGCTTTGGTAGAAGCCGTCTCGGAAGACTTGGAAATTTTATCCAAAACCAATTTTACAATCTCATCTACATCAACCGGCTTAGGGATTATAGGTGTAGGAATGTTAATATTCTTAATAGCCTCTGCTACTTCCGTCTTAATGGTTTCGATTATCCATCTTTTTTCCTCGTTAAGCATTATTGCCTCCTTTGATTATGAATAAAGTGGGGATATTTCACCCCACCCTATCCAGTTAAAATTAATTAGGCAGTTGCCGTAGGAGGATTAGCCTGTTTATAACGAACTCCATCAAGAACATAAACGACATCGACAATATTACCGGCATCACCGGCAGACGCACCAAGCTGAATCCAATCGCGGCCAGGGGTAAGAATGGATGCGGGAATATAAAACGCAACCATCGCATTGTTACCAGCTACGCCGTTGATGGTGTAAGTGAGCGCATCCGTCTGCCGCGTCCATGTATCATCGGTTTCGCAGGTCAGGTTGACCCAAATCGGGAATTCCGCGCCGGTCGTAATGGGATAGGTTCCAGCTTCAGCCTCGGCCTTGGTTGCGCCTTCATGAACAGTCAGGACAAGCTGATTCGCATCAACCGCGAAGTCCTCATGAATAAGAATCAGACAACCATTGGCACCCTTGAGGCAAATTGCACGAGACGTATCAGCAAGAGCATTTGACGCTACCGGCTCATGCCCCTCGACAATCTGAAAATTTTCGGGAGTGAATTTCATCGTAGTTTCTCCTTTTTAAATAGTCCGGGGAGGATTAGTCCCCGGAGTTAAGGGTTAGTGATTAGGCACGGGCCGCAAGAGCGATAAAGTGAGACTGAGTTGCCGTTGCTCCACCCTTGTAGGGAGTAAGCGCGGTTGCACGAACCGGCTGACCATCGATCCGAAGAACAAACCGGAACACCGACTCATCGTAGATGAACCGGACATGAATGCTCATGTCGCTCTTGATTCCGCCCTTTTCGGCCAATACGTACCCACGATTGAAGTTGGCAAGCATAATATCTCCAACAGTTCCAGGAGCCGCAGCCTGCTCAATAGCAATTGCAGGGAGACCAAGAATCCGGCCATAAGGCGCATCGCTCAAACCACCGGGAGGCATATAGACCGGAATCCCGCCCAATCCAACCGACAGAGACATGGTAAACAACTGAGGTTCAAGAGCCTGATTGTAAAACCATGCATAATTACCCGTCTGAGATGCGAATCGCCGGGAATACATTTTGACAACATTTTCCGCAACCAGCGTCCCTGCTTTCTGCCCCGTTTCGATTGCCTGCGAAACAAGACATCCGGAATTCAGAATTCCAAGAGGCTGTCCCGCTCCTGTCCCGTTAATCATGGCCTCATCAACCTGGAACCCGAATTCACTGGTAAACCCTTCCCTAATAACCGCCTCAAGTTGCCCCGCATCAGCCAACATCTCATCGGTTGCATAGCACAGGCCGATAAGTTTCTTGAGATTGAGTTCGATTTCCCGGAATTTGGGGCGAGACTTCGTTTTCTCTTCAGCCTCGGATGCCCAATAAGCCAAGATGCCACCGGAACGAGTAGATACGCGGGAAGTTTCATCAATCCCGTTGATCTTAGTACCATTGGCATTACCGGAAATCGGAATCCGCCGACCAACACGAGACGAAAGAATGCCCGTCTGGATTACATCCTGTAAAAGTTCCTGTGCAAAATCCTGCTGCACAAGAAATCCACCATCGCTGCCAACGGTTTCATTAAGACCGGAAGCCGCAGCATTGTAAAGGCGAGGATCGACACGCCCACCAGGAACACCCGCCTGCATCACCGCCGCAAGCTGCTGACCGAAGGATGCAAATTTCTCCTTATCCTGACGGGGAGGATCAGCTTCTTTGCGATTCTTGGGCACAGTCATCGGAACATCGGTAGCCGTCAAGCCTGCCGCAATCCTGTCCTGCCGTTCAAGAGTAACCACCTGCTGACGGATGGATTCAACCTCATCCAGCATCTCGTTCTTCAAGGAAACTTCACTTGCGATAGGATCACGGTTCTCAGCCGTTGCCTTCGCATCAATATCCGCAACCTTTTTCATAAGATTGGCGATATCCTGTTTGTACTGCGTAAGAGTTTTCATGTTATTTATTCCTCCTTTGGAATGATAGTTAATTTGTTGATGGAGCAACAATTTCCGCTTTGCATAACAGTTCCGAAACACGATCTTTTTTTACCGGAACCGTCACAGGAGCCTCGACATCACGTTCTGGCTCAACCGGAAGCTGATCAACTACCGGTGGAACTGTAGGGGTTTCGGGTGGATCAGTTGCAGGAGGATCGCCATCGCGGGAATCATCCTGATAACC
>Ga0265297_10008578_pt1 | contig 13563 bp, 26 predicted proteins | sample Munlanlwell13791_FD_192502 | JGI IMG/M metagenome (GOLD analysis project Ga0265297, IMG submission 192502) | Leachate microbial communities from a municipal landfill in Southern Ontario, Canada - Leachate well 137-91 | ecosystem: Engineered > Solid waste > Landfill > Unclassified | place... | reverse complement strand
AGACGACGTGGAGCGAGGCCAAGTTTTGGCCAAACCCGGCTCAATTACACCTCATACTCAATTTGAGGCCGAAGTTTATATTTTAACCAAGGAAGAAGGCGGTCGTCATACCCCGTTCTTTACTGGTTATCGACCTCAGTTTTTCGTTCGGACTACCGATGTCACCGGTGAGGTAACTTTACCGACTGGTGTGGAAATGGTCATGCCGGGCGACAGCGCCAAAATGAATGTAAAACTCATTCAAGCGGTGGCCATGGAAGAAGGTTTCCGTTTCGCCATTCGCGAGGGTGGTCATACGGTTGGCGCCGGAGTGATCTCCAAAATCGTTGCCTAATAAAAGAAAAAAATGACAAAGGGAAGAATTCGTGTACGTTTAAAATCGTACGATCATCGAGTTGTCGATGAAAGTTGCGAAAAAATCATTGAAGTGGCTTTAGCCAGCGGGGCTAAAGTTGTCGGTCCTATTCCCTTACCGACCAAAAGAAAAATGATGTCGGTTATCTCCAGTCCCCACACTGATAAAAACGCCCAGGAACATTTTCAAATCTTGATTCACAAACGTTTGATTGATATTTTGGAGCCAACTGAACGTACGATTGATTCTTTGATGCATTTAAACCTTCCGGCTGGAGTTGATATCGAGCTGAAGATGTAATTTATCTTTTAACGACTTTCCCGTTTTTATCCATACATTCCGGAACCATATCTTTGGGGAAACCATAAAGATCAATTTGTTCACATTCTGGCTGTGATTGTCCGTCATAAACACAAACCCATCCTTCATCTGTTTTGGCCGCTAACCAATAAGCACCACCTATTGCTTCATACTCTTTTATCCCACCGGTAGCAAATTCCCCTGTATTTTTACTGATGGTTACCGAGGCTTCCTCTTCAGCCAAACCTGTTTTTTCATAAACGGTTTTTTTGATTAAATTCTCTTCTTCAGCAGGAGAGATTATTTTTTTAGTTGGGGTGGGAGTTATTTCTACGGTGATTTCTGGATTTGGAGCCTCTTGGTCTTGTTTTTCAACTAAAAGATTTTTTCCCCAAAAAAACCAGGCAAAAACATTAGCTCCGATTAAAATCAGAGCTAAAAGCGTAAAAAAAGCAATTTTCCAGTAATTTTTCATTAAAGTCCGGGAACGATTTTTTTCTCGATTTTTAAATTATCGAGAAGATCAGGATTAATGATATAAGTTGGTTTAGGGGTGGGGCTGGGAGTTAAAGTTGGCGTAGGAGTGAGAGTTGGGGTTATGGTTGGCGTGGCTGTAACTGTTGTTGCAGGAGTAATTTCTTCAGTTGGTTTAATGGTTATTTCGGGAGTTGGGGTTGGAGTTGTTTCCAATGGCATGTTCCTGAATTTCAGGCCAAAAAAGAAAGCCAAACCAAGCAAACCAACGATAATCAGTAGAATGAGGAAAGACAAAATTGATTGTCGACCGTTATTGGCAGGAATTAATGGAGTTTCTTCTTCCGCCATTAAGGTTTATTATAAGCTTGTCTTTTTCTTTGTCAAGCTAGATTCCGTTTTAACCTTTTTGGCTTGCAAATTTCCGGGTTTTACCTTATAATTGCTCCTAATGGAGGTGAAACTCTTTTTGAGTTGAGTTAACATTCACAAATTGAAGCACACTTTTCAAGAGTGCCTCCGGCACTCTTTTTGATGGCCAAAAGAGGCTAAAATTAAGATTTATGGTACGAATTGAAGGTTTTAAATTAGCTACAAACCAAAAGTTTACCCAAGATGGTCACCGGGTTCCGGTGACAGCCATCAGGGTTGATTCTACTGAAGATTTCAAACCCGGTGATCTTTTAAAGGTTACCGGCTGGTCAAAGGGTAAAGGTTTTACCGGTGTGGTTAAACGTTGGGGTTTTAAGGGTGGGCCAAAAACTCATGGCCAGTCCGATCGTCAGCGTTCACCTGGTTCAATTGGCCAGGGAACAACGCCTGGTCGGGTTTACAAAGGGAAAAAAATGGCTGGACGAAGTGGCGGGGACAAAGTGACTCTTTCCGGAGTAATTATTATGGATGTTGATGAAAAAGAAAAGCTTCTGTTAGTCAAAGGGGTTTTGCCTGGGTCGAAAAACGGAAAGTTGACTCTCAGAAAAGACGGCGAGTTGGTGAAGTTCGTGCCTTTAATGAAGTCAGGCGAAACCGAGATTAAAGAAACCGAAGAAGAAAGAGCGGAACGTTTAAGAAAAGAAAAAGAGGCGGAAGAAAATCTCAAAGAATCTGAAGAGAAGAAAACGGAAGAAGGAAAACCGGCTGAAGAAAAGCCGGCCCAAAAGGAAAACAATGCCGAAAGTTAATCTTTATACTATTGCCGGAAACAAATCAGGGGAAATAGAACTTCCCAAGGAGATTTTTGCGGCTAAAATCAACGAACCTTTAATGGCCCAAGCGGTAAAAGTTTATTTGAGCAATCAGCGGAAGGCTAAAGCCAAAACCAAAACCAGAAGCGAGATTGCCTTAACGACCGCTAAATGGTATCGCCAAAAAGGAACCGGAAGAGCGCGTCACGGAGCCAAGTCGGCTCATATTTTTGTGGGTGGCGGAGTTTCTCATGGTCCGAACGGCGAACAGAATTACCATTTGAATTTATCCAAGAGAATGAAAAAACAGGCTTTATTTTCAGCCTTAACCAGCAAATTAAAATCAGAAGAAATAATGGTGGTCAAAGATTTAGAAAAAGTTGAGACAAAGACCAAGAAAATGAATGAAGTTTTAGGTAAATTAACTCAGGACTGGAAATTAGAATCAAAGAATTGGAGACTGACTTTGATTTTACCTAAAAATTTAGAGAATGTCACCAGATCAGCCAGGAATATCCCTGGCGTTTTTCTTGTCCAGGCTCATCAGCTAAACACTTATGAGGTTTTAAATGGGGGAAGATTAATTTTTACCCAGCAAGCAATTGAAGGATTGGAGAAAACATGGATTTAAAATTTGTTTTAAAACAACCGTTAATTACCGAAAAAGGAACTTTTTTGAATTCCAAAGGCGGTTATGTTTTCAGCGTTGATCGTTTGGCCACCAAGCCGGAAATTAAAAAAGCCGTGGAAAAGTTTTTAAAAGTAACCGTGGAACAGATTAAAACCATCAAGATTGTGGGTAAAAAAAGAAGGGCTTTGAGGAGCCGGAAGCAATTTCAGAAAGCCGATTGGAAAAAAGCTATTATTTTTTTGAAACAAGGCGAAAAAATCGACTTGTTCGAAACAGGAGAATAAAAAAATGGGAAGAAAACTAAAAAACATTTTACCTAAAAATTCCGGCCGCAATTCCAGCGGTAAGGTAACGGTGCGCCATCAAGGTGGCCGCCATAAAAGATATTTAAGAGAAATTGATTTTAGACGTGATAAACGGGAAGTTCCAGCCAGAGTGGTTGCGATTGAATACGATCCTAACCGAGGGGCGGATATTGCCCTGCTTTTTTATACCGATGGAGAAAAACGCTATATTTTGGTTCCGGAAGGTTTGGCTGTCGGTGATAAGGTTCAAGCTGGAGAAAAAGCGGATATCAGACCCGGAAACGCCCTACCATTGGCTGAAATACCCTTGGGGACAGTTATTCATAATCTTGAGATTAAACCTGGGAAAGGCGGACAAATGGTTCGCGGGGCCGGTGGTGGCGCGATCTTAATGAATAAAGAGGGAAAATATGCTTTAATTAAACTTCCGTCTGGCGAACAGCGGAAAGTTGAACTGGCTTGTTACGCAACCGTAGGGCAGATTGGGAATATTGATCGTAAAAACCGTATCTTAGGAAAAGCCGGGACCAAAAGACATATGGGGATCAGACCGACCGTTCGCGGTGTGGCCCAAAATCCTCACTCTCATCCACACGGTGGCGGTGAAGGACGTTCAGGAATCGGGATGCCAGGGCCAAAATCACCTTGGGGAAAACCGACTTTAGGATTTAGAACCAGATCAAAGAAAAAATATTCCAACAAGTTAATTACGAAAAGAAGGAAAAAATAAAAATGTCGAGATCAAATAAAAAAGGACCATATATTGACCAAAAATTATTAAAGAAGGTTATGGCTCAAAAACAAAGTAATCAAAAAGAGCCGATTAAAACTTGGGCCAGAGCCAGTCAGATTCCGCCGGAATTTGTGAATCATACCTTTGCTATTCATAATGGCCGGAATTTTATTGAAGTTTATATCAGTGAAGAAATGGTGGGTCATCGTTTGGGAGAATTTTCGCCGACCAGAACGTTTAGAGGTCATGGAAAGATGGTTAAAAGAATTGTCAGTAAAACCTAAAACATCAAATGGAAGTTATTGCTAAATCAAGATTTATTCGTTTAAGCCCTAAAAAGCTAAATCTTTTGGCTGGGGTTATTCGTGGTTTGCCTGTCGATCAGGCCGAAAAAGTTTTGATGGTTTTAAATCAAAAAGGCAGCCGTTTTTTGCTTTTATTGTTAAAGCAAGGAGTGGCCAATGCGGTCAAGAACTTTGGTTTGTCAGAAAAAACTTTAAAAATTAAAAGACTGGAAGTAACCAAGGGGCCTTCATACAAACGGGGACGACCGGTTTCGCGTGGCCAGTCACACCCGATATTAAAAAGAACCAGTCATCTTTATATGATTATCGAGGGTGAAAAAGTTCAAGAAATCAAGGAAGATCAAAAAGAAAACAAAGAAAAGCCAAAAACCAAAGTAAAAAAGGAGTTAAAAAATGGGACAAAAAGTTAATCCTATTAGTTTCCGGCTTCCGCAATCAAAAGAATGGAAATCTCTTTGGTTTTCGGCGGACAAAAAGAAATATCAGAGTAATTTATTGGAAGATGTTAAAATAAGAAGATTTTTGCTGAAGAAACTAAAACTGGCTGGAGTTTCTTTGGTTCAGATTGAGCGATCGATCAATAAAATGAAAGTTGTTTTACATGTCAGTCGGCCGGGGGTGGTTATTGGCCGTGGCGGTTCCGGTTTGGAAATTTTAAAAAAAGAGATTGCCCAGATTCTTTCCATGACCCAGCCGGAGAAAAATTTAGAGATAGAAGCCGTAGAAGTCAAAAGACCTGATCTGAGTGCTTATTTGGTGGCCCAGAGGGTCGCTGAACAGCTGGAGAGAAGGATGCCCTATCGTCGGGTTATTAACCGGGCGATCGAAAACAGTATGAATTCCGGAGCCAAAGGGGTTAAAATCGTTTTGTCCGGCCGAATCAACGGAGCTGAGATTTCTCGTCGGGAGAAATTTGGGGATAAAGGCAAAACCGGTAATATTCCCGCTCAAACTTTAAGAGCGGATATTGATTTTGCCAGTGTGGCCGCTTTAACCCGTTCCGGTTTTATTGGAGTAAAAGTTTGGGTTTATAAAGGAGAAATTCAAGGGAGTAAGGAGTAGAAGCTTATGTTACAACCAAGAAAGACCAAATTTAAAAAACAATTTCGCGGGAAAATGAAAGGGAATGCCACCCGTGGAGCCAAATTAGCTTTTGGCCAATATGGATTAAAAAGCTTAGGGCGTGATTGGTTGACTGATCGACAAATTGAAGCTGCCAGAAAATCCATCAGTCATCACACGAAAAGAACCGGTAAAGTTTGGATTAGAGTTTTTCCCGATAAACCGATCACCAAAAAAGCCAGTGGGGTTCGGATGGGCGGCGGTAAAGGTGACGTTGAAGGCTGGGTAGTTCCCATTGTTCCTGGGAAAATTATTTTTGAGCTGGCCGGGGTGACTTGGGAAGTCGCAAAGCAAGCTCTAACAAGAGCCGGGGCAAAATTGCCTTTTAAAACCAAAATTATTGTTAAAGCAGAATAATATTTAAAGAATATAAAAAATGAAAAGCAAACAGATTAAAGAATTAAAACAAAAAAACAAAGAAGAATTAATTTTGCAGGTTCATAAACTGGCCGAAGAATTAGTTAAACTTAAGATGGAAAAGCAAGCCGGAAGATTGAAAAACACGCAATTGATTAAGAAAAAAAAGCATGATTTGGCCGTGGTCAAAACAACTTTAACAGAAAAGGAGATGAATTAATGAAAAAATTTACCGGTAAAGTTATTGATGCTAAAATGGCCAAGACAGCCAGAGTGGTTGTCTCCCGTTTGAAAGTCCATCCTCTTTATCGAAAGAGATTGAAAATAAAAAAGATTTATCATGTTCATGATGAGTTGGGAGTCAAAAAAGGCGATGAAGTTAAATTTCAAGGCTGCCGGCCGATAAGCAAAACCAAAAGATGGCAGATTGTGGAAATTGTCGGCAAAGCCAAAGAAAAGACATCAGATAAAAAAGAAAAGAAGGAGAAAAAATCATGATTCAGTTAAGAAGCATGCTAAAACCAGCTGACAATACCGGGGCCAAAAGATTAATGGTGATTCATGTTTATGGCGGGACTGGCCGGAAAATCGCCAAAATCGGTGATGTGGTTCATGCGGTTGTTGATAAATCTGATGTCAACGGGGCAGTCAAGGATAAAGAAATGGTGAAGGCTTTGATTGTCAGAACCAGGAAAGAATTAAGAAGATCCGATGGTTCTTATATCCGTTTTGATGACAACGCTGCCATTATTGTCGACAAAGACGGCAATCCTCGGGGAACCAGAGTTTTTGGTCCGGTTGCCAGGGAGATTAAAGAAGCCGGTTATGCCAAAATTGTTTCCTTAGCCACGGAGGTAATATGAAATTAAAAGTTAATGATCAAATAATCGTTTTAAAAGGAAAAGACAAAGGCCATAAGGGAAAAATTCAAAAAGTTTTTCCTCGTCAGGGAAAGGTGTTGATCCCGGGAGTTAATATTTCCAAGAGACACACCAAACCTCAGGGTGAAGGCCGTCCGGGAGGAATTATCGATAAAGTTTTTCCCCTGCCTTCATCCAGCGTGGCTCTTTTGTGCCCTAAATGCAGTCAGGCAACCAGGGTTGGTTATCAAATTACTCGTGGTGAAAAACAAAGAATTTGTAAAAAGTGCGGGTCGCCTTTAGCCAGTAAATAATAAATTAAAATGACTTTTTTAGAAGAAAAATATAAAACAGAAATAAGACCAAAATTAGCCAAAGAATTTGAATTGGACAATCTTTTGGCGGTTCCTTTTGTACAAAAAGTGGTGGTTAATATGGGAGTCGGCCAGGCCGCCGGAGAAAAAGGATTACTGGAAAAGGCCATGGAAGATTTGAAAGCCATTACTGGGCAAAAACCCAGAGTTAACAAAGCCCGTCTGGCCATCGCCGGTTTTAAAATCAGGAAAGGCGACGCGATTGGTTTGATGGTGACTTTAAGAGGCAAAAGGATGTATTTCTTTTTAGAAAAATTATTTAGAATTGTTTTGCCAAAATTAAGAGATTTTAAGGGTGTTTCTTCATCCGGTTTTGACGGACAGGGTAATTATAATTTGGGTTTAACCGAACAAATTGTTTTTCCGGAAATCGATTATGCTAAAATTGACAAGACCCGAGGTTTGCAAATAACTTTAGTGACCAGTGCTAAAGACGAAAAACAGGCAAAAAGACTATTGGAAAATTTAGGAATGCCCTTTACTAAAGATTAAAAAAGGAAAAAATGGCAAAAATTTCTAAAATTGTTAAAAATCAAAAAAAATTAAAGTATTCTACCCGAAGGCGGAATCGCTGTCAGCTTTGTGGTCGGCCGCGAGCTTACCTGCGCCAGTTCGGCTTATGCCGGCTCTGTTTTCGGGAATTAGCTAATAAAGGAGAGTTACCTGGTGTAACTAAAGCCTCATGGTAGTCACTGATCCGGTTGCGGATTTTATCATCAGAATCAAAAACGCTTCTTTGGCCAGAAAAAATCTGGTTGAAGTTCGTTGGTCAAAAATGAAAGAAAGTCTGGCAGAAATTTTAGTCAAAGAAGGCTATTTGGAGAAAACAAAGGTGAAAACCGATGAGTCAAAATTTAAGATTTTAGAGTTGGAATTGAAATACAAAGATAAAAACCCGGTTTTAAATGATGTTAAGCGAATTTCCAAACCCGGGGTAAGATTTTATGCCAAAGCTAAAAAAACCCCTCATGTCAGAAAGGGTTGGGGCGGCATAACTGTTATTTCAACTTCCGCCGGTTTAATGACAGGAGCGGAAGCCAAGAAAAGAAATTTAGGCGGTGAAGTTATTTGCCAAGTTTGGTAAAAAGATGTCAAGAATAGGAAAACAACCAGTTTTAATTCCTCAAGGAGTCAATGTCAAAATTGACGGTCTTGAAGTGACTGTTTCCGGGCCAAAAGGAAATTTAAACTTTCATTGTCGGCCGGAAATCAAAGTGGTTATTGAAGATGATAAAGTTTTAGTTTCTGTCAAAAACAACGATCGTCAAACCCGCGCTTTATTCGGGACCACCAGAAATTTAATTGCCAATATGATTGAAGGAGTCACGGAAGGTTTTGTAAAAGTTTTAAAAATTGTCGGAACTGGCTATCGAGCCGTTTTAAACAATTCTGCCGAAGGAACGATTTTAGTTTTGTCTTTGGGTTTTTCTCATCCGGTGGAATTTAAATCTCCGGCTGGGATTCAATTTGAAATCGAAGGCAACGACACCCTTAAAATTATAGGTGTTGATAAGGCTTTAGTTGGTCAAACAGCAGCCAAGATCAGAAACTTTTATCCACCGGAGCCTTACAAAGGCAAAGGCATTCGTTATCAAGATGAAAAGGTCAGAAGGAAAGCCGGAAAAGCCGGGAAAGCCGGAGCAGGAGGGAAAGCATAATGATTAAAAAAAACGAATCAAAAGAAAGATTAAGATTGGTGGTCTTCCGCTCCCGTAAATATATTGAAGCCCAAATTGTTGACGATGAAAAACAATCAACTTTAGTGAGTGTTACCAGGAAAGATTTAGATCCAAAGACGAAGATAACCAAATCGGAACAAGCGGCTCAGCTGGGAGAGATCTTGGCCGCCAAAGCCCTGAAAAAAGGTCTTGGGCAAATTAAATTTGATCGCCATGGTTATCGTTATCATGGTCGGATAAAAGCCCTGGCAGATGGAGCCAGAAAGGGAGGTTTGGATTTTTAAAATGGCAGAAAATTTTAACAGAGAGTTTGAAGAAAAAATCGCCCAAATTAATCGGGTTTCTAAAAAAACTAAAGGCGGGAACCGGATCAGCTTTTCGGTTTTGGTGGTTGTCGGTGACAGAAAAGGCAAAGTGGGTGTCGGACTGGGGAAAGCTTTGGATGTGAGCAGTGCCGTTAAAAAAGCCATTGCTCGAGGTAAAAAAGCGATGATTGAGATTCCGATGAACGGGACCACCATTACCCACGAAATTTTGTTTAAAAAAGGCGCCGCTCAAATTCTTTTAAAGCCGGCGAAGGTTGGAACCGGAATTATGGCCGGCGGAGCTGTTCGTTTGGTGGTGGAGGCGGCCGGAATAAGGGATATTGTTTCTAAGATTCTGGGGAGTAATAATAAAGCTAGTAATGTTTATGCGACGATGGCGGCTCTAAAAGAGTTGGCCAAACAAGTCCAAAGGAAAAAATAAAATGGAATTAAAAAAATTACCCAAGACTACCGACAAAAGCCAGAAAAGACCCGGCCGGGGCTACGGTTCAGGTAAAGGTGGCCATACGTCTGGCCGCGGAGCCAAAGGGGACAAAGCCAGGGGCAAGGTTGCTTTAATTTTTGAGGGAACTAAAGTCAAAAAATCTCTTTTAAAGCGTCTCCCTTTGGGTCGGGGAAAAGGAAAATTAAAATCTTTTCAAAAAAGGCCCATTATTATTAATCTGAAACATCTAAATCTTTTACCAAAGGAGACCCTGGTTAATATCGACAGCTTGGTTAAGGCTGGCTTAGTTGAAAAAAAACAGGCACAAGCGGTTGGTATTAAAATTTTAGGCGATGGAGAATTAAAAATTGCCTTAAAGGTTTCCTTGCCTTGTTCTTCTTCTGCCGCGGGAAAAATTAAAAAAGCCGGCGGTGAGATTGTTTCTCAAAATGCCCCCAAAAAACAGGAGACGAAAGAGGAAAAACCTTTAAAAGAAAACAAAATAAAAGCTAAAGCCAAATCTTAATAATGAACAAAATTTTGGCCACCATCCTCAACGCCTGGAAAGTTCCAGAATTAAGAAGAAGGATTTTATTTACCGCTCTTGTTTTTGTTATCTTCCGTTTGGCTGCTCATATTCCCGTTCCGGCGGTAAACATCATCGCCTTAAAAGAATTGTTTGCTAAAAACCAGCTGTTGGGTTTGCTGGATATTTTTTCCGGCGGTACTTTGGCTAACTTTTCAATTATGGCCTTGGGTTTAAACCCCTACATCAACGCCTCCATTATTTTTCAATTGTTATTAATGGTGGTTCCCCAGTTGGAGGCTCTTTCCAAGGAAGGTGAATACGGGCGGAAAAAAATCAATCAGTATACCCGTTTAGTAACGGTTCCTTTGGCAATGCTTCAATCTTTCGGGATGTATGTTCTTTTGCGAAACCAGCAGATTATAACCCAACTTGATCCTTTAAAAATTGTCAGTTTGGTTATTACCATGACTGCCGGGACGATCTTTTTGATGTGGTTGGGCGAATTGATTTCCGAGAAAGGAATCGGCAACGGGATTTCTATGCTGATTTTTGCCGGTATTGTCGGTCGTCTGCCGGTTTCTTTTGGTCAAACATTGGCGGTTTTCAGTCCGGAAAACTTCTTTAATCTGTTGATTTTTGTGGCGATGAGTTTAGGGGTGATTGCCGGTATTGTTTTTGTTAACGAGGCCGCCAGAAAAATCAGAATTCAGTATGCTCGTCGGATGAGCGGCCAGAAAATGTATGGAGGTCAATCAACCTATCTGCCTTTAAAAATTAATCAAGCCGGAGTGATTCCCATTATCTTTGCGGTTTCTCTGGTTTTGCTGCCTTCAATGTTGGGGAGCTTTCTTCAGGGAGTTCCCAATCCGCTTTTGGCTAAATTTGCCGGGAGCCTGGCTTATTTTTTCCGGCCCAACGGAGTTTTTTATAATCTGGCCTATTTTATCCTGGTTATCGGTTTTACCTATTTTTACACGGCAGTGGTGTTTAATCCGAAAAAAATTGCGGAAGAAATTAAAAAATACGGCGGTTTTGTTCCCGGTATCAGACCCGGAGAACCAACAGTTTTATATTTAAACAGAATTTTAAATCGGATCACTTTGGTTGGGGCTATCTTTTTGGGTTTGATCGCAATTTTACCTTCCATTGCCCAGGGTATAACCGGAGTTGCCACGATGAGTATCGGAGGAACCGGAATTTTAATCGTTGTTTCGGTTATTTTGGAAACAACCAAACAATTGGAATCAATGATGGTCATGAGAAGTTATGACGGCTTTTTAAAGTAAAAGTTATTTTTATTAAAAAAACATGAACATTGTTATTTTAGGCCCACAGGCCTCGGGAAAAGGTACTCAGGCTGATTTACTGGTCAAAAAATATGGGCTTTTTTATCTGGAGATGGGTCAAATTTTAAGAGATCTGGTAGAAAAAAAAGATAAAGAGGGAGAAAAAATTGCCAGTTTTATTAATCAGGGCCATTTGGTTCCGGACGAAATGATCATGGAAGTTTTAGGCCGTTTTTTGACTCCGGCCAATTTACAAAAAGGGATTTTATTTGATGGTTTTCCGAGAAATTTATCTCAAGCGGAAATTTTTCAAAAAGAATTAGAAAAATATCAAGCCAAGATCGATAAAGTGATTTTCTTAAAGATTTCTACCCAGGAGTCTTTGAAAAGACTATCCGGCCGCCGTCATTGTTCTTGTTGCGGTCGTGACTATAATTTGGTGACTATGCCGCCAAAGCAAGGAGAAATTTGTGATGATGACGGCTGTCGGCTGGTAGCCAGAGAAGATGAAACGCCGGAAGATATCAAACAGCGCCTTTCTGTTTACCAACGGGAAACTTTGCCGGTCATTGATTTTTATCGCCAAGAGGGGATCTTATTGGAAGTTGACGGTGAGCGTTCAATTGAAGCCATCCATCAAGAAATTTTGAAAGGCCTTGGATAAAAAGACAAACATTTTTATGATCCCTTTAAAAAAAGCCAAAGAAATCAAGATCATGAAGGAGGGCGGTCGGCGTTTGGCTTTGGTGATGGAGGAAGCTCTTTTATTAGTCAAACCGGGTTTGTCTTTGTCTGATCTTGATCAAGAGATTGAGAAGCTTATTTTAAAAAATGGGGGGGAACCGTCTTTTAAAACCGTTGCGGATTATCATTGGGCCTCTTGTTTAAATATTAATCAGGGTGTTGTTCACGGGGTGCCTAATGATTACCGCTTACAAAAAAATGATCTTTTAAGTATTGATATCGGTTTTTTCTGGCAGGGCTTTCATAACGATATGGCCCGGACCGTAATTGTGGGAGAAGGCAACCCAAAGCTAAAGAAATTTCTGGCCGTTGGCGAAAAAACCTTAAAAAAAGCGATTAAAGCCGCCAGGGTTGGGAATCGGATTGGCCATCTGTCAGCGGCTATTGAAAAAGGGTTGAGGGATGTAGGTTACAGTCCGGTAGAGATTTTAACTGGACACGGAGTCGGTCGAAAGCTGCATGAAGAGCCCCAGATTCCCTGTTTGCTTTGGAAGGGCCTTAAAAATACACCTGAGATCAAGTCGGGAATGGCTTTGGCGATAGAAGTGATTTACGCTCAGGGAAGCCCTGATCTGGTTTTAGGAAAAGACAACTGGACAATCGAGACTGAGGATGGTCAGTTAAGCGGTCTTTTTGAAGATACGGTTCTGGTAGAAGGGAAAAAAACGTTGGTTTTGACCGAATTAAATTAGCTTCTAGACTAAAGGCTATAGGTTTGGTAAAATACTAAGGTTAAGAATGACAAAACAAGATCAAATAATCGAACTGACCGGTGAAGTGGTTGAGAGTCTACCAAGTACCACTTTTCGCGTCAAGATCAAAGACGAGAAAATCATTTTTTGCCATCTGTCAGGTAAAATGAGAAGGTATCATATCAAAGTCATGGTTGGCGATCAGGTCAGGATTGAAATGACGCCCTATGACGATCAAAAAGGGAGAATTACCCAAAGACTATGAAAGTACAAGCAAGTGTTAAAAAAAGATGTCGGAAGTGCACTTTAGTCCGTCGCAGACGGAAACTTTTTGTGCTCTGTGATAATCCGACTCACAAACAAAGACAAGGCTAAAAATGGCAAGAATCTCAGGCGTCGATTTACCTAACGAAAAAAGAATTGATATCGGCTTAACGCTGATTTATGGCATTGGTCGGAAAAATGTTTATTCAATTTTGGATCAGGCTAAAATTGATTCGGCCAAAAGAGCATCTCAATTAACAGATGAAGAGATTTCGAAAATCAATAAAGTTATCGAAAATTTCATGGTTGAAGGCGACTTGAGGAAAAAGGTTTCAACTGACATTCAAAGATTGAAAACGATTGGAGCTTATCGCGGTTCCCGCCATATTAAAGGTTTGCCGGCCAGAGGGCAGCGAACCCGTTCTAACGCCAGAACGAAGCGTGGTAAGAGAAAGACCATCGGCGCTTTAAAGAAAGAAATGGCGGCTAAGATGGAAAAAGGATCAGCCGATAAGGCATAAAATAAAAAATGAAAGGTAAAGTTTTTATCAACGCCACTTTTAATAATACTCTAATTAATTTTACCGATGTTGACGGCAAAACTTTATGTTGGGGGTCA
>Ga0265297_10008577_pt1 | contig 13566 bp, 10 predicted proteins | sample Munlanlwell13791_FD_192502 | JGI IMG/M metagenome (GOLD analysis project Ga0265297, IMG submission 192502) | Leachate microbial communities from a municipal landfill in Southern Ontario, Canada - Leachate well 137-91 | ecosystem: Engineered > Solid waste > Landfill > Unclassified | place... | reverse complement strand
ATTTTTTACTTTTGAAATAAAAAATGATTTTTATTTGTTCATGTTTTTATAATTTTATTTCGGTTTAATACATATTAAATAATAATTATAATTATGGATTATGAGAATTCCAATATTTTAAATGAAAGGGAAATTAATGAATTGAAAAATATTATCAAAGAAAAAAATATAAAATTTGTTATTAATAATTTATCGAGAAAATTATATAATCTATTCATAAAAGGTATAATTTTTGAACGTAATGATAACAATGAAGATGTAAATGAGTTGTGTTATTTGGGTATTTATTATTGTTACTTTAACATAGATTATGTTTTAGCAAAAAAATATTACCTCCAAGCAATAGAAAAAGAATGCACAGCAGCAATGCAGAATTTAGGTATATATTATAAAGATATCGAAATGAACTATAACCTCATGAAAAAATATTTATTAATGGCTATCGATAAAGGATGTATATCATCTGATGTAGCAATGTACCATTTAGGTAATTATTACGAAAAAATAGAAATAAATTATGTTTTGGCAAAAAAATATTACCTCCAGGCAATTGATAAAGGAAACTCTGATGCAATGAATACTTTAGGCAATTATTATCAAGATATCGAAAAAAATTATGATCTGATGAAAAAATATTATTTAATGGCAATCGAAAAAGATAATGTATATGCAATGAATAACTTTGGAGTATATTATAAAACTATCGAAAAAAATTATGATCTGATGAAAAAATATTATTTAATGGCAATCAAAAAAGATAATGTATATGCAATGAATAACTTGGGAGAATATTATCGAACTATCGAAAAAAATTATGTTTTAACAAAAAAATATTTATTAATGGCAGTCGATAATGGATTTTTATATGCAATGAATAATTTAGGTTGTTATTATCAATGTACAGAAATAAATTACGTTTTAATGAAAAAGTATTATCTGCAAGCAATTGATATAGGGTGCGTATCATCAATGTATAATTTAGGTTACTATTATGAATCTATAAAAAAATATAATTTAATGAAAAAATATTATATTATGGCAGCTAATAAAAATGAATTTGCCGCGGTGATTCAATTAGGAAAATATTATCAGTACACAGAACGAAATTATAATCTAATGAAAAAATATTATCTTCAAGCAATTATTAAAGGTTCTAATAAAATATTTGATATATTAATCGATTACATAAAAGAAAATATTGTAACGGATATTTTTTTATATGATTGTTTAAAAGCAATTATAAAAAGTAATCCGAAAATATATTTGAGTAAACTTGATATACTCAAAAATCAAGGTAATAATTTTTTAGGAAATCAAATATTAAATTTATATTGTAAAATTATTAATAATAAATTCTTGTGTATTACAGATTTTGAATATTGCGTTACACAAATAATTGAATATATTAACAAAGGAGGGCAAAAATTAGAATATTTAGATCATTTCATGGAATATATTGGGAAAATATATTATGAAAAAAATAAGGGAGAGAAAATAATAAAATATAAAGAATGTCTCCGAATGTTATTAGAAAAAGAAATGTTTTTAAATAATCTAAAAATATTTTATGATAAATATATAGAAAATAAAAAATTATCACCAAAAAGAGGATCTAGAAAAAAGGAAGAAAAGGAAAAATATAATGAAAATTTGAATGAACAACAGAAAGAACAATTGAAAGAAAAAGAACAACCGAGAGAAGAATTAAGAGAACAATTGAAAGAAATAGAAGGATTAGATGGAATAGGACAACCGAAAGAACAATTGAAAGAAGAATTGAAAGAAAAAGAAGGATTAGATGGAAAAGAACAACCGAAAGAACAATTGAAAGAAGAATTGAAAGAAAAAGAAGGATTAGATGGAAAAGGACAACCAAAAGAACAATTGAAAGAAAAAGAAGGATTAAACAAAGAAGCAGAGAAAAAGGATATTCAATTTGATAATAATAGAAAAATCAATAAATATTGCGAAGAGTATATTTTATGTTCTGTTTGTTTTGAACAAGAGAAATGCATTTTATTAAAACCGTGTAATCATTGTTATTTGTGCGCGAAATGTGCAAACGGTGTAAAGGAATGCGGAATGTGTAGGGGGTTAGTAGTACAACAAGAGAAAATTTATTTGTAAATTTTTATTAAATCTTATTTTAAATTTATATTTTTTTATATTATCAACATTTGTGATCAGTAATTAAAAATTATTTTATAAATTAAAAAATAAAATTAAAAAAATAAATTTAAAATAAGATTGAATATTTAGGAAAATAAAACCATTTTTTTTAATACTTCTTCTTTCTTTTTATTCAAATCATTTTCAATTTCTATAATTTGTTCTATTTCTTGTTTTAATTCTTCAATATTAGATGGTAATACTTCATATATTTTCTTTTTAATTATTGGATAATAAAAGTCACTTCCTCTTTGTCCTATATTTAACGAAATCATAGAATCTGTTAAAATTTTTAATAATCTTAATCCTAATTTACATAAATTTAATATATTTTCATTTGTTTGTTGCACCGTTTTGCAATTGTTTAATATACGATCGCTAATTAATAACAATTCATCACAATCAACCCAAAATGTTGGACATCTTACATAAATCGCTCTTCCTAAATCGCATATATATTCTCTGATCATTTCGTTATCTATTTTTTTAAATCGATCGAATAAATAATCTTTTTCTATTTGAAGTATATCAGATTTTTTAAGGAAAATATAAAATTTTTTAAATAACTCATATTTTTCTTTATTGATTTCAAAACAATTATTTATTAATCTCATTTTAAATTCTTTGTATTGGGTAAATCTTTTTGGGTGTACTTCTTCATCCCACGCCTTCTTTATAAAATTCAAATCAAATTTTAAATTTGCGCTCTTAATTTCAAGATCAAATAATTTACATAACAAATCATCAAACTCTTTTTCTTTTCGTATTTTTTCAATATAAAAATCATTATTTTGCATTACAATATCTTGCGTATCATTTTGTATTATTACTTTAGCATTTGTATCATCGTTAACTCCATTGTTAACACCATCGTTAACTCCATTGTTAACACCATCGTTAACTCCATTGTTAACGCCATTGTTAACGCCATTGTTAACTCCATCGTTAACAGCATCTTTAATATTAATATCAGTATCTATCTCACTACCGATATCAGATAAAGATAATTTAAGTTTCCTATTACAATTATTACGCCTATTTTCACTTTTGCCATTTAATAATTTTTCGTCAACTCCGTAAATACTAATGCATCTTCCCCCAATTTTACAATTCATTATTTGTTCATTTTCGTAATTATTATTAATCAAATATTGCGTTTCCATTATCCAATTAAATAGTTAACATAGGTTAACAATCTAATAATAATTAGCCATATTTTTTTATATAAAAAAAACTATTTTTATTATTCATTTTTTTATTAACAAACAATAAACAAATAACGAACAAATAACAACAAACAAATAACAAACAAATAACAAATAATAAATAACAAACAACAAACAATAAACAAATAGCGAACAAATAAAAAATAACGAACAATAAACAAATAACGAACAAATAACAATAAACAAATAACGAACAAATAACAAACAACAAACAAATAAACAAATAACGAACAAATAACAAACAACAAACAAATAAAAAATACCATACAAATAACAAATAACGAACAAATAAAAAATTATTATTAGTTAGTTTAATTAATTAGTCTAATTAACTAGTTTAATTAAATATTGATTGTTATTAATAACATTTGAATATTAATAATAAATTATTAAACTAGTTTAATTAAACTAGTTAATAATTATTTATTCATATTGGAATTAATTTAATTGTTTTAAAAAAGAAGATTTAATTTTTTAACAATTATTTTTTTTTAATCCTTTTTTTATATATAATAATATATTCTCATTATTAATATATATTTGCATTTTCTAAATTTCTATTTTGATATTATTTTTATAATGACTAAACATATGGCAGGAATGAAATTACTTGGGGGTGGTCCCGAGGCAAGTAGCTTACAAGCGATTGTATACATTGTTATAATTGGTGTTATTATTTACTTAATTTATAAGGGTAAAATTCCTAATCCTGTTACTTGGATTAAAAAGAAATTGAATCCGGGAAGTGGAAGCACTGACTCAACATCGTCGGTCACTGAAGCATTCACTCATCCAATTAAATGGTTGAAATCAAAATTTAACAAAAAAGAAGGTATTGGTGGACAAATTTATGGTGTAGGTCAAACTTCATCAACTGAAGATGGATCTGGAACATATGGATATGCCAAGGCTTTAACATATGATTTACAACGTAATATAGATGAATCAATGGAACATAGATTATTGAGCGGTGCGCGTGCTACAGATATGAAAAATTTGCGAAAATTAGCAGGAAAAGAAGGATTGGCAAATTTACATCTCGAAAAATTTAAACCGGAAGATTCAGTTGGATTTGCTAAACCATACTCAGAAAAATTAACTAATTTAGAAAAAGATTTATATAAAAAAGGTATCGGCCAAGCAATCATGGGAGTATATAATGCGCCTTATGCATCATCAATGGGAGCCGCATCATTCGCAAATGCAAACGTAAAAAAAAATTTAGAAGGATTTAACCAAGTTGGTCCATTTTTGGCTGGTCAAAATATTGGCGGTTTAGCAATTAATCCGGAAACATATGATAATATTAAAGTTCCGAAACGCAATGAATATTTTATTGAACCAGTTTCGGCTTTAAAAGCTCGCGCAATTACTGAACAGGATTTAAGTCCAAATATTGCATTTATGGGAGCCCCATTCGGTTTCCAAGATCCAACACAAACGGATATGAGAGTAAAGCGATCAACTGAAAGATTTGGTTCGTCCCCTTATAGTTCTCAAAAATTTGGTAATGCAAAATCAACAATTACATCATTAGGAACATCCGGAGCAAATATTCCATATACAACAAGGAAAGCGCGTTTTTTAGCAAGGTATAAAGATAGCACTTGTCCTTGCAATTTAAATATTTCTGATGATCCAACAAAACAATCAGCATATTCACAACAATATAGGGAATGTATTGACAAAAATAAATGTACAATCGGCACTCAATTAGATGCGATTTCTGTAATGAATCCAAATGACACGATCGAATTAGCTGAATTAGCCGCGAAATATACGAAACCACAATTAAAATTTATTGATCAAATTGCTGCCTTAAAGTTGAAAAAAACATTAACAAAAGCAGAAGCAAAAGAATTGGCTTCAATGCAATCATTTTATAATAGTCACGCTAATGATTTGGATCGAATTCACGAATTGGTGGCTAATGCAGTGGCAACTTTGGCGAATCAACAATATCTTACGCCTTCGCACACACCATCAAACGCTTGCCGTGTTTCAAATGGTTTGATTGTCCGAGATGAAACAGGAAATATTAAGAGATATAGTAAATTTGTCCCTCCAAATTCCTGCGATTATGTTGATTTCAGAATCAATAAGAGCGGAAATTATGATACAACATTAGCAAATTCTGGCATCGAAGCGAGCGACTTGGGTTTGTCTGGCGATCAATTTAACAAATATAAAGACAATTTGGAAAAAGCATTCGGAACAAAATAAACAAAAAAAATATTCCGGAATTTGAAAAATAATAATAATTTAATTTTTTTGTTTTCCATTTTTGTTTATTATTATTTCTTTTGTCATCTTTTTTATTATTTTGTTTTCCATTTTTGTTTTTGTTTATTATTATTTATTATTGTTTTCTATTTTTGTTTTCTTTTTAGTTTTTATTTTTTTTTATTATTTTTTATTTTGTCATCTATTTTAGTTTTTATTTTTTTATATTATTTTTTATTTTGTTATCTTTTTAGTTTTTGTTTTCTATTTTTGTTTTCTTTTTTGTTACTAAGTTGATTAACACGGTCTTGACTTAATATTTATTATTAATATCTTAAAAAAAATGATTAGTAAACTTAAAAGCTGTTAAATAATCATATTATTATTTAGTTGATTGATCAATTTGGTATATTTGGTATATCGGAAATTACCGTTCGCAATATTTTTTATCGAATATTTAATAACTCTTAAGTTTATTAATTATTCAGAATAAATTCAGTATATCAAAGAATTGGCTAACAAAATGAAAGGACACCGTAAAAATTTTTTTGTTCCGGATGATGATGATGATACAATTCTTATTGTTGGTATTAAAGAAATTAAATTATATGTCAGTAAGGTTTTACTTAAATTTACTGAACATTTCAAAAATTTATTTAATAGTGGTATGATTGAATCAAAATTACAAGATAGATATTATATTATAAAATTACCGGACGATAATGTTGATTGCGTAATATATTTTTTGTGTAATCTTTATAATATTAAAAATGAGATATTTAACAATAAACAATACACTAGGGAAATATCAAAAAAAACAGTTGTTGAGTGTATAAATTTTTGCAGAAATTATATATTCTTTTGTGATAAATATTTTATCAATGATTCTACTTTTTTTAAACGATTATCTGTGTTCATACGTGATCAACTTTATTACTATGATAATCGTGAAACAATAATGAAAAAATATGTGAACGATTTCGTAAATATATTTAAACTGTTAGATTGCTTATATTTACCAATTACAAAAGAATCGTCATTCGTTCAGAAAAAAGTATATAATGTATGTTATAAAATATTTTCTTATGGACTACCAAACACAATCACTTATTTAAACGAAACGGTAAGGGATAAACATGAAACGTTAGTTAACTTGATAAATAGAGAGGAAGAAAATTATTTTATATTAAAAATATTTAGGCATTTGAGACCATATAAAAAAATATATTATGGTTTGATAGATTCAATGAAATCGGAATTAATAAAATCAGAAATATCAATGAATAAAATTAAAAAAACGTTTTATATGTTTTCGATTTTTGATAATAATAAAATATCTATTTCGAATGATGTCACATCAGCACATTTAGACGTTAAAACTATTAAAAGAATATTTAATTTTTGTGAACTTAATAAATTTAAAATAAATTATGAAACATTTACTGTGATGATGTTAACATCGAATAATGCCTTTGACATGTATAATATAAATTCTTATGGGATTTGTCAAATTAAAAAAGAATATATTTGTTAATATAAATTATAAGTAAACTGGCAAAAATGAAAGTAAAAATAAAAATAAAAATGAATTTTTTTATTTTTGTGCATTAATAAATTAATATTTATCAACAATATTGTAATACGTTTATTAATATCCCAGATTATTATGGATAATAAATCTAATGAGGATTTAAATAAAATAAATTTAAATGAAAAAATGAGCAAAATAGATAATGTAGATAAAATAATAGATTTCAATGAAAGAATAGATAACATAACTAATTTTTTTAAGGAAGGCAATGAAAAATTAATAAACCAATTCATTAAAAATGTGTGTGATTTATTTATTAAAAAAAGTTGTTTGGACAATTTAAATAATAATAATGAAATAAGTTGTGAAGAATTATATTATTTTGGTATTTACTATCAATTTATAGATATTAATTATGATCTTGCAGAGAAATATTATTTAGAAGCTGCAGATAAAGGGATTATATTGGCCATGCATAATTTAGGAGATTGTTACTATCAAAAGAAAAAATATGATCTCTCTGAAAAGTATTATTTTAGAGCTGCCGATAAAGGATGTATAAAATCAATGTATAGTTTGGGAAAATATTATGATTTAATAAAAAAATATGATCTAATGAAAAAATATTATCTCCAAGCAATAGAAAAAGGACACGAAAAGGCAATGCATAATTTAGGTTATTATTATCAATATACAGAAATAAATTATGACCTAATGAAAAAATATTATCTTCAAGCAATAGATAAAGGATGTGATGAATCAATGTATAATTTGGGAAAATATTATAAGCAGGAAGAAAAATATGACCTAATGAAAAAATATTATCTCCGAGCGGTAGAAAAAGGGAACTCTGATGCCATGTATAAATTAGGTTGGTATTATCAAAGTGTAGAAATAAATTATGATCTAATGAAAAAATATTATCTCCAATTAATTGATAAAGGGAATGTTAGATCGAAGGTATTTAATAATTTTGGTACTTACTATTTATGCATAGAGAAAAAATATGACCTTGCGAAAAAATATTTTATTCTGGCTATAGATAAAAATAATGGTAACGATAATGATAAAGGTTATATATGTGCATTAAATAATATAGGTTATTATTATCAACATATAGAAAAAAATTATGATCTAATGAAAAAATATTATCTTATGGTAACAGAAAAAGGAAAGCCTGTTGCTATGTACAATTTAGGTTGTTATTACAGGGATATAGAAAAGGATTATAGCCTAATGAAAATGTACTTTTTAATGGCAATAGATAAAGAAAATTATAATGCAATGTTTGATTTAGGTTATTATTATCGAAATGTAGAAAAAAATTATGACCTAATGAAAAAATATTATCTGCAAGCGGTAGAAAAAGGGTCTGTAGAATCCCTCGGTGAAATTTGTAATTATTTCATCTATAATATGCCGAATGATGAAGATTTACAGAATTTGTTATTGGCAGTACTGAAAAGTAATCAGATATATTTAGATAATGAAAAAATGAATATACTTTGGTCAAAACAATTTATTGTAAACAAATTGTCGGATTTATTTTGTAAATTTATTGATAGTGATTTGGTATGTGTAGCTAACTTTGAATTTTGTGCTACGGGAATTATTAATCATATTAATAATATTGATTATATTAATAATGTTATTAATTTTGATTATAAATTTAAATATTTAGATCATTTTATGGAATATATTGGTAAATTATATTGTGGTAAATGTAAAGGCAAACATTGTGAAAGTAATGATAAAAGTAATAATAAAATCAATGATAAAAGTACATGCAAAATAGAATATAAAGAATGTCTTATGAAAATATTAAAATCTAAAGTAAAAGTTTCACGATTATTTATAATGGATTTGCCATTATATTATGAAAAATATATTGAAAAAAAATATGCTCCTGGCGGGTCAAAATTTGACAAAACTGAAAAACATTTTAAATTGATGGCCAAAGAACAAGAATTAAATAAAAAATAGAAGGTAATATATGAAAAGTTATGGTTGTGGTGTCGCAGTAAATATATTTAATTATATTAATACAATATTACATTAAAAATTATAGAAATGTTTATTATTTTTTATTATTTTTTTGTTATTTTTGTTATTTTTTTTATTAAAAAAATGATTTTTAATGATGAGTAATTATAATAAATTATAATATAATTATTTCTAAATCATTTATATTGTTATTAATTAAGCTATAAGTGTATTTCCATTTACATGTATTAAAACAAAAAATGAATATTATCGATCATTTTGAACCCATTCACGTACTATACAATTTACGAAATATTACTAATAAATCAGTATATAAACAAAATAATAATTCGAGTGTGTCAACGAGTAATTATTATAATTGTGGACTAACTGAATCAACAGATTTAAAGAAAATGAACAATATTAAAAATACAAATTTAAATGTGTCCAAAAATTTTAATACTTCAAATTAATTAAATAACTTGAACGATAAAAATGATAAAATTGTAAAATAGCGAAATGATAAAATTGTAAAATGGTAAAATTATAAAATGGTAAAACAGTAAAATTATAAAATGGTAAAACAATAAAATAACAAAAGTATTTTTTAATTAAAGTTTTTTATTTATGATTAATTAATGACTGATAATTAATGATTAATAATTAATCATTAACAATTAATAATCGGTAATTGAAATTGCATAGTTAGTTAAGAATTTGTGTATAAATATGACTGCTAACCAACATACTTTTAATAATGAAGTAAAATATCAGGTTTATGCATTAGCTAATGGGAAATGTCAAAATCCTGATTGTAAATTAAAACTGGATTTTATTGGAGGTTGTGCTGAATTTGCTCATATATGTGCGAGAAATAAAGGAGGTCCAAGATATAACAAAAAAAAGAATGTTAATATATTAAGTAATTGTTTGCTTTTATGTAGTAATTGCCATACTATTATTGATAAAAATCCTAATGATTTTCCAAGAAAATTATTGCATATTTGGAAAAATCCTGGCGATAATCAAAGTATCAAATCATATTTAGATCGACATAATAGCAAACAGAAAGACCTATTAAAAGAAAAATTAAAAGATAATTTAGAAGACAATTTAGAAGACCAATTAAAAGACAATTTAGAAGACAAAGAAAAATTAAAATGCAAAAATAAAGGCCACTTAAAAGATAAAGAAAAATTAGAAGGCAAAAATAAAGGCCATTTAAAAGACAAAGATAATAAAATGAAAAAAAATATTGGTGGTATAAAAATAAATTGTGGAAAAACTTCTAACAAAAAATATTTCCATACTGATAATTGTTCAATTCATTCCGAATTTTATTTGAGAAAGAATAAACCGATGGCAAATATTTTAGTTAAAAATATTGTATCAATTGGTGCTTCTGTTAATATGATATAAAAAATATGTTATTTATCACATTTTTATTTTTGTTATTACTTTATATATTATGTTTTATTTTTGGTTGCACTATTAAATTATCAAATTATTTTATTGTAAATTATCAATAAATTATAATGGATTCAATTATTAAGATCATTAAGTTCCCATTTAATATTATTTATGGTCTGATTTACAAAAAACAAGAAGACAAAAAGCAAGAAGGTGAAAAACAAAATATAGAAACAGTTGATAATAAAAAACAAGAAGACAAAAAACAAGAAGACAAAAAACAAGAAGACAAAAAACAAGAAGACAAAAAACAAAATATAGAAACAGTTGATAATAAAAAATAAATATTAATGAAATTGTTATTAGTTTATATTTTTTTTGCAGTAAAATATAAGATGATTTTTAATCAAAATATAAATTAAATTATATTGTAGTTTGTGGTATCAGTAAAATAAGTTGTATCATAAAGTTAGTAAATATTTTTATTTTCATAAAATGGTGTGATGTTAATAACTATTGTAAAAAAAAATGATTCTTTTTTATTTTAGTTTATTTAATGTTATAAATTAGTTAATGAATAATAAAGTTTTGTTATAATTTTTGTTTATTATAATTTTTGTTTATTATAATTTTTGTTCATTAATATTAATACAAAATGGATAATAATGATGGTAATGAGATTTTAAATGATGAAGAAATTGATGAATTAAAAAATACTTTAAATACAGTATATTTATCAATTAAAAAAGAATTCTTATTGGAGATGCATGAATTACGTACTATATCGCCAAATAAATTTTCTAGGGATACATATAATTTATTTGTTAAAAATATAACACCTAACCCAAATAATATTGACGATGCAAGTGCAAGTAGTGCAGATGATTTATATTTTTTGGGTATGTATTATTATTATAAAAATAATCGTATTAAAATAAATGAATATTTATTGATGACAGCAAGTAAAGGAAGTGTTGAGGCAATGTATAGATTAGGTTGTCAGTATCGAAATGATTTTGAAGGTAATAACACACACTATGATTTAATGAAATATTTTTATCTTGAGGCGATAAAAAATGGAAATTCAGATGCAATGAATGATTTAGGTAATTATTATTTAGATGTTAAAAATAATTATGACTTAGCCAAAAAAATATTTTTTAATGGCAGTTGATAAAGGAAATCCACGCGCTATGAATAGTTTAGGTTGGTATTATTATAATATTGAAAAAAAATATGATTTATCACAAAAATATTTATTGATTGCAATTGACAAAGGAAATGCTTTGGCGATGAGGGGATTTGCTACTCATTATAGAGATGCCAAAAAATTTGATTTAATGGAAAAATATTATCTTATGGCGATCGAGAATGGTGATATTTATGCGAGTGATCATTTGATGGGTTATTATTGTTATTATACACCAATTAAAAAAGATATTCACAATTATGTATTTGCCATTTTCGAAGGAAAATTACTATTTGCCGAATGTGATTTTTTCAATAGAATTACCAATAATATTTTAATTATTCGAATAATAAATTTTATTTGTTCGATAATAAAATGTAATGATTTGAATATTGATAATTTCAAATATATAACACCTAAAATTATTAATTATATTAATGGGACAAGAAAATTTATCGGAATGAATGAATATGTTGGACCATGTAATATAAATTTAAAATATGTGTATGAAAATGAATATGATGAATATGGTGGATTGAAAGATATTAAACATTTTATTAAATATATTGCTGAATTATATTATGAAAGAAAATATAAAAATAAAAATGAAAGTAAATATGAAAATAAGAATAAAAATAATAAAGACATTAACGAACTGAACCGAAAAGAATATATTAATAATTTGTTTTCAATTGGAAAAAATATATCACAATTATTTATGGAATATTTGGACCTTTATTATTATGAATTACTCAAAAAAAAATATGTCCCAGGAGGGGAAGGATATATCAAAACTAAAAAACATTTTGAATCAATTGCTAATAATAAGGACAGTATAAAATATAATGTAAAACAAAAAAAATAAACAAAAAAAATAAACAAAAAAGTAAAATGAAAAAGTAAAACAAAAAAGTAAAACAAAAAAATAAAACAAAAAAATAAACAATTGATAATAAAAATAATGTTATGTTAGTAACTATTATAAAAAAATGATCTTTTATTTTAGGTTATTTAGTATTACAAACTAGTTAATGAATAATAAAGTTTTGTTATAATTTTTGTTTATTATATTTTTTGTTCATTAATATTAATACAAAATGGATAATAATAGCAATGAAAATTTAAATGATAAAGAAATTGATAAATTGAAAAATACTTTAAACATAGTATATTTATCAATTAAAAAATCAATACTATTGGAGATGTATGAATTGCGTGCTATATCACCAAATAAATTTTCTAGAAATACGTACAATTTATTTGTTAAAAAAATAATACCGGATCCAAATAATATTAATGTTGTAAGTGCAAGCAGCGCGGACGATTTATATTTTTTGGGTATGTATTATTATAATAAAAGTAATTACGTTTTAATAAATAAATATTTATTGATGGCAGCCAGTAAAGGAAGTGCTGAGGCAATGTATAGATTAGGTTGTCAGTATCGAAATGATTTAGAAGGTAATAAAACACATTACGATTTAATGAAAAATTTTTATCTTAAAGCAATAAAGAATGGAAATTCAGATGCAATGAATGATTTAGGTAATTATTATGAATGGAATGAAAAAAAATATGATATAGCCAAAAAATATTATTTTCAGGCAATAGATAAAGAAAATTCACGTGCTATGACTAGTTTAGGTTTGCATTATTATGATGTAGAAAAAAATTATGATTTAGCCCAAAAATATTTATTGATGGCAATTGACAAAGGAAATGTTGAGGCAATGAGGGGATTTGCTGTTCATTATCGAGATACCAGAAAATATGATTTAATGAAAAAATATTATTTAATGGCAGTTGAGAATGGTGATATTTATGCGGGGGATGAT
>Ga0265297_10008576_pt1 | contig 13566 bp, 14 predicted proteins | sample Munlanlwell13791_FD_192502 | JGI IMG/M metagenome (GOLD analysis project Ga0265297, IMG submission 192502) | Leachate microbial communities from a municipal landfill in Southern Ontario, Canada - Leachate well 137-91 | ecosystem: Engineered > Solid waste > Landfill > Unclassified | place... | reverse complement strand
TCCCCGGTATCTTCTCCATGTCCTTTGCCAAGATCTCTGATGAGAAGATCTGAGAATACTATCCTTTTTTAAAAATCTTGAACTGCGTAGCCCTCTGGAGTGGGGAGCATCTTTCATTCACACCCTGCCAAATATTTTGATCCGGATCACCCAGACCCTGATGAAAATCGGTTACCCGGTCCCTCAATGCATGCGCGTGCTGAAGCGTTGAGGGGGGTCGCGTGGGTACACGATCCTTACCACAATCCCGGGGTGCCGCACAATCCTTCGTCATGACAATACGGTTTCTGCTTTGCAGTCCGGGCCCCAAAAATAATCTTGTACCCACGCGACCCCCCCTTGCCCCTTCTTCATTTTGAGCAAAAAAGCGCCAGTTTCACCTCGTAAAATGAACCGTGACAAGGTATATGGGGTGTGGGGGGGTCGCGTGGGTACAGATTGATCGCGGGGGTGTGGACAGGGAACTGCTGCGTTTGAAATTCGCGGGGCACCCTGTTGGCTCTGGTGCACCGCATGATATTCAGTGGCAGGAAACACTGCGCAGCCGCCAGCGCATGTGGGGCCCTGCTCTGGTAATTAAAAAGGGAAAGGGTGTATCAGCACTCTTCTAATCGGTGAGGGTCTTTAGACCCGAACCGGGAGAAGAAAGCGTTAGCTTTCTTCGACTATTTTCACCGGCACCGGGAAGATATCCGGCCGCTTGTCGGTCATGAAGTACATATAGGGCATCACATGCACGAGATACTCTAAGTACCCTTTGACAAAGTTCGACAATCCCTCGCTCCTGCGCCCGAGGATCAGGATATGGATCCACTGGATGATGAGACAGATGCCGGAAACGAACCCGTAGACCCAGAGGACAATGCCGATGAGGATCCAGTATACGATACGGATGAACAGTTCGAGACGGCCTGCGTCATGCTCGAACACGAAGAGCTGGTTACTGTCGGTCATGGTAAACCAGAGTGGTGTTGGGGGCGTGCATCACATAAAGGGTATGGTTTTTATGTTCGAAAAGGTCCATCAGGACCTTGAGAAGGAGAAGAACGCATCCGCGTTCTTCGACCAGATGGTTTCATTTCCCCAGGTCCGTCAGGTTTCACGCAGCATGCGGGGGGCTAATTTTTAATAATACAAGAACAGAAGTTATAGAGCATCAGACTTACGAGGGCTCGTGGTCTAGCTGGCTATGACGTCGCCTTGACATGGCGGAGGTCCTGAGTTCGAATCTCAGCGGGCCCATCATTTTCTCTTATTGTTTTTCGTGAGAGCGGGAGCAATATAAAAAATAGCCGGAATACGCCCGGCCAGTACGAAAAAATGGAACTATCTGGTCGAAGAACGCTGAAGCGTTCTTCTCCTCCTCACGACTCTGATGAGCCGTTCGGAGCCATAAGGGCTATTGCCATTCAACGCACACATGAGAATCAGGAATGTAGTTGTATGGGCAGTCCTTACCTCAATACCAACGAGTCCATCCTCCTGTCAACGCACAATGTGGTCATAAATACAATACCGGCCGAAGTCATCCTGACCAACCAGCGCCTCATGGTTATGGATACCCGGCACACCCGACTGTTGCCGCAGGATATCCCGTTCTCCGCCATCGAGACCGTTACCATCGGCGATAATTCCGAGATGGAACCCGTCCTCTCGCTGTCAATTGTGATGAAGGACGAGACACGGCATATGCTGGGTATTACCTTTACCCAGCCGCCGAAAACCCGCAGGACTGGTGAAAGGGACGAATGGGCGGTGAAGCTCAAGGAAGCAGGTGTTGCCGCACAACAGGAACACGGCCTTGTTCCCGCAGAACTCCTGCCACCATGGGTTCCCGGGCCCCTGCCCGGAGAAGCCGATGGCGATGAGGGTGCACCGAATAAACCCGGTGAACAATTCCAATTTGCCCCGCTCTCCCCACGTAAGCCCCGTTCCGATCCGAAAAAATCCCGGCGGGGAGTCATCACTGCCGTGCTGGCAGTGATCATAATCATCGCTCTTGCTGTCGGTGTGTTTTTCCTCGCGCCACAATTCACCGGGACACCCGGAACCGTCACGCCAACCGTTACCGCTACTACGGTTGCAACAATCGTTCCCACCACGGCAGTCCCGATAACCACCGTCCCAGCCACCACAGAACCCACCCTAGCCGTTACCACAACCCCGGTTGCCACGACAATCTCCCCGACTCCCGTAGTGACGAATTCCTTAAAGCGCGATCCAACACAATCCGGCGTCTGGATACATATCGTTTACAGCGGCAACTACAGCGCTTCCTTCGGTACATCAGGCCGCTTAAAGGAGATCTCCGGGTCCGGCGAGCAGTTCTTCCAGATCCCGGCCAAGGACCAGATTGTCGAGGCAACCGTGGAGAAATCCGACGATGCCGGTTCAGAGATGACGGTCACGATCCTGAATGACGGTATCGTTGCCGAAAAGGGTTCCACGTCAAGCCCCCACGGAACCGTGGAGATACATGTGGACCTGCGGGAGATTGCAACGCCCACCGTCACAACCACCCTTATCACGGTTACTCCGGTGAAGAACGCTACTGCCAACGTGACAACAACCGTAAAAACGTAAGCCCTGAAATTGTTCAGATTTTTTTCTTAGTTTTTTTTATCTGCACCGGCAGACCGCTTCATCATCGGGAATGTTTTGGGGACTGCCTTCCCAAACCGCCTTCCCGGATCGCAGCATCAGCACCCGGTCCCCGATCTCGCGGCTGTCTGCGATATGATGCGAGACAATAAGGCAGGGAATTTTGAATTTGGTGACTACGGTTCGTGTCAGTTCCCTCACCGCATGGGTACTTTCTGCATCGAGAGATGTGAACGGTTCGTCCAGCATCAGGAGCGAGGGCTGGATCGCAATCGCCCGCCCGAGGGCCACCCGCTGCTTCTGGCCCCCCGAAAGGTTCCCGGCTTTGACATCCCTGAGATCCGCCAGCTGCATGAGGTCGATCATCTGGGAAACCCGGTCTGCAATCTCAGTCCTGGGCAGGTTCCGAGCCCGTAGCCCAAAGGCGACATTCTCAGCAACGGTCATATGCGGGAAGACCGCTGAATTCTGGAAGACATACCCGATCCATCGGTCTTCAACCGGAACATTGGTATCCGCGGGGGGTTCACAGAGTGTGACATCCCCCAGCCGGATACAGCCGCTATCAGGGTGGAGCAAACCTGCAATGAGGTTGAGGGTCGTGGACTTTCCCGACCCGTTTGCTCCCATCAGGATCAGGATCTCCCCCTGCTTCACCGAGAACGAGAGATCCAGTGTGAAATCCCGCAGCTGTTTTTTTATGGTTGCTTCAAGCACGGGGCACCTCACTCTTTGTGATGAGCCGAACCGTGATCATAATGATGAACGAGATGATGACAAGCAAAATCGAGATGGTCAGGCCCATGTTGAAGTTGCTTTCCATGCCCACGTATACTGCAAGCGGCATGGTCTGCGAGACCCCGGGAAGGTTGCCGGCGAACATGATGGTGGCCCCGAACTCACCAAGGGCCCGGCCGAATGTCATGACTGCGCCCGACACCAGACCTCCCGCCGTAAGAGGGATGGTGATGGTGAGAAACGTCCGGATTTTCGATGCGCCCAGCGTCCGTGCCGTGTGCTCGTAACTCTGGTCGAACTGCTCGAAGAGGGACTTGGCCTGCCGCAGGTAGAACGGCGATGCAACAAAGATCTGTGCCATGATGACAGCAAGGGTCGTAAACGCGATGGAGATCCCCAGCATATTGAAATACCGGCCAAGAACGCCCATCCTGCCATAGAGTACAAGCAGGGAAAAACCGGCAACTGCGGGGGGGAGAACAAGCGGGAGATCGATAAGCGTGTCCACCAGCACCTTGCCCGGGTAGGTGGTGCGGCTGTGAACATAGGCAAACGGCGTGCCGACAAGAATTACGATGATTAATGAGATGATTGAGGTGGTCAGGCTCAGCCAGAGCGCACTGATCACGAGCGGGTCAGCAAGTGAGGATAAGAATAATTCCGGGGTTGTACGGAAGAAGAGCGCAATCACCGGCAGGACAAGATACAACGTGACGATGAGGATCAGCAGGCCTGCGGCACAGTACGAGAGAATACGCCGGTACTTCTCGGGAATACTGCCTGCGGAACTCATAAGGAATGGGCCGTCTGGGCCGGTGTTCTATTGAGTGATGAATGACTGCCAACTAGAAAAAATGGTTAGAGGGGCCTGAAGCCGTAGTCCTTGAGGATCTGCTGGCCACTTGACGAGAGCATAAAGGTCTCGAAATCGGCAGCTGCACCCTTGCTTGTGGATTCCTTTAAGAGTCCGATGGTGTAGGTCTGGAGATAATTGAGGCTCTTTACAATGGAGAGGGACTGGTATTTGTCGCCACCGGCAGTGTACGTGGATTCATACACGAAACCTGCATCCACTTCACCGAGCTGGACCTTGGCTGCTACTGCGGGTTCTGAGGTCTCGTACGTGACTACGTTACTATATACTGAGGAGTTCCACGGAATGCCGTATTCCGATGATTTTGCCATGTTCGCCATGACACCGGCCGTTGCAGCGCCAACCGGGACGCTCTTGTCGGCCATGGCAATCTTCACGCCGGGTTTTGCAAGATCAGCAAGCGACTTGATGTTGGCGGGATTGTCCGCGGGCAGGATCACGATCACGTAGTTGGACGTGAGTGGCTTGACCGTGCCGGTCACAAAGTACCCGCCAGTGGTGAGCTCGGTGGTGTACTTGTTGCTGGCCGAGATGAAGACATCCGCATAGGCACCGTTCTGGACCTGGGTCTTGATGGCCTGGGTTCCGGCAAGATTGAAGACAACCTTATGGCCCGGGTACATCTTCTCAAAGCCCTCTGCAAGTGCGGGGGATACACCGGAGAGTGAGGCGGCAGTGAATGCCACGACATTTCCTTCCGAATAGGTGTACACAGGCGCTGGTGTGGCGGTTGTTGCCGGGGCCGCGGGGGACACGGAAGCAGATGAGGTTGCTTCGGCAACGAGCATTGCAGCAGTGGTTACCGGTTCTGGAGTTGCAGCAACCGATGTTGCTGCCGCAGGCGTGGTGGTGGTGCTGGACGTGCAGCCGGCAAAGAGTGCCGAGACAAGGAGCAGTCCGCAGACGATACCGATCAGGATGAGCGATTGCGCTCGCGATGTTGGTTGCATGGTGATCTTCCTTTGCACCTGAACGTGGGTTTTGGAGAGGTAAAAGGGTTTTCTTTTAATAAAAATTAATTAAAAATATTTTCTGACACTTTTCATCCAGATAGGTTTTGTATAATAAATATATTTAACAAATTCAAATTGTCAAACAAAAAAGATTATTAACTATCCATGTCAATTATTTCTGTGTCCCTTGGAATCACGCACCAACAGGACGCATGCACACACAACAGGAAAGGACACACAATCCATATCTCATAATAGAGTGTTGAGCCGGGATTCGAGGGAAATATCTACACACCCTCTGGACATCATCATCCCTCCATCCCTCGTAATCCCAGCGGCTTAAGTCTGATACTCTTCAGGATCTGGAATAATCCCCTGTTTATGAAGGAACCGGGGATCATCTCCATCCTATCGATTCCAGCTTTCTTATCACCCCGCGAGTAGTTGCATCGTTTTTGGGAATTTTATATGGATATCCCCGATACTGACCCGGGATGCCCGGCTCAATTCACCTAAAAAGCATATCTGCCCGTACAACCAAAGAGATGATACTGGGATCCTATGAGCGCACCGTACCTGAACCGTGGTGAGACGATCATCCTGACAACGCACCGGGTGAGCGTTGGCAGCGTTGAATACGATGCCCTGCTCACCACCGGGCGCCTCATTCTCATGGATCGCCACTATACCCGGTTCGAACCCAAGATGATCCTCTTTCCTGCGATTGTGACCGTGAAGGCCGGGAAGGGTCCTGCCGGTGAACCGGCGATCATCCTCACCCTGAATGCACAAAGCGATCTTACCGGGAGCGAACAGCTCAATATCATCTTCTTACAGGAACCCGGGGAGAACCGGAGGAGCGAGCGGGAACAGTGGGTCAGACAACTCATCGGGCTCGTCATCTCGGCCCGTGAACAGGTGATCCAAGAGCCGGCCTCTGTAACCCGGGAGAAGACGGCCGGGATGAATCCCTCGGTCAGGCGCTGGGTTGCACCTGAACCGCCCCTCCCCCACACGTCCCTCGAACAGCCCGCACCCCCGGTTCCGGAACCCGTTGTGATCGCGGAAGGCCCGGACCCGATGGAGTTCTTCCTTGAGACCCGGAACGCCACCGATCGGAAGGTCCTAATGGAGACCGAGGTAGAACCCCCTCAAGAGATCATGAGCGAGCCCGTCATACCGGATGAAGTTTCCCAAGAGCCCGAACCAGAGAGCCCTCCGATACCCTGGCCGGTGATTGTTCCCGTCACCGTACCGATGACGGAAGCGGCTGATCCTGTTCCAGTGTGGTTACCGGAAAAGGAAGAGCCCATTATTTCAGATTCGCATGCAGCGGAGTCTCTGACATCGGACGCCTTTTCCCGGATCGTTGCATCCGTTGCTGAGTCCCTGCACGTAAAGTTGGAAGAGTCGCCACCGGTTATTCTCCAAAAAGAACCTGTAGTGGCAGAGGTTCCTGAACCGGTCCCGACAGTTGTCGAAGATCAACTGCCCCTTGAGGTGCCGGTCACTCTGCCTGCGGTTGCACCCGAAGAGCCGGTAATTTCGGAACCGGAATCGGAACCGGTTCCTGTCACACCCGCTGAACCTGCTACATCTCCGGCCCCGGCAGCACCCGGCACACGCCGGGAATTACCCGGTACTTACACCCCAAAAATACCGGTCACCTTCACCCGGCACACCACTGGATCCACCGGGGAAGACGGAACACAGGCGGGATCGCAGGGTTCCAGAAAAATTCTGGTCATTGCCGGTATACTGGTCATTCTGGTCCTCGTCATACTCGGGAGTGTGATGCTGTTCTCTCACCCCCCAATCTCACAAAACAATCCTCCCCTGACAACCATTACTCCCGATGTAACGGCAGTGCCCACCATTGACCCGACATCCACCGCAGCATCAGTGGCGGGCATCCAGGTACGGGTTGACTATCCCGGCCAATTCTCCGGAACCGCCGGGAACCCGGGATATCTGCACCCGGTATCCGGGACAGGTCCCCGTATATTCCCCATCCGGATGCTCACGAACAACGTGCAGGCAACCATCCAGAAACAGGATAATTCAGGGGATGTCATGACCGTGGGCATCTATAACAACAACACCCTGCTTACCCAGAAGACAATAACGGCGCCCATGGGCGAGATCGATATTCTTATCGATGTGACAACGGAGCTCCCCCCCGGTCTTGAGGGAACTACCCCCTCGCAGGGATCCGCGGGACTGCTGGGTAATGGTTCCCTGATCTATTATTAAAAATACAAATTCCCAAACAACAGACCGTTCCGGTTGAGACCATCATTTCCCGCCCTATTAATAAAAAAGGTAATGCCCCGGAACGGCGAGATCATCCGGGATGCGATCGTTACGGGAACGGTGTGTTCCGGAATCTGCCTTTCCCCACAGGCATAAGCCCACGAGCGGGATCTCATGCCGGTATCTGCCGATCATTCACTTCCTTGTTGTCCTGTGCATCACGAGCGCCGGCTGTATCACTACCGGCCCGGCTGTTCCCACCGCACCGGGCATCGGTTCTGCCGGCCCGGACTTCTCCGGGATCTTCATTTACCAGAATATCGTCAACACATCACAAAGCGGGGAGGCACTCATGAATAGTTCCGGCAGTGCACCGGAGGTCCGGAGATCTGCCGCTATCCGCGATGCGCTGGATTCCCATGACCCGGTCACCCGGGACTTTGCCGTATCCCTCATCCCCCAGGCCCATGGAGGTTCATTCAACCTCGCCCAGATCTGCGATCTCTGGGAGACCGTGTATTCCCGCTGGACATATGTCGATGACCCGAGCGGTGACGATTACTTCTCCCCGGCGAGCAGGACCATTGCCCTCGGGTTCAAAGGAGACTGCGATGATTTCGCCATCGTGGTCGCAGCAATGATCGAATCCATTGGCGGGAGCGCCCGGATTGTCACGGCACAGAACGGCACCTATGGCCATGCATACCCGGAAGTATATGTCGGAGACACACTGGAGGAGTTTGAAGCGGCAGCTGCGTATATCCGAAAGCGTTACCATGTTACGGACGTGGGCTGCCATATCACCACCGGTGAGGACGGCCCCCGGTACTGGCTCAATCTTGACTGGTGGAGCAGCCATCCCGGCGGGAAATTTTATGCTGATGAGGGCGTGCGGACTGCCTATTACCCGGACGGACGCTGGGAGCAGGTCGAGGCAACGGTTCGCTGATCGTTCATCAACCAAAAGAAATTCTGAAAAATCCATATCCAACAAACAGCAGGATCTGTCGTGAGAGTGATTTTTTATCCGTGAAATCACCGCGAAAAAAAGATTATTGGACTTTCAAGGGTTTGGCCAGACCCGCTTCCGGCACCTGCTTCATGATGTCTTCCCGGAACTTCCCGAAATGGAGTTCATCCAGCTGCTCGGATAAGAGCCGGCCGCTCCAGGCCCGGCGGTAGACCCAGTCGATGATCTTGTCGATCACGAAGAGGACCTGTTCCTCATTGTCAACCGTCAGCAGTTCACGGCCGATCTTCGGGTGCCGTCCCCGCCGGCCCCCAACCGTGATGAGGTAGTGGGTGTGCAGTTCCTTGAGCAGGTTGAACGAACAGGACCTGACACAGACCCCGCACTGGACGCACTTTTCATCGTCCAGTTCCGAAATTCCGTTCTTTACCCGTATGGCCTTCTCCTTGCAGTAGAAGACACACATGCCGCAACCGGTACAGAGACCTTCGGTACGGACCGGGCGGATACGCCCGATGATCCCAATCTCGTTGAGCATCGGGCTCGTGCAGGCATTCGGGCACCCGGAGATGGCGATACGCATCTTGACGGGCATCACCTTCCCAAAGAGTTTTGCATCGATCTTCTTAGCCAGGCTGACGGTATCGATATTGGCGAACTTGCACCGCTCGTTCCCCGGGCAGGAGATGATGTTCACGACCTCGTCCTGCTCGGAACCGACCGGCGTCCCGTTCTTCTCTAATGCTTTCCCCATGTTCTTGAGCTTTTTCGGATCCACGTGGGGAATTTCGATGGTCTGGCGGGTGGTACAGTGGACAACCCCGCTGCCATACCTCTTTGCGATGGTTGCGATGCCCCGCAGTTGTTCGACCGAGAGAACGCCGGCCGGTGCCCGGATACGGACCGTTGAAAAGTCGGCGTTCCTCTCGGTGATGACCCCGCCTTTCATGTGGATGCCAAACTGATGCTGCATTATCAGTACTTGAGAAGACGCTGGCTATTAATGATGGGGTTGTGACACAGGATCGTTCATACCAAAAACCGGGATCTTCCGGGCCGGAAAATCTTTTGAATGATCGTCATCCAGACTGATGTGGTGAAAAGCATGAAGATCAGTGCACGAAACCAGATTCCCGGTACCGTCAAGTCGATCAAGAAGGGACCGGTCAGTACCGAAGTCGTGATCACCATTGCCGGTGGCAACGAGATCGTCTCTTCCATCACCACCACCTCCGCTGTAAACCTGAAGCTGAAGGAAGGATCGAAGGTCTACGCAGTTGTCAAGGCCTCAGAAGTGATGATAGCGGTCGATTAATCTCTTTTTTTCACTCAAGATTTGTGTAAACAGTAATTTCCCACGGGCCTCATATCACGTCATATCGGAGGTATGCCTCCTAGTGACCATCTTATTTGGAGGTCCGGGACTTACAATCCCCCTTAATTTTATCTCTTCAATTTAAGCATATTTTCCCCATCGGAGCCCATTCTGAAAAACCTGTTTTTTGATACTCGCGTTTTTTGACGAATTATAGAGTACTGGTTTTAAACGAGGGCTGAATTAGCGTTATTTTGCCAATATTGGGGCTATTTCAGCCTCTGAAAAACGTCTAATTGGTGCCTATTGGATGAGCGGTTACTGCCAAAACGGTAGGAGGAGCTTGAGAATGTCGAGAATCGTCAGATTTGAGATACAAGAAGAACGAAGTTCTTCGAAGGAAGGCCGGCGGCGTTTTTCGAATGAGTGCTGAACTGAGATCCTGTGGAAAAGGCTGGCCTGAGGAAATGGCGGGGGTTGGATCCGGGGACCAGATACGTCATGCATGATGTGAGCACGCATTGTTCCGGGGAGTATGTCAGAACACAGGAGGCCTCATTTGTAACACGGATAATCTAAGAATCTTATATTTTAAGTTGTGATTGCCTATGCCTGACACGACACTGGTAAACATTTCATCGAAGGGACTCGTTACTCTCCCAAAAAAGATTTGCACCTGTCTGGGGATTGAGAAAGGCGATTACCTGTCGATTTCATCGGACAAGGACCGAATCATCTTCCGGAAAGCAAAGATCGAGGTGGACTATGAGAATTCAGACGGGGCATGGAGGGAATATCCGAAACGAAGGTTAACAAATGAATGAACCCCTGCAGGGATCCGTAATCCTCGTAGATCTCTCGTTCTCCGATCAGGTGTAGTCCAAGTTGAGGCCGGCACTCGTCTTAAGCAATACCGGAAACAACCGTACATCCAGGGATATCGTTGTTGTGAAGATCAGGAAAACCACCAGGTTGTGACAAAGACTATAATATAACAGAAATATGTACCAGTACCTTACAAGGGGATAGCAATGCAGGTCCAGTATATCTATGATGAAACCGGGAGAAAAACCGGTGTTATCGTTCCCATTGCACTCTGGCAGGATATCTCCCCGGAAAAGCGACCGGCAAAGAAGAAACGCCCCTTTAACCCTTCCCAATTCAGGGGAATCTACCGAAACCTTCCCGTTAATTTCGAAAAAGAACTCCTGAACCTGCGGCAGGAATGGGAGCGGGTGTGACACGCTACCTCTTTGATACCAATATCCTCATCTATTATTTTGCCGATGCAATCCCAGCAGCGGAATTGAAGAAATTGGAGGGGATCCTGAAAACCTCGTTTAATATTTCCATCATCACAAAAATCGAGTTTTTCGGATTTGAAAAATTCCTGCAGGAAGATTTTTCGCAGGAACTGGAATTTCTCGGACATGCAACCGTTATCCCGCTGACCGAGGAAATCGCCGACATTGCTATCGATCTCCGCAGGAAAAGCCGGATAAAACTCCCGGATGCTGTGATTGCGGCCACCTGCCTGCACAACGAGCTCACTCTCATTACGCGGAACGAAAAAGATTTTTCGGGTGTCTCGGGGTTGACGAAATACAATCCGTTCCCTGAGAAGAAGCTGTAATTTTAATTTTCACAAGAGATCCTTCATTGAACCCACATCCTGCATTTCTGCTACGACCATATTTATCGCGGTAGTGATTCCTGATACATATCGGTCCACGACGGGGTTACTTCGCCATCCATCTCGCGCTCATGCTCATCTATGTCCGGGTGAAGCGGCTCAAGTACGAGGCCCACACGATCGAAGAGATCCTTGTCGCGTGCAAACTGGACATTGCCCGGCTCCGCCGCGTTCCCCCGACCGCGGGTCTCTTTTGCGAACTCTGGGTGCGGAACCCAAACGGTACGTGGCGGTTCTTCATAATCCGCGATGATCTGCTTGTGGAGATCCCGCCCGAGTCCCCACCGGATAATTCCTGTGCCCGCCCCATTAAGGAGAATGCTCCCGGGCCAGACCGGTCCATCGTCTCCGCAACCTTCCCGATCCACAGGGAGGGATTCGTCTGCCCGTCCACCATTCCGTCTCCGGTATCACCGGAGTAACCCCCCTCTTTTTTGGGGGTGTCTTTGACATACACTCCTCCCAGGAATTATCTCTTTAATTTGGACCTATTTTTCGAATCGGAGCCCGTTTTGAAAAACCGATTTTTTGATACTCGCGTTTTTTGGCGAATTATAGAGTACTGGTTTTGAACGGAGGTTGAATTAAGGGCATTTTCCCATATGAGGGGTATTTCAGCCTCTAAAAAACGTCTAATTGGTGCCTATTGGATGGGCGACTGCTGCCAAAACGGTAGTAGGAGCTTGAGAATGTCGAGAATCATCAGATTTGAGACACAAGAAGAACGAAGTTCTTCGAAGGAAGGCCGGCGGCGTTTTTCGAATCAACGATGAACTGAGATCCTGTGGAAAAGACAATCCGGAGAAACCGACTGGACCTCAGTCCAGGAGGTCGAGAAGATAGTTGAAGGTCCGCTGATGCCACCCCTTCAAAGTTCGGCCATGGGCCTCACTTCTCATCGTGGAGGTTACGATTAACCTCCCCGATTCACCATCTCGAAGTCCTGATGGACTTCTTCGATTTCCATAGAAATCTTCGAGTTTGGCGGAGGGTCCGGATCCGGGGTCTTTTGTGTATGAGCGCTACTGATGGGCTTGTGTGTCGGACTGATGATCTGGATGTCCAATGTACAGGTAAGGGTGGACATCCCATTAAACGCGTATAATCCGGATAAGGTCACGGGATAAGATAACGGGGAATACGATCGTACCTGCTCGGTACCTGCAAATAAACGACCGGATGAAGATTTTAAAAAAAGAGATTAGATCTTCTTGTACAGGTTGCCGTACTGGACAACGCCCTTCTTCTTCTTGTGGCGCTCGCCCATGTCACCGATGAAGTGGGCGAATTTGGCCTTGGTGCCCTCGATTTCGAGTTCCACTTCGCCATTCGGCTTGAAGCCGGGCATCATGACCTCAATGGAGCCAAAGACGATGATGGTGCCCTCGACCATCTGGCCGCCAAGCTTGCTCTTGGCATTGCCCTTGACGATCAGCTTGCCGCCCTCGGCATGAGTCAGGGCGTGGACATCGACATCGCCGCCAACGGTGATCTCGCCACCGGTCATGTACATACCGATATCGGAGCCGGCATTGCCCCTGACAACGATCTTGCCGCCGGACATGCCTCTCCAGTCACCGCGGTAGGCAGCGCCGAGATAGTTCCCGGCATTGCCCTCAACGGTGAGTTCGCCGCCCTTCATGGCGAGCGCGGCGAATGCTGCGACATCTCCTTTTGCCAGGATCTTGCCGCCGGTCATCCAGGCCCCGACATAGAGATCGGTGCTGCCTTCGATGACCAGTTCCCCGGCGCTCATCTTGAAGCCGAGGTACTTCACTTTCTTCACATCGCCCTTGACAACGATCTTCGTGTCAGCGGCGGTTGCACCCGCATTGCCGCTCACGGTGAAATACGCACCAAGGGTGGTCGGAACATTGCCCTCGAACGCGGGGAGTCCTGCTATCTGGGCTGCTGTCTTGCCTGCGAATGCATCGGGGGAGATCGTGTCAGCCTCAAGATACAAGGTTGGCAGATTCTTCATGGTAATGGTTACAGTTTCCATCTCACTCACCTACACCTGCGTTGCATCGACTTCGAGCGCGAACGGGTTCGGGACGAAGTGGTGTCCGAGCGCTTCGTAGTTGTTCTGCGTCATGCTGTAGTACTTCACGAACTTCTCGGAGATGTCGCGTGCAACCTGTGCATTCTCCTTGACCTTGACATCAACCC
>Ga0265297_10008575_pt1 | contig 13567 bp, 9 predicted proteins | sample Munlanlwell13791_FD_192502 | JGI IMG/M metagenome (GOLD analysis project Ga0265297, IMG submission 192502) | Leachate microbial communities from a municipal landfill in Southern Ontario, Canada - Leachate well 137-91 | ecosystem: Engineered > Solid waste > Landfill > Unclassified | place... | reverse complement strand
TTTTGGATTACCACAATTTAAAAATGAACAAACCATTAATAATGATGGCATGTAATCATATCTAAAATTACGCCAAAAATCAAATATATCAAAAATGGTTCTTTCCCATGGTTTTGAAAAATATGTATTTAAAATTTTAGGAACTTTAATATTATGTTTAATCATTTGTTTTACAATAAATGGTATGTCGAAATTAATAATATTATAACCACATAACCAGACATTTGGGCATTTATTTAAATATTTAGCAAATTTTGTTAATATATCTGTACAATCATCATCTTCATTAATCAAACGTACAATTTTATATTCTCCATCAATTATTCTTCCAATAGAAATACATGCTATATCTGCAAATTCAGATAATAATGCAGCTTTTTGATCAAATAATTCTTCAATATTTAAATTTGGATCATCTTTTAGATATCTTTTATCACAAAAATCAACAAAAGCAGTTTGTATTTCATCTGACGCTTCATTTAACGAAGGAGCTATTGGGACGGTTTCTATATCAAAAAATATAAAAGAATTTAAATTAATATTCATAAATAACTTTTCAATAAATTATACAATTTTTATAAAACTTTTTTTATTATAAGTTTTTTTTATGTTTTGTTTATCTATAATATTTAATGTTACACTATAAATACCAACATCTATAAATTTCCAGATCAAGTATTCATTTTTTGTTTTTATTATTAATTTTTTATTTGTTTCTTCAAATAATTCCCATTCTAATATTTTTCCTTCAATATCATTTATAATATCTGAATTATTATATGCAATAAATAAAGCTACATTTTTAGGAAGTGTCATATTTGTATATTTAATAAATGTATCTGACCAATTAAATGATCCTTCAAGTACTGAATCAAATTTAGCAATTAAATCTAAATTGTGATTTGGATTTTCAAATTTTTCATTTGCAAAAACCCAATCTCTTTTTATTGGATCCCATATGGCTGGATTATTATATCCAGTATATTCTTCTTCTTCCCATTTTGAATAATTATTTCTTGGATATGTATCTAAACTAGCAATTGACGTTGTATTTGTTGTTATTTGATATAATTTTTCATAAGATTTATTTTTTACAATAGCTTGTATATAATTATTATCTATTAAATAATAATCAAAATTAGTAAACAAATCAATTTTACTATTCTTTAATATTGTTATTAAATTATACAATATTTCATCTTCAGATGGTACAATCATCAATCCATCAATTCCTGTATATCTAAAATCCCAATTAATTTTTTCATTATCAATCATAATCCATCCATATGCTGAAGCTTTTTGTATTTTAAATCCAGAAATAATACTACCATGATATTCAAGCATATCCCAAGACATAATATTATAACTATCCCATGTACTGTTAATTAAATCCCAAGTATAATTTTTAACATTTGAGCATAATCTTGCGTAATTTAAATCAAATATATTCCATTGCGCATTAAATTGAGTAGTTAATAAACAAAAATTTGGATCAGCATCAACTGAAACTATTGAATTTTCATCATCATCTAAATTTACATCATTAATATTAAAAACAAAATAACCAGAATGTATGCCCCATTCTGCTTTAAAACTCAATATTTGTTCATTAACATAATTTACTGGTAAATTTATAGCATTATTTATTTGCATCATGCACAAATGTTTTGAAAATCCAGTTTTTGAAAATTGATTTGATAATATCAATTTCATATTTTTAATTTGGTTATAATTATCTATAATATTTACACTAGTCATATTTGTTGTAGAATCATAAATATAAGATAATACTTTAAATGTAAAATTATCTCCTCTAAATTCTATTTCTTGAAACATTATTTCATTTAAAGATCCATCATCATCTAATTCCACTTCAATGTAATCTTGAACCAAATTGGCATAACTACTTAAAATTTTAAAATTATGTTTTTCATAATACACCTGATCAATAACTGTAATAAATCTTCCGGGCTTAAATGAATTAACAAAATCTGTTTTCACTAATAATTTATTACCATTTAAAACAAAGTTCTTAGTACTAAAATAAATATAACAATTTATTTTTTCTCCATAAGGTATATCCCAACAACCATTTAAAACAATTGTATTTTTATATATTGATTCTACATCTATATGATGTCTTGTTGGCACATATTCTGATGCTCTTTCACAAACTAAATTATTATTCCATTTTTGATCTTTATATTCTAAATTATTTAAATATAAACTTTTACCTTTTATTTTGATTTTATATTGTGCATCATCATAATCTAAAATTGTCCCATAATTAACATCTTTTACTAAAGTTTGATTTGAATAATTTTCATAATGTAAATTATACCATGGTATTTTACAATCATCCCATGTTGTAGTTATTGGACAATAAGATGGATAATCCCAAGTACCAGTTAACTGATGCCATTCTATTGTTTTAAAATCTTCCCATACAGTACCTTGATTTATTATTCTTCCTATAGCTACAAAATCTGGTTCCGGATGTGTTACTTCAATACATTTTTTTTTACCAGCCATATTTGGAAAATTAGTTAAATCTTGAACTGTACAACTAACATCATATTTTCCAAGTTTTGGTAAAAATATTAAAATTTCTTTTTTATTTTCAACAGTATCTTTAATTCTATAACAATATTCATTATTTTCATGAGTTATAAACCAATTTATATCTTGAAAATTAAAATATCCAATATTATTCCAAGTAAATATATAATTAGCATCATTATAAGACAATATTTTATTTTTTAAATCACTGTTTATTTCTAAAGCAGACCATGGAATAGTCATATCATCCCATGTTATATTATATGGTTGTAATTTTAAAATAACAGGTAAACCATATAATTTTATGGCATAACTTAATGATTTTACTAATTCTTCTTTTATAAATAATCTTTGTTTTGTTGTTGTTTCTAAATTATTAATTTTATAATCAATATAATCTAAGCATGGTGAATTTCTTAAATGATCAAAAATTGCTGTTTTTAAAGAAAAATAGTCATTATAAAAATTTTTAATAATATCTAAAGATACACCTTCATCAAATTTAAAATCAGTAGAATCATTTGCCAAAAATTCTCTCAATGTTTGATCTGATATAGAAGAAAGTATAGTATCTTTTGTAAGACTGTTTAAATTATCAATTTCATTATCTAAATTTTTCTTAAAAATATTTAAAAGATTTTGTAAATCTTTTATTTCACCTTTTTGAGGTGTTACTGTAAATGTTGGTGGTTCATTTAATTTAATTGGAATAATTCGTCCTAAATCTTGCCATGTATTTATTCTAAATTTAGCAAAATATATACCTTCACCGGTTATATCAATGATTCTTACATTATGAGGTAAAAACCTTTCTTCTAAGATCTTTTTTAAACCATATAATTTTATTAAAACTTCTTCATTTGTAAATTGATATGAATCTTTCATTACTGGAAATCCATAGTTGTCATATGCTCCAGTCCAACTATTAAGATCATAATATAATCCAAAACGAGAAGTCTTTTTTAAAAATTCATCTGTATGATAACTACCAAACACCGTATCATTCCAATCTAAAATGTTTGATTCTGAAAGTTCTAAATTAAACGGTATTTCTACAGAAGAATAGTACATTTTTCCAGCTGTAAAATCAGACATAGAAACATTTATAAAATATTCTTTTAATCTCAAATCTGAATATCCAAATAATCTTAAAGCATTAATAAAACCTTTGTAAGACCCTATATATGGATATATATCGTCACCAGTTAATAAAAGTTCTTTACGTTTAGTATTTAATTGAATATAATTTGGTAATGCTTCATATATATCAGAATCTCTAAAAACATATACATCAGACTCATTTATTTCTCTACCAAAATTTTCTAATAAAGAACGGAATCTTTCATCTTCTCCAATAACTTCACCAAAAAAATTAATTTTTGCTAATGGAGTTACTCTAAAACCAAATGTACCATCAGCATAAGTGAACTGATGTGTTATATTAATTTCTAATGTTCTTTCAAAAAATCCTTCTATAGATGAAGTTAATGCGATATTTAGTTGCATTGGTGATCTATTTATAGGATTTTCAGAATTTAAAATTCTAAAACTATTTTTATCATTATTAAAAAATATGTCCGTACTTTCTGTTCTGTTATTATAATGTGTTGCAAAATCAAATCTATAAGGTTCTGACCAAACTTTCCAATAAGGATTTGTTTCTGAAGCTATTAAATCATTTTCATATGTTCTTATAATTGTTGGTAATTTTTTATCAGTAGAAAATGCACTTTCACCTTTATAGACTGTAGTATCTTCAGGATCAATAAAAAATAAAAATATATTATCATCATTGTCATAAGATGACCAATTAAATGTTAAATAAACATCTTCTCCTGATTCTATATTACATTCAGTTCTTGGACGTGTATATGCCGGTTCTAATCTATAATTAGATGCATCCAATAAAGCCGCACCAGTTTCATATGATTCTAAATAAATTCTTCCTTCACTGGATATTGTATAATATTCTATATCACCATAAAATATTTTATGTAAATATTTAGAATTATTATTTAAAAAATTATTTATATAATGTTTATCATCAGAATTATAATTAAAAAATTGATTTAAATTATTTTTTGGTACTGCATCACCCCAATCTCTAAGATATTTTAAAACTATAATTAATGTTGGAATAAAAACTTGTTTTGCTTTTGCAGAATAAGTTCCTTCTATTTCATAAAGTACTTCTTCTAACATAAATATGTGCTGTGTTGCAAATAAATTTACAGCTGTTTTTTCTAAAGCAACTGGAAATTCAAATATATTATTGTTATTTAAAGTTGGATTTATATTATGTCCATTCTTATCGAAGAAACGAATATTTTTATAACTCATTCAATTTTTTAATTTTAATTAAAATTTACGTATGATTTTGGCATTACCCAGTTGTATGTTTTTTTTATCATTTTAACAGAATCTATAAGATGTGTAATGCATACTTCAATTGCCATTAAAATATTTCTTCTTTTATCTTCTTTATAAAACATATTCGACAGAGTTTTCCATAACACATTTCCTCTAAAATCATATCCTTGATGTAGAATATTATCTTTTCTATGTTTAACAGCATCCCAAAATGTTAAATAATATTTATATTCTGACTCACCTAAAATATTTCCAGATAAATTTTTACCAAAGGTCTCTTGTCTAATTAATTCTGTTTTCATTGTTTATTTTTTCTTTTTTGATAAATTTTCTTTTGAAATATTAATATTTACTGTAGATAATTTAGATTGATCTAATGCGTCTTCATAATACCTATTATTTCTATCTTTAAAGCCACCACGAATTATTGGAATTTCATCTTTTCCAATAACAATATCGCCAGATTCATCAATATGATTTATTGCAAAATTTATAAATGATAATTGTTGAAAAAGAAATTCTGTTCGTAAAGATAAATTATCTGTAGTTTTCCAATATGCAATAACCAAATCTTTTTCTGCTGTTGTTAAATTTTCACATGCAGAAATTGAAATGTCAGTACCATTTATTAATGTATTTATTTCTGTTTCTATTATTTCTGATACAAAATATAAATTTACAGAATCAACACCATCAATATTTTCTATTAATGCAATTAAATCTGATTTTGGTAAAAAATCATCTCTATTAAATTTTAAGAAATAATCCGATAATTTGGCTATTATATCTTCATAAATAGAGTCTCTAGAATAGCCTTTCCATATATTTAGAAATATATTAATTGCATATTTTTTAAATTGAGGATCAACAAATTTAATGATTGTAGTAAACATTTTTTGTCCTGATTCTTCAATTAATTTTATAATTCTATATTTTTCATAATTTGTTAAAGAAAATAAATTCAAAGGAACTGTAAAATAATTTTCTCCAGTTCTTAATCTTTTTGATAAGCCCGGTATTAATAAAAAATAAATTATATTGTCTATATACAAATCAGATGGTTTGTAATTGTTAAATATTTTAATTGTTGAAAACATTTGAAATTTTTCAAAAAATATTTTAAAACTTTCTATTGTTCCTAAAACAAAATTTCTTGAATGTTTTGGAGCTATCAATCTTGATAATTGTAAATTTTCAGAATCAGAACCAAATGCAATTGGAGTATTAACCATAATAGAAAATGTGTCGTTTAAATCTACACTATTTCCAGAAGTATCATAACCTTCTTCTGCAAATTCAAAAAATACATCAGATACTGAATTTATATTACCATCTGACCCAGCTGTTACTAAATATTCTATTATAATTTCAGATCCGACAGGAGGAATAGCACCAAAAAAACTATTACCAAAAAATATGTCTATACCAGATGTAATACCGGTTCTGACTAAACATCCTTCTCCATCTAATGGTATATCATAAAGAGAATCATAAATTTTATATTTTGTTCCATTTACAAAAACATTAACAAAAAAGTTATCTATTTCTTTTCCAGGAGACATATTACATTCAAAACTTTGCAGTTCTTCACCAGTTCCAGTAAATATTTGAGATTCAATTTCCCCTTGAATAACTTTAGCTAAAATTTTAGTTTTATTATTATAAACATTAACTTTATATTCATTTTGATTAGTAACTAATAAATATGTTAGTCCATTAGTTTTTGACGTTAATTTTGTAAAATTTGGAATAATTACATGCTGTCCAATTATGTTTGGTATAGTTCCTGTCAAAACTATAAAAACATCACCCTGCGCAGCTATAGGTCTTGTTACATTATGTCCAGTCAATGCAATTAATCCTTTAGCTGTTACATCTCGTGTTGCAGTATTAATATTTAATTCTGTTATAGAATCTTCAATATAATAAAAAATCATATGTGCAATTCTAGATAAAACCAATATTACTTGGCCCCAAGCTGAAGCAGCACTATATACATTTTGTGATTGATTATAAACCTCTGCAGTATATGTACTTATATCTTCTAAAATTTCATCTAATTTTATTCTAGCTAATTTAAAAATATTTTTCATATTTTATTTATTTTAAATTTCGAATTGCAAGTAAGGAACATCATCAATAGTATTTTTATATTTTAAAAATGAGATTCATCCTCAAAATCTTCATTAACTGGCCTATTTTTAAATGTCTTAAATACATCAAATAAATCTCGTTTTATACAATTTAAAAAATTATCAATATCAAAAGATTTTAATGTAAATAATGTATGCGGTAAAGGCTTTTTAACTTTTCCATAGCCTAAATTTGAATTTGAATATAATAACTCATAATTTAAACCAAAATAAATATATTTATAACCACATAAAAGATCTACATTTTCAATTACAATAACAAATTCATTGTTATTTAAAAATATAAAATTTAATGGAAATTCATGCCCTTCAATTTGAAAAAACATATCTTTATTCTTATTTATAATAAATCTAACAACTTTAGGAATAAAATGTGTTTTAGTTAAATTTGAAATGTTATCTGGGATATCATCCATAAAATGTAATGTTTTTTGTTCATAAATATTATCAGTTTTTATATTTTCTTTAAATTGCTTGTACATTAACATAATTTTTTATTTATTTTAAATTTCGAATTGCAAGTAAGGAACATCATCAATAGTAATATATAAATAAATTAAAGTTTGAACTCCATCAGATCCAGAACTAATATTCAAATCTATATCATATTTATTTGATTCTGTAATATATTTTTGTACTTGCGCATAAAATGATTGTCTTAACTTGTACTCATCTAAAGTAAAATCAAAAAGCATGTCTTCCAAATCTAATCCCAATTCAGGCTCCCCAAGCACTTCACCCTTTTTAGTTAAAAGAATCATTCGTAATTTATTTAAAACCAATTCTAATTCAGAATATGATTCAACAGAATTAGAAATAAACTTTGAATCTGATGGGTCACGAAAATATATTTCTTTAATCATAAAATATAATATTTTATAAAATAGAATAAGAAAAAGTATAATCTATACTATTTTCTTTTAAAAATTTATTTCTTTTAAGTCTCAACTGTTTATCACGAATATTAGATAAAATAAATGTATCAAGATCTGTAAAATCAAAGATAATTTTTTCATTAATTATATTTGCATTTTTTATTAATTCCATTGTATGCTTCATAGCGTCTTCTTGAGTCAATGCTATAAATTTTCTATTTTCATTTTTTATTGTAGATAATGCAGCACAATTATTATTTATATTTAAACATTTTTTTGCAGAAATATATGTTTTTAATGATTGCTGTAAATTTATATTTTTATTATCTAATTCATTTAATTTTATATTACCATTTAATTCTATAAAATTATAAGCAATGCCTTTAGATTCACTTTTATGCATTATATTCAATAATTGTTTATCTAAAAAACAAATTGTACCTTTTAATCTTGTACCAGCAGAAGCTTGTATTGTAGCTGGATGAGAACCATAAGAAGTAATTGATGAAGCATATACTGTATCAAAATCTAATAACTCAACATTTATAATTGGTATAATACAATTTTGATTAGAAGAAAACTTTTTTATTAATTGTATTGGAGATGAATTAGAACCATAAGATAATACCGGTGTTCTAGATAATAACTCATCATAATTATTTTTTATTAATTTTAAATATTCTAATAAACTACTTTCTTTATTTTTTAAGTAAATCACCGGTTTATCTGAAAAAAAATCTTTAATTTTTAAATATTGGTTTTTATAATATAAAAAAGAATAATCTGGCCTAAAATATGGATACATTTTTGCTCTATTTAAATCTGCAATATCTCCTTCATTTAAAAAATCAAAATAATTCATCAAATATTTCATATATCTATTTTTGCTTTTATTTAAAATCTATTAAGCATTTTAATTTATAATATGATTCAATAGAATTAGAAATAAACTTTGAATCTAATGGGTCACAAAAATATATTTCTTTAATCATATATTATAAATTTAAAATTAAAACCTAAATCTAAACACGCCTGTTTTTTATTTAAGTTGATTATCTCATTTATTTTATATGTATATTTTGATTTTACTTCAATAATTTTATTTTCAGATTTTATATAAAAATCAGGAAAATATCGTCTTTGTTGCATATTATCAAAATAAAAAATTTTTCCTATTTGATTTTCGATATCTCTATTAGAAATAAATATATCTTTTTCATTATATCCATTTAAAAATAATTCATTTAAATATTTATTTTCATATCCTTGAACTTTTACAATTTTTCCAGAAGGAAGAGTATACTCTTTCCATTGATATTTAGATCTATTTCTTTTTTCAATTGTTTCAGATATTTGTGAATTATGTTCAACACCATATTTTCTTAAATTTGTTTGTTTAACCTTTTTCTTAAATTCATCAGAACCCATTATCCATTCAACACCATATTTTTTTAAATTCGTTTGTTTAACCTTTTCTTTTATTTGTTCTGTTTTCATTGGAGATGTTTCACCATACTTCTCTAAACATGTTTTTTCTCTTTTTTTTACATCTTGCAAATTACATTCAAATCCATATTTTTTTAAATTCGTTTGTTTTTGTTTGTTTAAACATTCTTGTGTTTGTAAATGATGTTTGGTTCCTCTTTTTTTTAAATTTGTAATTATAAATTTTTCTTTAAATTCATCTGTTTGAAAATAATAATCAGTATTATATTTAGTTTGATATGTATTTTTTATTTTATTTTTCCATAAATCTGTTTGAGATATGTTTTCAACACCATATTTTTTAAATGTAATATTTTTAAAATTCGATGCTGTCAATTTGCATGATGTTGAGCCACACGTACGATTATAATTTAATGTTTTATGTTTTGCACTAAACTTATTTTTTATATTCCATTTTTTTGGTTTATTACAAATTGGACAAATTTCTAAACCACAATTATAATATAAATGATATAATCTTTGATTTATTGTAACATTATTGTAATTTTCATTTAAATATAATGTTTTATTTTTTAAATAATTTTGAAAATCTATATCTTTATTAATTTTAATAATAAATGCTGCAAGATTTTTTTTACTTTTAGCTTCTTGAATTTGTTGCTCAAATTTTTCCATATTCTATTTATAATATTTTTATTTATATTATATATACAAAATAATATATAAAATATTAAACCTATCTCTAGTATATTTATACTAATTAAAGAACTAAAATGTTTAAACCACATTAAAGCTATTATCATTAATGATAATGGACTAATATGATACATCAAAAACCAATCACAAGGTTGCTCATTACTCATTTGTTCTTTCAATTGCTGAATTTCTTCTTCACCTTCTGTTTTTAATATATCACCATTAATGGTAACACCACCCGGTAATGGAAATGGATATATAGATACAATTCTACCAAAAGATTTTTTTGCTTCCGCGGTACACCAACGCAAAAAATAAATATCATCATATAATTTACTCAATGGAATTTTTCCAAAAGATTTTATAAATACATCATATTTAGGATCTCTACCTTGAATACTAATTTTTTTTGTGTTTTCATTAAAATCAAATGATATATCTTCTAAAAAGAAAGCCTTAGCCAAATCAAAATACTGATATTGAGCTGTTCTCATAACCAAGTCATCACCATGAAATGATGAAATAAATATTTCAGAAGCAATTAACCTATCTTCAGCAAAATCTCTATCGATATTACCTAACCGTCCAACACCATTAATTTCTCTTACTTCATAAACTGTTACTGTACAATCAGGCATTTGAATAGTTCGTGTTTGTTTGAATTGAGAATTATTAAATTCACCTTTTGTTATAACATAATGTTGTGGTTCTACAGCTTGTATCCAATTTTGATAAAACCACATAGAAGCTTGTTTTATAATGCGTTTTAGTTCTGGTTCCTCAACAACAGTTGGTAGTGAACCAGATGCTGTTAATTCACCATTAATTTGAGAAATAAATTCCGACTCAGTCATTTATTTTATATTTATTTTAAATAAAACATTACCTGAATTATATATTTTTAAATAACCTTTTTCAAACATAATATCATCTTCTGTTTTGTTTTTATCATATCCTTTGTTTATAAGTTTATGTTTTTGATATTTAAGTCTAGATTCTCTAAATTCACCATTTGACCAAAAATAACCAGGGTTTAGATATTTAACTATTTCAAATCCATTTTTTAGATAAACATTTGAGTTTGGATTTAACCAGTCTAAATCACCATAAGAATATACTTCTGAACAAACATTATTTTTTAAATAATATTTTAAAAGTTTACTAAATCCACCAATAATATTTATATTTATTTTAGTACAATATCTTAAAAGTTCAAGTCTATTATATCGTAATCCAAAACTCATTATAGCTATTAGTTCATTATTAAAATATAGTCCAATATAATTTTTTGAAACAACGAATCCTTGAATATGATTTTGATTTAAAAATATTTTAGCTGATTTCATATCAACATTTTTAATAATACATTTTCTAGCATATATTTTTTTATTTAAACCAAATACATTTAATATTCTACTTTTTACAATATCTTTTTTAAATTCCCAATCATCTTCCCAAATATGTATTAAATTTACATTTTTTTTTAAAGCATTTAGTTTTTTATCTTGATGATATTTTTCTGGTTTATGCCCATTTGAATGCCAGTATATTCCATTAAATTCAAAAGCTAATTGTTTTTCTGGTACATAAACATCAAGTTCAAAACCATCTAATATTCTTCTATCATTATATAAAATTGTATCTTTATATATACTATTTATAAATTTACCAAACTCTTTTTCTTTATTACTAATATATCCTACTTTTCCAAAAGGATTACAAATAGTACATATTTCTCTTTTATAATTATATCGTTCTCTTAAAAAATAAATTGATTCTTTGAACTCTTTATTACATTTATTACATTTCAATGTGATATTTTCATATTGATCTATATTTATAAATTTATAATTTGATATTTTTGATAAAAAATCATTTAATCGTTCATTTTTTGTTTTTTCTTTAAAAAATGATGAATTTTTATAATTAGTAGATCCATATTTATTTAAACATGTTTGTTTTGATTTTTCTTTAAATTGTTTAATTTGTAAAGGATATTCAAAACCATATTTGTTTAAATTAGTAGTTTTTGTTTTTTCTCTAATTTCTTTAGATTGATTAGGACATTCAACTCCATATTTATCTAAATTTGTCTGTTTTATTTTTTCTTTAACTTCTTCAGATTGCCATGGATTTTCAACTCCATATCTGTCTAAATTAGTTTGCTTTATTTTTTCTCTAATTTCTTTAGACTGTAAATTATATTTAACACCATATTTAATTAAATTTGTCTGCTTTATTTTTTCTTTAACTTCTTCAGATTGAAAAGCATATTCAACTCCATATTTATCTAAATTTGTCTGTTTTATTTTTTCTTTAACTTCTTCAGATTGCCATGGATTTTCAACTCCATATCTGTCTAAATTAGTTTGCTTTATTTTTTCTTTAATTTTTTTAGATTGATTAGGATTTTCAACTCCATATCTGTTTAAATTTGTTTGCTTTATTTTTTCTTTAACTTCTTTAGATTGCCATGGATTTTCAACTCCATATTTTATTAAATTTGTATTTTTAACCTTATTTTTAAATTCAATACTTGATCTATAAATTTTATTACAATTTTTAGAACATGTTAAATTATATGGATGTTTAAATCCTTGAAATTTTATTTCAGTATTACAAATTTTACATTCTTTTTTATGATCAATTTTATATAACCAATGATAAAATTTTTGTTTTAAATCATCATTACATAAAAAATCAGAAAATAAAAGAATATCTTTTAAAATATTTTCTTTTTTTATAATTTTTAAATAAATTGAATGTAATTTTAAATTTTTATTTGTAATTTTTAAAACTAATGAATCTTTTAAAATATTTAAATTCATAACAATAACTTTGATTATTTCATAATATTTTATATATTCATCTTAAATAACAAGTCAATTAACACCGTTAGTTTCTTTTTGTATTTATTTTATATTTGATATGAATGTAAATTGTTCTAAAAATTTATCATCTTTAATTATTTTTGTTCCATCTTGTACAAAAAATTCAATTTTATATTTATTTTTAATTATTTCTAAAGCATCAGATAGTTTAGATTTATTTTTAGATTCTTTTTCAATAAACATCATATCATTTATTCTTTCTTTAATAAAAATAAGTTTATTTACATAATTAAAAAAATTTTTGATTGGACCATCAACTGTTTCTTCAAATTCTTTTAATGGTTTTCCATTGTGTGTTTGATATTGAAATGGTTCAATTTTATATTTATTAGAAAGTTTGTTACCATCAATTTCAAATTTACAAAATGTGGCCGCACCTTCACCAACATAGTAATTTAACATTTTATTTCTAGTAAAAGATAATTTATAAAAATCTCGTCCTTGCAAAATGTTATTATTAGCAACAAAAATTAATTTGTTGAAATTAAGAATATGATATAAAAGACCAATTTGTTTTGATTCATTTATAAGTTCTTTATATGTAGCAGTATTTAAATTTAAAAAATCATTAAATGTT
>Ga0265297_10008574_pt1 | contig 13567 bp, 10 predicted proteins | sample Munlanlwell13791_FD_192502 | JGI IMG/M metagenome (GOLD analysis project Ga0265297, IMG submission 192502) | Leachate microbial communities from a municipal landfill in Southern Ontario, Canada - Leachate well 137-91 | ecosystem: Engineered > Solid waste > Landfill > Unclassified | place... | reverse complement strand
CACCACGAACCGATGGGACCGACCCGGACAACTTTAAAAATCAGACCTGCGCAAAGGAACTGCCGGCTACCATTGTATCAGATTTAAAAGAAAGTAGATTTACCCACACTGCTATCGTAACCTGAGCTCGTCCAGGAATTCCCCGATGAACTGCTTCACCTCATCCGCCGGCCTGATCACGCCGTAGTGGCCTTCACACAACATATCCGCTTCGATCTGCATTATTTTCTCCAGAGATCCTATCGCCAACTGAGGGTCGCCTCCCCACATGGGCATATACGGACCGTGTATATCCTGGCCGAAGAGCACCTTTTTCCCTTCCGATTCCATCGTCACCACCATGCTGCCCGGCGTATGGCCGGGCACATGCATAAAATCGAATTTTACCGACCCTATTTCAAGCTCATTTGTCTGCCCGGCCAGTTTTTCATCCACCTGGCAGGGCCGGTAGCGGACACCATATTGCTCGGCCCCCACCTTTTTACCGGATTCTATGGCTGCGGCATCCTCCTCATGCGCGATGACACGGAGATTAAACCTGTCGCGCAGGTCGGCTGCCGACCCGATATGGTCGATATGCGCGTGGGTTATGATCAGCGTGGTGAGCTGCCCGGGCATGAATCCCAGCGCCTGGATATTGTCGATCAGCCTGTCAGTGCTCCTGCCGGCCCCGGCGTCGATCAGAACCAGCTCTCCGGTGTCCACCAGGTATACGCAGCAGTCCATCCCGCCGGAGATATCGGAGCTGCCCACCATATAGACCTTATCACAGACTCTGAACGGTCCCTGCATTCAAAATATCTCCCATTTTCCGGAAATAACCGTCACTTCTTTTTCAGCTCCGTCAGGCAATACTCGTATGGCAGACCCGTGGGATTATGATAAAACTTGTCCCTCAGCCTCTGATAAATCTCTTCTATCTCCGGTTTGTCACCGGCCGCAAGCCCTGTTTTGATGGATGACTCGCTCCAGGCCCGCACCACGTGGGCCAGCGTGTCGGCCAGTTTGGCTTTGGCCTGTTCATCATTCAGCTTATCTTTGAATTGAGCATAATAGGCGCAGGGTACGGTCATCTCCTCGAAGAAACCAAGACTGAAAACCTTCGCCAGCCCGTCCTCCTGCAGCAAGGACTCCATCTCCTGCGGCGTGGCGAAATAGTCCGGTACAAATATAGCCGTCCACTCCTCCTCTCTGATTTTGCCTTCCCGGCACAGGTCATGGCAAATGTCGCGCAGGTTGTTATACCCCGCCGAGGCCGGCCAGCGGTCGCCGCCCCGGTTGGTCAGGTTTGCCATAAAAAGTGCGCCCCCTTTGACCAGCTCGACGGCGCGCTCCTTCAAGAATGTCCTCCAGTCCTTCTTCCATTTATCGACGAACTTGCGTCGGTCCCTGTCGGACAGCTGGTTGGCCTGTATATGCGCCGGGTGCTGAAAGAAATCCGTGCCCACTTCTTCCGTATCCAGCCAGTGCAGCGATGTGGAGGAGAATCCCAGATTCAGCTTCCCTTTTATCTCATGTATAGCCTTATAAAAGGAACGCCGTATATATTCCACCTCCACGCCCTCCATCTGCTTCAATCTCGAGCCGGCCCAGAATTGATCGAAGTAGTCCTGCGCGGCAATATCGTTATAGACCAGCCGGATTTTAAGCGAGGGGTTGATGGCGCGTATCTGCCCGATGATGTTTTCAAACAGGACGCTCGAGTTCACTCCGTCCGCAGCGCCGTAATCAGCTATAACGAAGGGCGAACCGGCATCCATACGGATTATCTGCGGCGCAATGGACCTGATATAGTCCAGGATTACAGGCATTATCTTGAAATCAACTGCCTTGGCCGTATCGGAAATGCGGCTGTAATCCCCGGTCATGGTAGGCATATAGTGTTCAGATGCCGTGCCTTTGTCTTTATGATCTGCCACTTATCCTCTCTCCTTAACGTTGCTGCGAATAATTATGTATTCCAATATACCATTGAAACGACACGCTCTCAACAGGAATGCCGCATGCAGAAGAGAGGGCGCCAGCTGACGCCCTCTCTTCACATAGGAGGTAACGGCGGTTAAAAAGCCTGTGTATACAGTTGAATTATATCGTTGGGATCGCTGACAGGGCGGCCGTTGAAGATAACGGCTGTATCCGCTATGGCATGGAAGGCGCATATGGCAAGGTTCTCCTCGGGGACGCCCACGTCACGCAGTCTCATAGGATGCCCCACCTTCTGCATGAGGGCTTCGACGGCATCCGCCGCCGCCAGGGCGGCGTCTTTTTGGCTCATGCCCCTGGTGTTGACTCCCAGCGCATGCGCCACCAGCGCCAGCTTGTCGGCGGATGTTTCCACGTTGTAACGCATCACCTTGGGGAGCACGATGCCGCAGGCCGCGCCGTGCGGCACGTGATGAAGCGCGCCGATAGTATGTGCCATGCCGTGCGCCAGCCCGACCTGGGCTGTGGTGAAGGCCCAGCCCGCCATGGTGGCAGCTACCTGGAGATTAATCCTGGCCTTCTCGTTCTTACCGTCCGCTACGGCCAGCGGGAGGTTTTCCCCGATCAGCCTGATGGCCTGCATCGCCATGCCGTCGCAGATCAGGTTGGACATGGTGCTGGTCATAGCCTCTACGGCGTGGGTCAGAGCGTCCATAGCCGTCGACACCGTAAGGGATTTGGGCAGCCCCAGGGTAAAGACGGGATCGAGTATAGCCACATTGGGAGAGATCTTCGGATCCACGATAAACAGCTTGCGGCCGGCCTTATGGCTGGTCAGCACCGCCACGCTGGTAACCTCGCTGCCGGTGCCGGACGTGGTGGGAACGGCGATGTGAGGCGTCTGCGGCTCGGTCAGCACCAGGAAGTTGAGGTAATCATTAGCCTTGCCTCCGTTCTTGAGCGTGACGCAAACACCTTTGGCGGTATCCATTACGCTGCCGCCGCCCACGCTAACGATGCAGTCGGCCTTCAACTCCCGCGCCGCCCCGGTGGCGGCGTCCACCGCCTCCAGATCGGGGTCGGCCGGTATCTTGTCGAACATGCCGACGCAGAAATCGGCCAGCATATTCTTGACCAGGTCGGCCAGTCCGGCCGCCTTCACTCCCGCATCGGTCAGGATGAGCGCACGTTTGCAGCCCAGGTCGACGATCGCCTTATAGATCGAGGATAGGGCGCCATGGCCGGATACCACGGTCGTGGGGGCGGAGTAGGTGAATCCATCGACTTTTTTATAGTCCGATATCAGCTGGAAGTACATGTTGGTCCTGCTATGAGCCATGGAATTGACGTGGATACGCTTGATCTGCGTGTATTCATGCAGACATTCCATACCGAAATCGCGGCCGACGCCGGACTGTTTATACCCTCCAAAGGGACAGAAGTCCGAGAAGATATGATAGTTGTTGATCCACATCGTGCCCGTGCGGACCTGCCCGGCCAGTCGCTGTGCTCTGGCATTATTGGAGGAGAAAACACCGCCGGCCAGACCGTACATGGAGTCGTTGGCGATGGCCAGCGCCTCCTCATCGCTATCGAACTTGATCACGCTGACGACCGGGCCGAATATCTCCTCCTGCGCTATGCGCATACTGTTCTTTACCTTCGTAAAAATGGTGGGGGCGTAATAGTTGCCTCCGGGCAAACCCGCGACTTCGACACGCTTGCCGCCCGTGACAACCTCGGCGCCCTCCTCTTTGCCGATTTTAACGTAGCGCTCGACGGTGGCCATCTGCTCCTTGCTGACCAGCGGGCCCATGTGGGACGTGGGATCCATCTGATAGCCCACGCGCAATTTTTCAGCCCTCTTTTTCATCTTGTCCAGGAACTGGTCATATATCCTGGAATGCACCAGCAGCCGCGTGCCTGATGAACATACCTGTCCCTGGTGGAAGAAAGTGCCGAAGCAGGCGCCCTCCACCGCCAGGTCGATATCGGCATCATCCAGTATGATATTGGCCGATTTGCCGCCCAGCTCCAGCGACACCTTTTTTATGGTGCCCGCGGCCAGCTTCATGATCTCACGCCCGACCTCCGTGCTGCCGGTCAGAGCGACCTTGTCCACATTAGGATGGGTACACAGTATCTTGCCCAGCTCCCCGCCGGGGCCGGGGATGACGTTGATCACACCGTCGGGGATTCCCGCCGCCTTGGCCGCCTCGGCCAGTATGCAGGCGGTCAATGGCGTAACCGACGCCGGTTTAATAACTATGGTATTGCCCATACACAGCGCGGGGGTGATTTTCCACACTGCAATATACATGGGGTAGTTCCAGGGCACGATCCCAACACATACACCGATCGGCTCCCTGCGGATAAACTCACGTCCGGGAGCGAAGGCATTGCCGGATACGGGTATCTCCTCCTCCCAGGGAAATTTGGTGGCCGCTGCCAGGCTTAAATTGCGCAGATGGGTAATACAGATAAGCGGCATAAATTTGGCCAGCGATATAATCTGACCCGCATCCATAGACTCCGTAGCGGCCAGGCGCAGGCCCTGCTGTGCAACCTGGTCGGCAAAATCCTGGACCTTGGCCATGCGCTCCTTAACGGGCATCCTGCTCCACTCACCCTTATCGAACGCCCTGCGCGCCGCCGCAATAGCGGCCTCGGCGTCCTCCTTGCCCGCCTGAGCTACGGTGGCGATGGGCGCACCGGTGCCCGGATCGATCGTCTCAAAAGTTTTTCCACTCCTGGCATCGACAAACTCGCCGTCGATAAAAAGTTTATATTGCTCCATTAACTGTCTCCCTCCATTTTTTTCTGATTCCGCATGATGACATCACACTCAGCTTAAGAGCCAATCCGCTTCTTACCCTCGCTCCGCATTTTCATCAGGAACGGCATAACTTTAAAAAGCGCCTTCAGCTTTTGTGATGTGTCCTGCGTGTACATGAAGCGCAGCGCATCCAGCAGTCCCTGCTCGGCGCCCTCCATGGCCGGGTACTGAAAGAACTCCTTTTTACTGCCGTCCTTGCACTCGGTGATGGACTTGATATTGGCGAACGCCCGAATGCCGATCTCACTGTGGTAGCAGCCAACGCCGGATTCCTTAACGCCGCCGAAGGGCAGTCCCGGTACGGCATAGGTTATCAATGCGTCGTTGATATTTACCGAGCCGGTCCTGATCCTGCCGGCAATTCTTCGGCCTTCCTCCATGTCCTTTGTAAATACAGCGCCGGACAGACCGTAATTCGTGCTGTTGGCTATTCTGATCGCATCATCGATACTGTCATAAGGCATAACAGGCAGCAGCGGTCCGAAGGTCTCCTCCTGCATAACTCTCATATCTTCCCTTACCTCAGTAAGGACCACCGGCGGGTAGCACATACCGTCCAGTTTGCAGTCAAAGACGCCCTCGGGCAGGAGCTTCGCTCCTTTGGAAACGGCGTCTTCAGCCTGCCCCTGCACCACTTTATACTGTGATTCCATGGTCATGCTGCCTACCTCGCCTGCTCCGGTGCCGGACTTAATATCCTTCATAATGGTCATAAGCTTGTCCACGAAGGCAGTGTAAACCGGCCGTTCCACCAGACATATCTCCATTCCGATGCAGGTTTGTCCGCAGTTGGTGAAGGCGCCCCAGCTGATGGCGTTAGCCGCTTTATCCAGGTCGGCGTTTTTGGTCACTATGGCCACATCTTTTCCACCGAGCTCCATGATGGCGGGCACCAGCCTCTCGGCCGCCTTGATATTAACGCGACGACCGATCTCAGTGGAGCCTGTGAAGAAAAACATGTCGATGCCGGGGCTCTCTATCAAGGCCTCCCCGGTGATCGACCCGTTGCCTGTGACAACGTTGACCACACCCTCCGGCAGGCCGGCCTTCTCCAGTATCCGCTTCACCATCATACCGCTGGTGGTAGTCTGACTGGACGGCTTCAAAACGACCGTATTGCCCGCAGCTACGGCGGAGATCACCGGGCCCACGCATAAGCCGAAGGGATAATTCCAGGGAGATATAACTGCAACCACGCCTCTGGGCTCGAAGACATAGTACATTCTGCGGCCCGGCAGCATGGGATTGCCCTTGACCCTGACAGGCGCCAGAAACCTGGCTGCATTCTGTGCATAGTAATGCATTATGTCGCAGGAAGGGTAAACATCGGCCATCAGCGCATCGAACCTGGTCTTACCGTTCTCATCGGAAACCCTTTCAGCATAATAAAGAGCATTATTGGCCAGGATATCAGCCGCGCGCGCCAGTATCTTCGCCCTGTCCTTTACCACGGTACTCGACCACGCGGCCAGCTTGCCCCGGGCAACTGCCACCGCGGCATCGACATCCTTCGCATCCATCAGCGGGTATGAGGCAACCTTCAAACCGGTCATAGGGCTTACCACATCAAACGTCTTCATAGAACGTTGCACTCCTTCTGTTTATTACTGAACCAGACGACATGGAACCAACTATGAGCAAGTGTTACCGCGAGAGAGACGGGCGCAACAGGCCAGCGCGCAGATATGCGCAAAGACATACGAAATGTGCTGAAAGGAATATAGACAATGGGCGCTGGATATCTATTCCAGCTAAAAATAATCCGGAACAGTTTCTACTCTCCTTTCCAAACTTGGGAGGCGCCGCCGTTTCCAGCGACACCCTCGGGCTCACGCCACCGGCCGGGTAAACAATGCCTCTTCGGTTTAGTTATCCGGCTCGAAGAGTTCGTATATTTATTTCACCTAAATTATCATGCACACGGCAATATGTCAATATGAATGGGGAATACGACCATCCCTGAATGTATAATTGACAATAGTACCCCGCAAGATCCTATAATCTTGCAACTACTTGGAGCAGGCGGCGACATATTGTGGCGCAGCCGGGCATATGCAGCAGTCGTGATTAAACCCTGCGGGACTGAGTTCCTGCAGGGTTCGTTTTATCTGAGAGGTGACATATGGGCAACAGATTAATGAAATCGGCAATCGTGACCGGGGCTTCGTCGGGAATCGGCGAAGCCTACGCCCGCCTGCTGGCTTCACTGGGATATGATCTGATCATCATCGCCAGGCGCAAAGACAGGCTGGAGGCCATAGCGGGTGAGATAGAAAAGGAATACGGCGTCTCGGTATCAGCGATGCAGTGCGACCTTTGCAGTGAAACGGATATCCACACGGTCGAAGAAAAGATCCGCGACACGGAGAACCTGTCTGTGCTGATCAACAACGCCGGCTTCGGCACACTCGGCACGTTCGCTGAGGTCGACCTGGCCAAGTCGCTTAAAATGATCGACCTGCACGTTACCGCACCGGTGCGGCTGGTTAAAGCTGCGCTGCCCGGCATGCTTGCGCGCAGGGAGGGCGCCCTCGTCAATGTTGCCTCGGCGGGCCCCTTCCTGCCGGTATCGGGCAACGTGATATACAACGCCACCAAGTCTTTCCTGATCTCATTCTCCGAGACCCTTCAGATCGAGGTCAAAGACGCCGGGATAAAGGTGCAGGCGCTCTGCCCTGGCTTCACCCGCACCGGCTTCCATTCGGTGGAAGAGTTTAAAAACGTGGATTTTTCCAGCATACCTGCTTTCCTGTGGTCGCCCGCAGAAAAAGTGGCGGTGATGTCCTGGAAGGCCCTGGGCAAAAAGAAGGTCGTCTTCATACCGCGCATTACCACTCGCCTGGCCTGCACCGTTTTCCGTGGGCTGTTCCAATACATGGCCAGCAAAAGAACGGCGACCACCGGTACACGGCAGCGATAATATAATTCACGCTCTGGCGCAAGCGTCAGGCGTTGACAGGTGCTTGTCAATTGGGCATACTCGTTTAACGATGAAGAGGCAGAAAAGAGATCGGATAGACCTGTTCGAAATCGATAATCTGGAACAGGCGGCAGCGTTGCTGGAGCTGAACTGGCAATTCCGCTCGTCACGCGCACTGATGGCAGCGCACCAGCTTGGCTTCTTCAAGGCGCTGGCCAGGCCGCGACAGGCAGCTGAAGTCGCAGGCATGTGCGGCACGGACCCGAAGATGACCGAAAAGCTGCTGACCGTCTGCTGCGCGCTGGGCGTATTGAAGCGCAAGGACGAACGTTTCTCGTTGACTAAGCTGGGAGCGGACGTGCTTCTGCCGGACAGTCCACGCTTCATCGGCGGCACCATCGATCACAACGAGATACTGTGGTGGGCCACCACCGGCCTGCCCGAAGTCGTGCGCACGGGTAAACGCGATGCAGCGCCGGAGCCGCCGGACCATTTCAAGCAGCATATATTCGACAACTGGATATGGGCCATGCACGGCATCGCGTCCAACGGTCCGGCTCAATGGATGGCCGGGGAGCTCGACTTGAGCGGCAGAAAGCTTTTGCTCGATGTAGCGGGCGGGCCCGGCACGTACAGCATCGCATTATGCCAGCGTTTCCCCCATCTCAAGGCCGTTGTATGGGACCTGCCCGAGACGCTGGTCATCGCCAGGCAGGTGATCAGCCGCTTTGGTATGGGCAGGCAGGTTAAAGTCCAGGCCGGCGACTGGAGCAAAGACGAATTCGGCTCGGGCTATGACTGCCTGTTGATGTCCAACATATTGCACGGCCCGGGCAGTCATGCGGATACCAGGCTGAAGCAGGCTAAGAAGGCTCTGAAACGCAACGGCCTGCTGATCGTACACGATTTCCTGCTGAACAACGACAAATCGGGTCCCCTGCCCGCATCCCTCTTCAACCTCTGGCTGGGTACATATACGGTTAGCGAGATGATTGCGGTCATACGCAAAGCCGGCTTCAATGATGTTTCGCTGATCGCCGGCAATGAGCAGCGCGGCAGCGGCCTGATAACAGCAAATCGTCCCTGAGGTCCGTCCGCAACAAGTGGAATTTCACAGTTTGAAGCAGGCTTTAAGTTTGTGTCAATCAAGAAATATGTCAGGCTGATTATGAGAAGGGAGTTTTAAATATGGAATTGAAAGACCGGGTTATATTGATAACGGGGGCCTCTTCCGGCATCGGCAAGGCGGTCGCGCTGGCGCTGAGCCGAGGGCATAACCGCATAGCTATATTTGCACGCAGAAAAGAACTGCTCTCCGATGTTGCAGTGACTATTGGTCAAAACGGCAGCGAGGCTCTGGAGATAACAGGAGATGCCCTAGGCCTCAGACGCCGTCCGCCAGGTCGTGCAGAGGTTCGGACGCATCGACATCGCGCTGCTCAATATCGGCGCCGGCCCCTCGCTCAATATCGCGCAGGCATTGCCCGCAGACATCAAGCAGAATATGCGCATCAACTACGACACCATGGTGAATTTCTTCTGTCCTGTAGTCCAGCAGATGAAAACGCAGGCCCACGGTGGGATAATAGCCAACACCAACTCGCTGGCCGGATTCCTGGGGCTTCCCTCGCAGGGCCAGTACTCGGCCGCCAAAGCGGCCTGCCGCATGTTTCTGGATACCGCCCGTATCGAGCTCAAGCAGTTCAATATCAGGGTGTTGACCATATGTCCCGGATTCGTCGTCACGGAGAGAAACAAGCATGCGGGAATCCCCCACTCGCTCACGATGACACTGGACGAGGCGGCCAGGCACATACTGAACGCTTTGAAATCGGAGCGCAAGGAATACCTCTTCCCCAACCATCTCAAAACGGCAGTGATGCTGCCCAGGTTTCTGCCGCGCTCCGCAACAGAGAGAGTGCTGTCGCGGTTTTCTCACCCGTAACTGCAAGCCGGCATATTTTCGTTTGAGAATTTCCTACAACAAGAGGGATAATATAACATAGCGCTGCTTGAGTATCGTCTGCCCGAGGGAGTGGATAAATATTTATGCTAAGGAGGTTGATATGCCGGTTTACATCACATTGACTCGTCTGAATGAGGTGGGGAAAAAGACGGTCAGGATGACCCCCGCCAAGATCAAAGCCAATAACAAAGCGCTCGAGGCCATGGGAGTGAAGGTGCTGGGACAGTATATAACGCTGGGCCGATGCGATTTCGTCAATATCTTCGAGGCGAAAAACGACGAGACCCTGCTGAAGGCTGCTGTGAACCTTACGGGCAAAGGCGTCGCCCACACGGAAACAATGACGGCTTTCACTATCGATGATTTCATCAAGATCAATAAAAAGCGGGCTAAATAGAAAAGATTATTTTCGATCTGCATCCTCTGGTTCGCCGTGGCAGGTTGCTTTAACCGGGCGTCGGATAAGGCTGTGTTATAATGCCTCCAAAATACTCGGGAGGCCCTGACCATGGCGCAGAAAGAGGACCTGTTTCCTCACGATAAATCACTTGAGCGGTTGCCCGTGCACGAAAGGGACAAGAAAATGTCCCGCAAGCTGCAAAGTCTAATCGCCTATGCCTATGAAAAGGCGCCGGGCTTCAAGCTGCGCATGGACGGGGCCGGTGTTAAACCGGGAGAAATCAAGACCGCGGCCGACCTACAGAAAATTCCGGTGCTGCGCAAGGACGACCTGATCAAGCTGCAGAAGGAGATGCCGCCCTTCGGGGGCTATCTGGCTGTGCCTCTCGCCGAGATCGACCACATTTACCAGTCTCCAGGCCCAATCTACGATCCACAGAGGAAGTTGAAGCAGGGCACACTGCCTCCCGATATGGGTAAGGGACAGATAGCCGTCAACTCCTGGTCCTACCATATAACGCCGGCCGGCCTGTTAATCGACCGCCTGCTGAGGGCGATGGGCTTCACCGTCTTCCCGGCAGGGACGGGCAATACCGACCTGCTGGTGCAGATAATGCGCGATCTCAAGGTTTCTTATTTCGTGGGCACCCCGTCCTTTCTGGCTGCCATCATCAAAAGGGCGGAGGAGATGGGCTACGACATTAAAAAGGACTTCAACCTGAAATACGCGCAGGTCTTCGGCGAAATGGGAGGCGATCCCCTCAGGAAGATGTTCACTGAGAAATACGGCATAACCTGTGTGGGCGGCGACAACTACCTGACCGCCGACATAGGACCTATCGCAGGCTCCTGCGAGAAGCTGACGGGCATGCACGTCAACACGGATGTGATAGTGGAAGTCGTCGATCCCGCTACAGGTCGCGACCTGCCTCCCGGCGAGGTCGGTGAAGTGGTGGTAACCCCCTTCGACGAGGTGTACCCTTTGGTCCGGTTCGGGACGGGTGACCTCTCGATGCTCGTGACCGAGCCCTGCGCATGCGGCCGGACCACACCACGCCTGCCCAAGATCATGGGCAGGAGCGGCGATGCCGTGCGTGTACGCGCTATGTTCGTGCATCCCAGGCAGACCGACGAGGTCATCTCGAAATTCGCGGAGATAGCGCGTTACAGGATACTGGTCAACCGCCCGGCCGACAGGGATGAGATGTTGCTGCAGGTGGAGCTAAAATCGGAGCCCGCGGACCGGGGCGCCTGGGAAGAATCGCTGAAAAAGGAATTCCAGAATGCCTGCAAGGTAAGGTTCGACTCTCTCGAGGTAATGCCGCAAGGCAGCATCCCCAAAGACGGGAAGACTATTATAGACAGGCGCGTTTATTGACTGCCAACGGTATCACGACTATTCAATACTGAGGCTAAAAGGAGGGGACTATGGGATATGCATTGGAGGCACGGTCGTCGAGTTCCAGGCTCTCGCTCGGCATAAAGCTGAGCTTCGGCATCGGCGATATCGGCAGCAACATCTTCATAGTAACCACGGGGATGTACCTGCTTTTCTTCCTGACCAATGTGGTGGGAGTTAACCCGGCGCTGGCCGGCACGATGTTGCTTTTCCCCAAGCTGTGGGACGTGATATCCGATCCCCTCATGGGCGCGATCTCGGATGTCACGCATTCGCGTTTCGGCAGAAGGCGGGTATACCTGCTTTACGGCGCGATCCCCTTCGGGCTCTCGTTTTTCATCCTTTTCCTTGCACCGGGCTTTCAGATGGAGTTTGCCAACGCGCTGCAAACATCGCTGCTGTTCGCGCTGGCCTGCACGGCTTTCACGGTGATCAACGTGCCCTATGCCAGCATGGTGCCCGAGATGTCGGATGACTATAACGAGCGGCTTTCCATCGTGTCCTTCCGCATGACCTTCGCCTCCATCGGCGCGCTGCTGGCCGGCGGGCTGACCCTGACATTGGTGAGTGCAGGCGGGGGTGGAGCGGACGGCTTCCGCTTTATGGGCGGAATCTTCGGCCTGGCCATAATAGTCTCCTGTCTGTGGTGTTTTTTCGGCACGCGCAAGGCACGCTCACTGCCCCCGCATAAAGAGGCGCCTCCCATCAAAGAACAGATCAAAATTGCCGCCCGCAACTATCCCTTTGTGGTGCTGATGACGAGCTACTTCCTGCAGGCGCTGGCCATCGGCGTGATGATGGCCGGGTTCGTCTACTACGTGAAGTATGCCATGACACTGCCCGAGACTGCCATGAACATCGCCTTCCCCATCTTCATGGTCACCGGAGTCATTTTTATCCCGGTCTGGCTGGCCATAGGCAAAAGGCTGGGCAAGATCAAGTCGTATTACATCGGCCTGGCCATATTCACCCTCTCCATGGGCTCGCTGTTCTTCACCAGCTCATCCCAGCTGATGATGTTCTATGCGCAGGTATTCGTGGCCGGCATAGGCTTCTCGAGCTTCCAGCTTTTCCCCTTCTCCATGCTGCCCGATACGGTGGAATACGACCAGCTGCAGTCGGGAATGCGACGTGAGGGCATCTTCTCCGGAATGTGGTCGGCCGGACAGAAAATCGCCTACTCGGTGGGCCCGCCTATAGTGGGCTTCGCGCTCGCCCTCTCAGGTTTCGTAACCGAGGGGGCCCAACCCGAAAGCGTAGCTACGGGTGTGCGCATCATCTTCTGCCTCTTCCCTGCGGCCATGATACTGCTAAGCTTCCTGCCGTTCAGCAAGTATAAAATGACGGAGGAGGAATTCGAGAAGGTCAAGGCGAAGATCGCCGCGATGCAGAAATAGTTACTGGGACAGGTATTTCATCTTCTCGTCATCGCGAGCGAAGCGTGGCGATCTTGTGTTCCTGCAAGCACGTACAAGATTGCTTCGTCGCTGCGCTTCTCGCAATGACAATACTTATCACTATGCCGGGAGGGCTTTCTCGCCCAGCGCCATGCGTACCAGGTCGGTTATGAATACCTTGCGCAGGCCGCGCTCGGTGGTAGGTCGCCTGAGCAAACGATCGCACATCGGGCAGAGCGTAACCAGCACATCCGCCCCGCATTTGATGGCATCATCCACATTTTTAGCCTGCACCTCGGCCGCCAGCTGCGGATAGACCTTTACGAAGGCGCCGGTGCAGCATAAAGCTTTCTCCCGCTCATATTCACGTTTGGGACGCTGCACACCGATAAGATCGAAGATCTCGTCCACAAAAACATCCTTGGCGGGCGTGTAGCGCGAGGCGCAGGGCCGCTGGTAGGCGGCTTTTATACCAAGCTTTGTGATCCTGCTTTTATTGTCGCGCAGGTAGTTGCGCATGTATTCCAGGATATGCATATATTTAAAAGGCACCTTGATGCCGTAGTCTTTGACCTTGGCATCCACCATGGCATAGCAGTCATCATGCAGGAAAATGATCTCGTTGCCGAGTCTGGCGACGTTGTCGATGAACTTGCGGGCGTTATCCGCCACCGGCTTCTCCACGCCGGCATGCACGTAGCCCACGTAGCAAAAGTATTCGCCGCCC
>Ga0265297_10008573_pt1 | contig 13567 bp, 8 predicted proteins | sample Munlanlwell13791_FD_192502 | JGI IMG/M metagenome (GOLD analysis project Ga0265297, IMG submission 192502) | Leachate microbial communities from a municipal landfill in Southern Ontario, Canada - Leachate well 137-91 | ecosystem: Engineered > Solid waste > Landfill > Unclassified | place... | reverse complement strand
GCCGATGGCGCCCTTGACGCGCACCTCGGCGACGCCGCCGAGTTCGCGGCAGGGCGCGAGTTCTGCGCTCAACTGCGCCTCGATCGCCGCCACCTGCGCCAGCCGCGGCTCGCTCGCGAACAAATCGAGCGAAGCATTCGCCGCGGCGCAGGCCAGTGCATTGGCCATGTAGGTGGGCCCGTGCATCAGTGCGGCGGCCGGGTCGTCGGCGAGGAAGGCCTCGAACACATGGCGGCGCGCCACGGTGGCGGCCAGCGGCAGCGTACCGCCGGTGAGCGCCTTTGACAGGCAGATGATGTCGGGAACGACATTTGCCTCCTCGCAGGCGAACATCCGTCCGCTGCGGCCGAAGCCGGTCATGATCTCGTCGGCGATCAGCAGCACGTCGTGGCGGGCGCAGGCTTCGGCAATGAAAGCAAGCGTGGGGGCGTCGTGCATCTTCATGCCGCCGGCGCCCTGCACCAGCGGCTCGATGATGACTGCGGCAAGCCGTTCACCGTGGGTTTCCAGCAGCAACTCGAAGGCGTGGCGCAGGCTCTCGTCGCTCGGCAGCTCGGCCATCAACTGGTCGGGCATGGTCCCGGCGAACAGCGTGTGCATGCCCTCCTCGGGGTCGCACAGCGCCATCGTGGCGAAGGTGTCGCCGTGATAGGCGTGGCAGAAGTAGACGATGCGCTTCTTTTCCGCCTGACCCTTGTTGCGCCAGTACTGGATGGCCATCTTGAGCGCGACTTCCACGGCCACCGAACCGGATTCGGTGAAGAAGACCCGCTCGAGGTCGCCCGGCAACAGCGCGGCCAGTCGTTGCGCCAGCCTCAGCGCCGGCTCATGCACCAGCCCGGCGAACATCACATGGGGCAGGGTCGCGAGCTGCCGTTCGACGGCGGCGCGGATGTGCGGATGGTTGTAGCCGTGGCAGGCGGTCCACCACGAGGAAATGCCGTCGATCAGTTCGCGGCCGTCGCCGAGGCGGATGCGCGCGCCCTGCGTGGCAACCACTGCCAGCGGTGGCGCGGCGGTGGCCATCTGGGTGTAGGGCAGCCAGATGTGGGGCAGGCCCTCGGTGAGCCAGTCACGGGCTTCGGACATTGTGGGAACCGGCAGGCGGCGGCGGCTAGAATGGCGCGCCAGCAGCAGCAAAAAAGGAGAAGCAGGGTGGAGGCGCATTTTATCACCGGCACCGGTACCGACATCGGCAAGACCTGGCTTGCCTGCGCCTTGCTGCGTCACTGGCGGGCCGGGGGGCGCAGCGTAGCGGCCTTCAAGCCGGTGCTGTCCGGCTTCGATCCGGCGCAGCCGCAGGCGAGTGATGCCGGAGCACTGCTGGCGGCGCTGGGCCGCGAAGCGAGCGCTGTCGAACTGGATGCCATCGCGCCCTGGCGTTTCGCCGCGCCCTTGTCGCCGGATATGGCGGCGGCGCGCGAAGGACGCCGGATCGATTTCGACGAACTGGTCGTCTTTACCCGCCGTTGCCTGCCCCCGCAGGGGAATCCCAGGCACGCAGAGCGAGCCAACGCCAACTTTGATCCTTGCCTGGTGGAGGGCGTCGGCGGCGTCATGGCGCCGCTGGACGCCACCCATACCGTGCGCGACTGGATCGCCGCCAGCGGCCTGCCTTGCATCCTGGTGGCCGGCAGCTACCTGGGCAGCCTGAGTCATGCGCTGACCGCGCTCGCGGCACTGGCAGAAGTCGGCGCTGGCGTCACGGCGATTGCCGTCAACGAATCGCCGGATTCGGCCGTTACGCTCGATGCCACGCTGGAAACCCTGTCGCGCCACGCGGCGGGAATTCCTCTGGTGGCGATTGCGCGGGCCGACCCGCAGGCCGGCGTGGCCCGGTTGGCCGGACTGCTGTCCTGAAAGCCGCGCAGGCCGTATACTGCGCCCCCTTGAATCCCTTTAGTTACGGCCGCTTCGCTTAACGCCGAAAACCAGGCATTAGCCTTCACTGAAACTTCGTTTTCTCCGGATGAAACATGACCATCAAGTCTGACAAGTGGATCCGCCGCATGGCGGCCCAGCACGGAATGATCGAACCCTTCGAGCCCGAGCTGGTGCGCGAGATCGACGGCCGCAAGATCGTCTCCTACGGCACGTCGAGCTATGGCTACGACATTCGCTGCTCGCGCGAATTCCGGGTGTTCACCAATATCTACTCGACCATCGTGGACCCGAAGAATTTCGATCCGAATTCCTTCGTCGAGATGGACGGTGACCATTGCATCATCCCGCCGAATTCCTTCGCTCTGGCGCGGACCATGGAGTACTTCCGCATCCCGCGCAACGTGCTTACCGTCTGCCTCGGCAAGAGCACTTACGCCCGTTGCGGCATCATCGTCAACGTGACGCCCTTCGAACCGGAATGGGAAGGTTACGTGACGCTGGAATTTTCCAACACGACGCCGCTGCCGGCCAAGATATACGCCGGCGAAGGCTGCGCCCAGGTACTGTTCTTCGAATCCGACGAAGTTTGCGAAACTTCGTACAAGGATCGCGGCGGCAAGTACCAGGGGCAGGTCGGCGTGACCTTGCCGAAGATCTAGAGCGAAGGATACGGCCGTGCGCTTCCACTTCCCCATCATCATCATCGACGAGGACTTCCGTTCCGAGAACGCCTCGGGCCTCGGCATCCGCGCCCTGGCCGACGCCATCGAAAAGGAAGGCATGGACGTGCTGGGCGTCACCAGCTACGGCGACCTGAGCTCCTTCGCCCAGCAGCAGAGTCGCGCCTCGGCCTTCATCCTTTCCATCGACGATGAGGAACTCGCCAACCGGGAAAAGGAAACCATCGCCGAACTGCGCGCCTTCGTCGAGCAGATCCGCTACAAGAACGCCGAGATCCCGATCTTCCTGCACGGCGAGACGCGCACCAGCCGGCATATCCCGAACGAAATCCTGCGCGAGCTGCACGGCTTCATCCACATGTACGAGGACACGCCGGAATTCATCGCCCGCCACGTCGTGCGCGAAGCGAAGACCTACATGGATTCGCTGCCGCCGCCCTTCTTCCGCGCGCTGGTGCACTATGCCGCCGACGGCTCCTATTCGTGGCACTGCCCCGGCCACTCGGGCGGCGTGGCTTTCCTCAAGAGCCCGGTGGGCCAGATGTTCCACCAGTTCTTCGGCGAGAACATGCTGCGCGCCGACGTCTGCAACGCGGTCGAAGAACTCGGCCAGCTGCTCGACCATACCGGCCCGGTGGCCGCATCCGAGCGCAACGCCGCGCGCATCTTCAACGCCGATCATCTGTTCTTCGTCACCAACGGCACCTCGACCTCGAACAAGATCGTCTGGCATTCGACGGTGGCGCCGGGCGACATCGTGGTGGTCGATCGCAACTGCCACAAGTCGATCCTGCACGCCATCATGATGACCGGCGCGATCCCGGTATTCCTGATGCCGACGCGCAACAACTTCGGCATCATCGGCCCGATCCCGAAGGAGGAGTTCCGCTGGAAGAACATCCAGAAGAAGATCGCCGCGCATCCCTTCGCCACCGACAAGAACGCCAAGCCGCGCGTGCTGACCATCACCCAGAGCACCTACGACGGCATCCTCTACAACGTCGAGGAAATCAAGGAGATGCTCGACGGCAAGATCGACACCCTGCACTTCGACGAAGCCTGGCTGCCGCATGCGGCCTTCCACGATTTCTACGGCGACTACCACGCCATCGGCGCCGACAGGCCGCGCTGCAAGGAATCCATGATCTTCTCCACGCAGTCGACGCACAAGTTGCTGGCCGGCCTCTCGCAGGCCTCGCAAATCCTGGTGCAGGACGCCGAGAACAACAAGCTCGACCGCGACGTGTTCAACGAGGCCTACCTGATGCACACCTCGACCTCGCCGCAGTATTCGATCATCGCCTCCTGCGACGTGGCCGCGGCGATGATGGAAGAGCCCGGCGGCAGGGCGTTGGTCGAGGAGTCGATCGCCGAGGCGCTGGATTTCCGCCGCGCCATGCGCAAGGTCGATAAGGAATGGGGCGCCGACTGGTGGTTCAAGGTCTGGGGCCCGGACGACCTGTCCGAGGAAGGCATCGAGGAGCGCGACGCCTGGATGCTCAAGCCCGGCGACCGCTGGCACGGCTTCGGCAAGCTGGCCAAGGGCTTCAACCTGCTCGATCCGATCAAGGCCACCGTCATCACGCCGGGTCTCGACGTCGATGGCGACTTCTCCGACGACTTCGGCATTCCCGCCGCGATCGTCACCAAGTATCTCGCCGAGCACGGCGTGATCGTCGAGAAGTGCGGCCTCTATTCCTTCTTCATCATGTTCACCATCGGCATCACCAAGGGCCGCTGGAATACCCTGGTGACTGCGCTGCAGCAGTTCAAGGACGACTACGACCGCAACCATCCGCTGTGGAAGGTGCTGCCCGAGTTCGTCGCCAAGCATCCGCGCTACGAACGGGTCGGGCTCAAGGACCTGTGCACCCAGATCCATGAGGTGTACAAGGCGCGCGACATCGCCCGCCTGACCACCAAAATGTATTTGTCGAACATGGTGCCGGCGATGCGTCCGGCGGATGCCTTCGCCAAGATGGCGCATCGCGAGATCGATCGCGTTTCGATCGACGAACTCGAAAACCGCGTCACCGCGGTGCTGCTGACGCCTTATCCGCCGGGGATTCCGCTGCTGATTCCGGGCGAGCGCTTCAATGGCACCATCGTGCGCTACCTGAAATTCGCCCGCGAGTTCAACGAGAAGTTCCCCGGCTTCGAGACCGACATCCACGGTCTGGTGAAGGACGCCAGCAACGGCGCGGTGCGTTACTACGTGGACTGCGTGGCGCAGTAATAGTCATGTCAGCCGGCTGAGCCGGAGACGGCATCCCTTGCGGGCCGCGCCGGCGCGGCGCAGCAATCCCTGGCCCATGGCCCATGGCCGCCCCGGAAAAGTTGATATGCTGGGGGTGTCGATCACGAGGACTTCCGCAGTGAAAATGTTTTTCCCGGCATTGACGGCGCTGCTTGCCTCCAGCCTCATCGCGGCGGCAGGCATTTGCGCTGCCGGGGACAGCGCCGCCGCAGGGAAGGCACAGCTCGGCCGCCTGCTGTTCTTTGATGCCACGCTGTCCGAGCCGGCCGGCCAGTCCTGCGCGAGTTGCCACGATCCGGCCGTCGCCTTCATCGATCCGGACACGGCCAAACCGACCTCGAAGGGCGTGCATGCCGGGCGCTTCGGCAGCCGCAACACGCCATCGGCGATGTACATGGCATTTTCCCCGGCGTTTCATTTCGACAAGCAGGAAGGCGTCTATGTCGGTGGACAGTTCTGGGACGGCCGTGCGGCGACGCTGGAGGAGCAGGCCAAGGCCCCCTTCCTCGATCCGCTGGAAATGGCCAACCCGGACCAGCGCGCGGTGGTCGAGAAAGTGCGCCGCGCGGCCTATGCCGGGCAGTTCGACGAGGTCTTCGGCAAGGATGCGCTCGCCGTAGTCGAGCCGGCCTTTGAGCGCATTGTGGCGGCGCTCGCCGCCTTCGAGCGCACCGCCGAGTTTCAGCCCTTCACCACCAAACACGATGCATGGCTCGAGGGCCGCGCCAAACTGACGCGTCAGGAATTGCGCGGGCTGGCACTGTTCAACGACGAGAAGAAGGGCAACTGCGCCGCTTGCCACCCCAGCCAGCGACGTGCGGATGGCGGACTGCCGCTGTTTACCGACTTCACCTACGACAACCTCGGCGTGCCGAAGAATCCCGAAAATCCGTTCTACGGGCAGGACAAGGCCTGGAACCCGCAGGGAGCGAAGTTCGTCGACCGGGGCCTCGGCGGCGTCGTGAAGAAGCGCAGCGAGGACGGCAAGTTCAAGGTGCCGACCTTGCGCAACATCGCCCGCACCGCGCCCTACATGCACAACGGCTATTTCAGGACACTGCGCGGCGTGGTGGCGTTCTACAACGACCGCGACGTGCGGCCTGCCTGCAAGGGGGAAGCGACCGAGGCCGAAGCGCAGCAACGCCGCTGCTGGCCGCGGGCGGAGGTGCGCCGCAACGTGAACACAGAGGAAATGGGGCGGCTTGGGCTGAACGAACAGGAAGTCGAGGACATCGTCGCCTTCCTGCAGACCCTGAGCGACGGCTACACGCCGTAGTGCCGCCGTCCCGCCAGCGCCAGCGCGGTGCGTCCCTTCGGGAACTTTCGGTTCGGCGCCGTGGGCCTGGCCGCGGCTGCCGGAGATCGCGATTCAGATTTTCTCGTAACTAACGAAGGCGTAGTCGAAACCCGCTTCGTCGCGATGCGTTTCGCGCGCGGTCTCGCGCCAGTGACGGGGGTCGATGGCCGGGAAATGGGTGTCGCCCTCGAATGCCGCATCGATCTCGGTCAGTTGCAGGCGATCCGCCAGCGGCAGTGCCGCCGCATACAGTTCCGCGCCGCCGATGACGAAGGCTTCGCCGCTCTCCGCCGCGGCAATCGCGGCGGGCAGGGACAGGGCGACTGTGGCACCCTCGGCGCGGTAGCCGGCGTCGCGCGTCACCACGATGTTGCGCCGGTCCGGCAAGGGTCGAAACTTCGCCGGCAGCGATTCCCAGGTTTTGCGCCCCATGATCACCGTGTGGTCCACGGTCAGCGTCTTGAAGTGCTTGAGGTCGGCGGGCAGGTGCCAGGGCAGGCGGTTGTCGATGCCGATCACGCCATTGCGGGCGACGGCGGCGATCAGCGTGAGAACGGGTTTGGGCATCGGGCGGCGGCTTCCAGGATCACAGTCGCTGGTAAAGCTCGGCATACTGCCGGGCCGCCTCTTCCCAGCTCGAATCGCGGGCCATGCCGCGCTTCTGCAGCTTGCGCCAGCGCTCGGGGTCGCGCCATGCGGTGGTGGCGCGCTGTAGCGCCTCCAGCATGGCAGCGGCAATAGCCGGGCCGAAGACGAAGCCGTTGCCGTGCTTTTCGTCGGCGGCGTCGATCACGGTATCCGCCAGTCCGCCCGTGGCGCGCACCACCGGGGGCGTGCCGTAGCGCAGGCTGTACATCTGGTTGAGGCCGCAGGGTTCGAAACGCGACGGCATGACGAAGATGTCGGCGCCTGCCTCGATGCGATGCGCCAGCGCCTCGTCGAAGCCGATGGTCACCGCGCATTGACCGCGATGCTTGCGCGCCAGTGCCGCCCAGCCCTGCTGCAGTTCCGGCGTACCGCTGCCGAGAACGACGAGTTGTGCCGGCAGCTTGAACACTTGCGGCGCTGCATCCAGCAGCAGATCGAGTCCCTTTTGCTCGGTCAGCCGGCTCACCACGCCGAGCAGCGGCAAGTCGGGGCGCGGCTCGAGGCCAAGCTCCACTTGCAGTTCGGCCTTGTTCGTCGCCTTGGCGTCGAGGCGGCGGGCGCTGTAGGTCTGGTAGAGATGAGGATCGCTTGCCGGGTTCCAGATACTTGTATCGATGCCATTGAGAATGCCGCAGAGCTTTTCGCTGCGATGGCGCAACAAGCCGCCCATGCCCATGCCTTCGGCATCGGTCTGGATTTCGCGGGCATAGGTCGGGCTCACCGTCGTGATGGCGTCGGCATGCTGCAGCCCGGCCTTGAGAAAGGACAGGTAGCCGTAGAACTCGACGCCGTCGATGCCCCAGGCCGCGTCCGGCAGTCCGAGTTCGAACAGGGAAGCGTGGTCGAACAAGCCCTGGAAGGCCAGGTTGTGAAGGGTGAATAGCGACTTCGCGCTGCGTCCCGGCAGATAGTTCAGATAGACCGGAGCCAGCCCGGTTTGCCAGTCGTTGCAATGGACGATATCGGGCCGCCAGTCGAGCGTACTCTCCGCCGAGCCGAGCCAGGCGGCAACGCGGGACAGCAGTCCGAAGCGGAGATGATTGTCGAGCCAGTCGCGGCCCTCGGGCCCGAGATACGGGTTTCCGGGCCGGTTGAAGTAGGGCGGGTAATCGACCAGCAGCAGAGGCGTGCCATCGGGCGAAAGCGCCTGCCTCAGCGCCGGGGTGGGCAGCAGGCCGCCGAGCCGATGGGGCTGCGCGATCTCCTTGGCCTTCGGGAAGCTTTTCGTCAGGTCCGGATAGGCGGGCACCAGTACGCGCACGTCCACGCCGTGGGCGCGCAGTGCGGCAGGCAGTGTGCCGGCGACTTCGCCGAGACCGCCGGTCTTGACCCAGGGCGCCAGTTCGGAGGTGGCGAAAAGAACCTTCAACTACATTCCCCCCGTTCCACGCCCCGCTCTGCATAGCGGGGCGGCTGCGGCGGCGCGACGCAGTGCGTCGCGAAACCCCTCCTGCGCCCCCCTTGCCAAGCAAGGGGGTGACGGCGGTTCGCCGCTGCGCGGCTCGGTGTTTTTGACTTGCCCCGCCTTGGGGCGGTCCGGCGGCTGGGCTTCACGATTTGCAGGCGGCGATGAGCCCCGCGGTCGAACTGTCGAGGCCTGCGGTCGAAAGGCCTCCCTCGATGATGGGCAGCAGGCGATTGGCAAGTTTCTTGCCATACTCAACGCCCCACTGGTCGAAGGGATTGATGTTCCAGATGATGCTCTGCACGAAGACCTTGTGCTCATACAGCGCCAACAGTGCGCCGAGGCTGAACGGATCGAGGCGCGGCAGCAGCAGCGTGGTCGACGGCTGGTTGCCCGGGAAGCTGCGGTAGGGGGCGAGCAAGGCTACCTGTTCGGCGGCCATGCCGCTTGCGACGAGTTCGGCGGTTGTTTCGGCGAGCGTCCTGCCGCGCATCAGGGCTTCGCTCTGGGCGAAACAATTGGCCAGCAGTTTTTCGTGGTGTCCGGGCAGGGCGAAGTCGGCCTGCTTGCAGGCGATGAACTCGCAGGGCACCAGCCGGCCTCCCTGGTGAATCAACTGGTAGAAGGCGTGCTGGCCGTTGGTGCCGGCTTCGCCCCAGAGCACCGGCGCTGTGGTGCAGCCCACCGGCAGGCCTTGCCGATCCACCTGCTTGCCGTTGGATTCCATCTCCAGTTGCTGCAGATAACGCGGCAGCAGCCCCAGCGACTGGCTGTAGGGCAGCAGGGCGCGGTTGTCGGCGCCGAGAAAGTTGGTGTTCCAGATTTCCAGAAGGGCGAGCAGGCCCGGCAGGTTTTCTGCGGCCGGCGCGGAAAAGAAATGCTCGTCCATGGCATGAGCCCCGGCCAGCAACTGGCGGAAGTGGTCGCAGCCGACCGCCAGCACCAGCGGCAAGCCGATCGCCGACCACAGCGAGTAGCGCCCGCCCACCCAGTCCCAGAAGCTGAAGGCGTTTTCAGGATCGATGCCGAAGCGCGCAACCTCGGCCAGATTGGTCGACACGGCGACGAAGTGCCGGGCCACGGCGCTCTCGCCCAGTGCCTGCACCAGCCAGTGGCGAGCCGATGCGGCGTTCTGCATCGTTTCCTGCGTGGTGAAGGTCTTGCTGGCGATGATGAACAGGGTGGTGCGCGGCTGCAATCCGGCGAGCACCGTGGCCAGGTCGGCGCCATCCAGATTGGCGACGTAATGGACCTTGAGCTCCGGGTGGCGAAAGGCTGCCAGTGCCTGGGTGGCCATGCGTGGCCCCAGGTCCGAGCCGCCGATGCCGATGTTGACGATGTCGGTGATCGGCTCGCCGGTGGCGCCGCGCCAGTGGCGGCCATGTATCGCCGCGGCGAAATCCTGCATCTTGTCCAGCTCGCGATGCACCGCCGGCATGACATCGCGGCCGCCGCACAGGATCGGCCCCTTGTGCGCCGGATGGCGCAATGCAATGTGCAGCGCAGCCCGTCCTTCGCTGTGGTTGATTGGCTCGCCGGCACGCATGCGAGCGATCCACCCCGGCACATCGGCGGCCTGCCAGAGGCCGCACAGGCGTTCCACGGCATGCGCGCTGACGCGCTGCTTGGAATAGTCCAGCAGCCAGTCGTTCCACGCCACGGACAGGCGCGGGAAACGCTGCGCGTCGATGGCGAACATGTCGCGCAAATGCACGCTGCGCTCGGCCTCGGCAGCGTGCTTCAGCGCCTTGAAGGCGGTGGCGAGGGCAGGATTCATTCGTCGCCGCTCATAACCAGATGGTCATGCCCATCTCGAAGGGATGGGTCAGCAACTCGTGGGTCGGAAATACTCTCACGCGGTACTCCATCTTGCCGCACTGGTCGGGCGTCAGTTCGCGCGAGAAGCGGTGCTCGCCATCCCCCAGCGGACACTCGTAGAGCAGTTCATAGCGTCGCGCCGCGGCCGACGTCGGTTCGCCGGGACGGGTGAACACCAGCTCCACCGTCAGGTCGTTCGGCGACAGGCCGTCGAGCTGGACACCGATGGCGAAGTGCAGGGTCTCGCCGTAGCGGATGCGCGGCACGGACTGATTGATGCGGCGCAGGCGAATGCGGGGCCAGGCGCCGCGTATCCGCGCCTTCCATTCGGCAAGCTGGCGCGCGCCCGAAAAACTGTCGGCGGAGTAGCGGCGCCACTGATCTGCGGCCCGCGAATAGAACTTCTCCGCATAGTCGGCCACCATGCGCTGCATGTTGAAGCGGGGCATGATGGAGGCGATCGACTGCTTGGCCATCTTCACCCATTCCGGGGAATAGCCGAGTGAAGTGTTGCGGTAGTACATCGGAATGACGCTGTCCTGGAGCAGTTCGTACAGGGTACGTGCCTCGTCCGAATCGCGCTGGGCGGGATCGAGGCCGTCGGCCGCCGGCTTGATCGCCCAGCCGTTCTTGCCGTCGTAGCCTTCGCCCCACCAGCCGTCGAGCACCGACAGGTTGATGGCGCCGTTGATCGCGGCCTTGATTCCCGAGGTGCCGGAGGCTTCCAGCGGGTAGATCGGGTTGTTGAGCCAGACATCGACCCCGGCCACCATGCGCCGGGCCAAATGCAGGTCATAGCCCTCGACCAGAAGGATGCGGCCTTCGAATTCGCGCTGACGCGAGAGCTCGGCAATCTGCCTGATCAGCTGCCGCCCCGGTTCGTCGGCCGGGTGCGCCTTGCCGGCAAAGATGAACAGTACCGGACGTTGCGCATCGGACATGATTTCGCGCAGCCAGTCGAGGTCGTTGAACAGCAGCGCGGCGCGCTTGTAGGTGGCGAAACGCCTGGCGAAGCCGATGGTGAGCACCGTGGGATTGGTCGGGTCGGCGTAGCGCAGGACGCGATCCAGGTGCGCCTCGGAACCCTGGTTGCGCATGTGCTGGGCGCGCACCCGGCTGTGCACCAGATGCAGCAACTGTGCCTTGAGCGACTGGCGGATACTCCAAAAGATCTGGTCCGGGATGCGATGTACGCCGTCCCAGCAGCTTTGATCGGTCAGGCGGTGCTGCCAGCCGAGGCCGAGATGGCGGTCGAAGGTCTCGTGCCAGTCGGTTGCGAGAAATGTCGGTACGTGCACCGAGTTGGTGACGTAATCCATCGGGTTCTCATAAGAGGTGACTTGCGGCCACATGTCGGCGCAGATGCGCGAGGACACCTCGCCATGAATGCGCGAGACGCCGTTGTGGAAGCGTGAGCCGCGCACGGCCAGCGCCGTCATGTTGAACTCGCCGGCGTCGCCGACGCGGCCTATGCCGAGCAGGCCGTCACGATCGAGGCCGACCGCATTGCAGAAGTCGCCGAAGTAGTGCATGACCATATCGTCGGCGAAGTGGTCGTGACCGGCGGGCACCGCCGTGTGCGTCGTGAATACCGTGTTGGCGGCGGCCGCTTCGAGCGCGGCGGCGAAAGGCATGTTCTGGCCGACCAGATTGCGGATGCGTTCCAGCACCAGGAAAGCGGCATGTCCTTCGTTGATATGCCAGACGGTAGGCTTCAGCCCGAGTGCGTTGAGGGCCCGCGCGCCGCCGACACCGAGCAGGATTTCCTGCTCGATGCGCGTGCGCCGGTCGCCGCCGTAAAGCTGGTGCAGGATGCCGCGGTCGGCCTCGCTGTTTTCTTCCAGATCGGTATCGAGCAGGTAGAGGCTGTTGGTGCCGACCCGTGCCCGCCAGATCCTGGCCCACACGATGCGGCCGGGGAAATCCACGGCAATGCGCAGATCGCGGCCGTCTTCGGTATGCACCGTCTCGATCGGCATGTCGTCGAAATCGTTGTCGCCGTAATGCGCCGTCTGGTTGCCGTCGCGGTCGATGGTCTGGCGGAAATAGCCTTGTCGGTAGAGCAGGCCGACCGCGACGAAAGGCAGGTGGAGGTCGGAGGCGCCTTTGCAATGGTCGCCGGCGAGGATGCCGAGGCCTCCCGAGTAGATCGGCAGGCTTTCATGAAAGCCGAACTCGGCGCAGAAATAGGCGACCAGATCGCTTGCCTGCAGCGGCGGCTTGCCCGGCAATTCCAGTCTCGGTTCCGCGAGATAGGAATCATAAGCGGACAGCACCCGGTTCATGGTGCCGAGGAATACCGAATCTTCGCCGGCCTCGTTGATCTTTTTCTGGTCGACTCGCTTAAGGAAGGCCTTGGGGCTGTAATGCACCGCGCGCCACAAGCCGGTACTCAGGCGTGCGAACAGGGACCGGGTCGGCCGGTCCCAGCTGTACCACAGGTTGTTGGCGAGTTCGTCGAGACGCGCCAGGCGTGGCGGAATCTCGGGATTGACTTCGAGTTGATAGCGGGTGCCGGGCATGATGGTTGGCTGCGAGGAAGTGAAAGTGGTGAATGACCTTGCGCGGCAATTCTACGACGCAGGAGTCACCCTGAGCGTGATGCGCTGATCGGCGCCGGAGGTTGGCGACCAGGCGAGCGTGATGCAGACAGCCTGCATGATTTTCTCGAAGCCGGCCTCGGACTGCGAGACCGTGCGATGCGGCCTGGCCTTGAATTGCACCGACTGTCCGGTTTCGATAAGCAGGGCGCCGCCCAGTTCGCTGTCCTCCAGGGTGATGCGCTGCATCCCGTCGAGTTCCAGCGCGTGACCGAAGCCGCCGGGAATGCTGCCGCCGGCGAGCACGTAGCGGCCGCCGAAGCCGTCGCAGCTGGGCAGGGCAAGATTGAGTTCGGTCTCGATCAGGGCCGGAATTCGAGTGCCTTCGGCGCGAAAGACAACGCTCAGCGCGTCGGCCTCGAGGGTGTAAGTCTTGGATATCCGCCAGCCTTCGCCGCGGGCGACCCAAGTGCCCTGCCGGTCGCCGGCACGGTAGCTGTCGAGGGTCGCCAGCGAGTCGCCGGAGCGGCCCGCGCGTTCCACAAAGATTCCCCGCGGACGCGTGTCGGGTGCCGCATCCTCGGGCGCGATGGCGTGGAGGAAGGCGACGCGGTCATGGGCCGAGACTATGCCGTCGCCGGCTTCCTGCGCGGCGTGCGCCGCCTGCGCCATGTCGATCTTGGCGTGGTAGGCCTCGGCATAGGCGCGCAGCGTGTCGCCGAAGTTGTGCGCCAGCGTCAGGCTGGAAAATTCCACCAGCGCCGCATGGCCGTCGTCACGGACAAAGGCCTGCAGATTGCCGTTGCGCAGGGCCAGTTCGAGGCAGCCGTCGTGGTCGAGGTCGAGCCGCTCAAAAGTCGGCGCTGGCGACACGGCGGAAAGCGCCGCGTCGAGCGCCAGCAGGTTGTTCCAGACGGCGCGGCGCAGGTGGGGCAGGTAGAGCCCGCCGAACAGTCCGTGCCAGTAGGCGTCGTTGGCCTGCGCGCGGTGCAGGTGTTCCTGCATGGCGGGACTGCGCTCTGCCGCGGGGAGCGCCGC
>Ga0265297_10008572_pt1 | contig 13568 bp, 15 predicted proteins | sample Munlanlwell13791_FD_192502 | JGI IMG/M metagenome (GOLD analysis project Ga0265297, IMG submission 192502) | Leachate microbial communities from a municipal landfill in Southern Ontario, Canada - Leachate well 137-91 | ecosystem: Engineered > Solid waste > Landfill > Unclassified | place... | reverse complement strand
GGTTCGCCTCTATAACAGCAATGCCCAGCGCCGCCAGCACTCCGGTGGCTATCATTACGCCGTACCAGCCGATGCCGAATCCCGAATCCATTATACCCACTCACAACTGATAATTGTTTTCATTTATTCAAACCACATTTATAATTGTTGTTCTCTCTGATTGATTTATTTCTGTATCTGGCGGCAGTTCGGGCAAACCCCGTACAACTCCAATAAATGCCCTTTGATGTCGAACTTGGTTTCTTTGGTAAGCCTGTTTTCCAGGTCGGCCAGCGTACAACCGTCAAAATCCACCACCCTGCCGCACTGCGAGCATACCAGGTGGTGATGATGCCCTATTGGACGCCGCATCATGTAGGACCGGCAGCCGTCCGGCGCGTGGACGCGGCAGACCAGATTAAGGCTGTTAAGCAGGTCCAGTGTGCGGTAAATCGTCACCAGCCCGATATCCGGGTTCTCCTCGCGGGTTTTGCCGTATATCGTTTCCGGAGTCATGTGGTCACTGCTGGCCGCGATGACTTTAAGCACTGCATGGCGCTGCGGCGTTAGTTTGTAGCCGTTCTCCCGTAAAATACCCGCTATTTTGTTAGCTGTCAGTCTCATATGCACTCACAATTGAAAATTGTTTTCAATTATAAATACAATATATCACCACGCTTTTTACTTGTCAAGGGGAAAAAATAAGGGGGTGGGCTTTAGAGTTGCCTACCCCCTAACTCCTCGGGATTTATCTTTGCTTAGCTGTTTTTCTGCGACTGCAGTGTGTGTCTTTGTATGAAATTTACCATCATATTCGCGATAATCGGGTCGAATTGCGTGCCGCTGTACCACCTAATTTCATCCATCGCCTCCGAGACCGATAAAGCCTTGCGGTAAGGGCGGTCGGAAGTCATGGCGTGGTAGGCGTCGGCCAGCGCGATAATCCTCGCTCCGATGGGTATATCGTTGCCTTTTATCGTCTGGTCCAGCCCACCGCCGTCGTAATGGTCGTGGTGGTGGGAAATTATATCCACTACCCTGTCGTTGACAAAAGGTTTAACCAGATTAGGCCCGATAACGGCGTGGGTCATAATGTGCCGGTACTCGCTGGGGGTCAACTCGCTGGGTTTGTTCAGGATATTCGGATCTACCGCAATCTTTCCGACGTCGTGCAGCAGAGCCGCCCAGTGCAGGTCGTCCAGCTCGTCGGACTTCATTTTCATCTGCTCGCCCAGCTTCATGGTTATCTCGGCTACGGCTTCGGAGTGCCCCGCCGTATAGCTGTCTTTAGCCTCCAGCGTATTGATTAAAGCCTGAATCGACCCGAAGAAAAAGCGCCGCGGGTCGTCTTTGTTTTGGTTGATTTCTCTGCTCAACTCACTGAAGTAGCGGCTGATATCCAGCGCCACGCGCCTCTTATCCAGTGTGCCGTTGACGCTGGCTAGCACCTGCTCGAAGCGGAAAGGTTTGTTCAGGTAGTCCTGCGCGCCGTCCTGGATGCATTTAGCGATGACCTTGGGGTCGCTGACGCCGCTGGCCATGATTACCGCTGTATCCGGGAAGTTCCTGGTAATTTCCGGTAATACCTCACTGCCCATCCTGCCCGGCATGTTGATGTCCATAATTACCAGGTCACTGGGGCCGTTTTCCAGCTTCTTTAGTGCCTGGTCACCGTCTTCGGCTTCATCACATACGAAGCCGCGTGCCCCCAACCCCATCGAGAGGATGCTGCGAATTGATTCTTCGTCATCGACCAGTAAAATTTTCTCTTTAGGTTCCGTCATCTTGCCGCCTCCTGGCGTAGTTTTATCAACGATACGCCGATATTTTACGTTTTGGTAGCTAAATAAGGCGTTAATTTCCCTCGCCGCTACGTAAACAAAACGTAAAAATTATGGAGGGGTAAATTGAGTAAAAAGTGTGTTTGGAGGGGAAGAAGACTAGTTATTTGAGCGTTACCGCGCCGAGCCGGCTGTATATCGGCCCCTCGCGCGTCAGAACGCTCTTCATCAGGTTGACGGATGTAACGTTTATTACGTGTTTCTCTTCAAAATTAGACTCGGAGACCAGCCGCCCCAGTTTCTGGCGCTCTTCGGGGCGGGCAAAATCGCGCATTCTCGCCAGCGTCAGGTGGGGGGTAAACGGACGATTTTCCGGCGTAAAGCCCAATGGCTTCAGGTTTGTTTCGATGTTTTTTTGCAGATTGACCAGCTTTTCCAATTCTCCGTGCAGCCCCACCCATACTATCTGGATGCGGTTCATGTTGGGGAACACCCCCAACCCCTTAACCTCTATATTGAACGGCACGGCGCCTTTTACGGCCTCTTCCATCGCTTTGAGTATTCCCTCGATGCTGTCTGCGTCAACGTCCCCGAGGAATTTGAGCGTGAGGTGTATATTGCCGGGGTCAACCCACTTTACCGGCAGACTGCCCGACTTTTTGAACTTGTTTTGCAGGTCTGACAGCGCCTTTTTGACTTCTTCCGGCAGTTCGATGGCGATGAACGAGCGTATCTTTTCCATCTTAAATCCCCAGCAGGCGTTTAATGTTGCCGCAAAGGATTTTCTCTTTGTCTTCTTTCTTCAGGTCGGCGTTTTTAATCTCATTGTACACCTTGGCCTGCCCGATTACCGGAAAGTCACTGCCAAAGAGTACTTTTTCTGCCCCGATTATCCTGCTGACGCTTTTGTAAATCTCCGGTTTATAAAGGTACGGCGATATCGCTGTATCGAAGTAAACGTTTTCTAATACTTTCTTTACCTCCGGCATCAGCGCGTAAAAAGGCAGTCCTCCGCCCCAGTGCGCGCACACCACTGGTGATTCTTTAAAATGTGAGATGAAGTTCAGGAGTAAATCCGGCGTGGCTTTTCCTTTACCGGGGTATATATGCCCCACCGGCTCCGAGGAATGGGTAGAAACGATTAATTTATGCTTCTTTATTATGTCAACAAAAGGCTTGATGACGTTTTCTTTGGTGTAATCCAACTCCAGTGTATCAGGTCTTAGCTCGCCCACGCCCCTTATCCCCCCACCCGTGCACCGCTCTATCTCTTTCAGCGAGGCATCGTCGGTGTAGGAATTCACAGCGCATAAACCAATCAACCGTTTGGGGTACTTCGCCACCGATTCCAATATATAGTCGTTGGTCAGCACGCAAAAATCATGGGTAGTCCACTGGTAGTTGACGATGACGGAAACATCAACCTCATCCCTATCCATGCTTTCGATAAGGTCTTCTGCCGTGGCAATCTTGACCTTGTCGCCGGAGTATATTGCGTTGAAAGCCCTATCCCATGACGCGTACTGGCTGCGGTTGCTCTTTACCTGTGGCGGCAATACATGCGTGTGACAATCAATAATCATCTCTAACCGCAGACCCGCAGCGTAAACAGGTTGGGCTTATTCTTTCTTGTCCGAGGCTTTGTCGGCTCCGCCTTCGGGCTTTGCAGCGCCCTCGGCGCCTTCTTCGCCTTCGGCACCTTCTGCACCCTCAGCGCCTTCTTCGCCTTCAGCGCCTTCAACTGCCGCTACCGGTTTCTCTTCTTCAATTCTAATGGTGATTTCAGATACTTTTACAACCAGCAGTTCCAGGTCGTCGTTGACGGTGATATCCGGGTCCAGGTGAATATCTTTGATGAAGATGGAATCGTCGAGCTCTAACAACGTGCTGATATCCACTTCGATTTGCGGAGGCACTTTCTCCGGTAAACATTCCAAACTTAATACGGTCGTGCCGCGCGATAGGATGCGACCCTTGCCCTTTAATGCCGGCGCTTCGCCGATGAGGACGATAGGCACGTCCATCGTCATCTTCTCGTCCTTGCGCACCTGGTAAAAGTCCACGTGGAGGAGTTCGCGGGTCAGAGCGTTTTTCTGGATTTCGCGTAAGAAGACGTTTTTGGGTTCTTTATCGCCTTCAACGTCTAAACTGATAAGGCGCGTCGTTCCGGCGCGCGCGATTATTTTCTTCAGCTCGGTAGTGTCGCACTGCAGAGCGATTGATTCTAAACTGCGTCCGAAGAGATGCGCCGGCGTCTGGCCTTCACGGCGTAAGAATCTGGTCCGTTTACCGAGCACGTCTCTTTTATTGGCTTTTATCTTAAGTTCCTGCATGTAATTACCTCTCTCTTAACCTTACAAATTTACCATAAACAGTCCTAAAAATCAATCTTATAGCTACAAATTGTCCCCCCTGAAATCCCTTTGCTCTGCGCCGCCCGTCCGCCCCATGATATAATTGAAATATATTGATTTTTGGGGTAAACCGTGTTTAAGAAAATCCTTATCGCCAACCGTGGCGAAATCGCTGTTAGAATTATCAGGACCTGTCGCGAGATGGGAATTACTGCCGCTACCGTCTATTCGGATGCCGACGCCGACTCGCTGCACGTCCGCCTCGCTGACGAAGCTTATCCCATCGGCGCCCCGGAATCTGCTAATTCTTACCTCAACACCAAGAAAATATTAGAGGTTGCCCGTGAAAGCCAGTCCGACGCTATTCATCCCGGCTACGGCTTTTTGGCGGAGAATCCCTCTTTCGTCGAGACCTGTGAAAAACAGGGGCTGACCTTTATCGGTCCCCCCTCCAAAGCCATGTACACCGTCAAGCCCAAGTTTGCCGCCCGCAACATGATGAAACTCCTAAATATACCCGTCGTCCCCGGCCACGACCAGGTGCTGACCGGTGAGACTAAAAAGAACGAGCGGCGCATCAGACAGGTCGCCGAGGACATCGGTTACCCCGTTATCGTTAAGCCTTCGGGCGGCGGTGGCGGCATCGGCATGACCATCGCCCATAACCAGGACGAACTGGGTAAAGCTGTCCGCTTCGTTGAAGAACGGGGGCAGAAAAACTTTGGTATTTCTTCCTTTTACGTGGAAAAATACCTCCCCCGCATGAAGCACATCGAGTTTCAGGTGCTGGCGGATAAGTACGGCAATGTCATCCACCTCGGCGAGCGCGACTGCTCAATTCAGCGGCGCTTTCAAAAACTCATCGAGGAAGCCCCTTGCTCCATATTGTCCCCCCACCTCCGCATGAAGATGGGCGCCGCCGCTTTAGACATCGCTATGGCGATGAAATACGTCAACGCCATGACTGTCGAGTTCTTTTTCATACCGGAAACCCAGGAGTTTTATTTCAACGAGGTCAACACCCGCCTCCAGGTGGAACACTGCGTTACCGAGATGATTACCGATGTTGATATCGTTAAAGAGCAGATAAAAATTGCCGCCGGCGAGAGACTTTCTTATACACAGGATGATATTCCCCGCCGCGGTTGGGCGATTGAATGCCGCATCACCGCCGAGAATGCGGCGTTTAACTTCCTCCCCTCTCCCGGACAAATTACCAGTCTGCATCTGCCCCGCGGCCTCGGCCTGCGCATTGACGAGGGTATTTACGAAGGCTACTCCGTGCCCTTCTACTACGATCCCCTGCTGTGCAAGATGATGACCTGGGGCAAGACCCGCGAAGAAGCTATTAAGCGCATGCAGCGAGCGATTAATGAAACACGCATCGAGGGCATCATTACCAATCTGCCATTCCATAAGGTGGCTCTGGCTGACGAGGAATTTAACAGCGGCAATCATGCTACCGACTTCATAGAAAAGCGCGAGATTATCAAGAAAGTGCGTGAACTGATTAAGAAAGCTTAAAAATGATACATAAAACGTTTGCTATTCCCCCAACCTCCCCAGAAAGAATTATTACCTTAAGAGAAGCCGCCTTTGCCTGTGACTTATTCATCACGGCGGTCAGCCACTTCGATTTTTTTAATTGGCTGGCAAAGAAACCGGCGGACATCACAATCATCTGCCGCGAGCTCAAGATAAAGCCCCGCCCCGCCGATGTTATGCTGACACTCTTTAAAGCCTACGGCTTCATCGTTGAAAAAGCGGGTAAATATTATTTGACTGATACCGCCAAACACTACCTGCTTAAAAAGTCCGGCTTTGATTTGTCGTCCTACGTCAGTTCTCTTAAGAATCGCCCCATCTGCGACGATATGAAAAAGGTATTGCTGACCGGCAAGCCCGCCAACTGGGCTGCCGCCAAAGAAGGTAAAGACTGGGCAGCCGCTATGGAAGACGACGCATTCGCCGAGTCATTTACCGCCAGCATGAACAGCCGCGGCGCTTACCTGGCGAGCGGCGTTGTTAAAGCCCTGAATCTGAAGAAAAATAAAAAGCTCCTCGACATCGGCGGCGCTTCCGGCATTTACGCCTGCGCTTTAGTTACCGCCAACCCCCACCTGACTGCCGCCGTCTTTGAAAAGCCCCCCGTGGATAAAGTGGCTGCGTATTCGATTAAAAAGATGAAACTTACGAGCAAAATCGGGGTGGTTGCCGGGGACGTCTTTAAAGACCCCCTCCCCGACGGCTATGATGTTCATTTTATTTCCCACGTCCTCCACGACTGGGATATCCCGGAGGTCAAGAAAATCCTGCGTAATTCTTATAAGCACCTGACACCCGGCGGCATGATAGTCCTCCACGACGCCCATATCAATAAAGACAAAACCGGCCCCCTCTCTGTTGCCGAATATTCGGTCTTACTCATGTTCCTTTCAGAGGGTAAATGCTACTCCACCAGCGAGATGCAGGAACTGCTATCCGAAGCGGGTTTTATTAATGTTAAACAAAAATCCACTATTCTTAACCGCAGTATAATCACCGCACATAAAAAGTAATGGACTTAATAGTTTTTTTCATTGTATAATGACGGCATAGTGAACGTTTCTAACAATCCCGAAAATAAAACCTCGGCCGCTAATTCAAACGCCGGGGTTTTTTCGTCTTCTGAAGACCTCGCCGCCGTTTGTAAAAGACTCCGCCGCGATATCGTGACGATGATAGCCCAAGCCGGCAGCGGCCATCCCGGCGGCTCGCTTTCCGCTGTGGAAATCGTCGTCACACTTTACTGGAAAGTCCTCCATCATCAACCCGCTGACCCCGCCTGGCAGGGTCGCGACCGCTTTATCTTAAGCAAGGGGCACGCCGCCCCCGTCCTTTATGCCGCCCTGGCGGAATGCGGCTACTTCCCTAAAGCGGAGCTTGATACCCTGCGCAAGATAGATAGCCGCCTGCAGGGCCACGCCGACCGCACCGCGACGCCCGGCGTCGAAATGTCGTCGGGGTCTTTGGGGCAAGGTTTATCCTTTGCCGTCGGTTCAGCGTTGGCGGGTAGATTAGATAAAGCTCCCTGGCGTGTTTATGCCCTCTTAAGCGACGGTGAATGTGACGAGGGGCAGACATGGGAAGCCGCCATGTCCGCCGCTATGTTCAAACTGGACAACCTGACCGCCATTGTGGACAATAACGGCATCCAGTTAAGCGGCTTTAATAAAGACATTATGAATGTTGACCCCCTTACTAAAAAGTTCGATTCCTTTGGCTGGCACGTCATTGAAATTGACGGCCACGACCTTAAACAGGTACTGGATGCACTAAATCAAGCCAAAACAATCAAAGGCAAACCCACCGTCATTATCGCCCACACCATCAAGGGCAAGGGCGTCAGTTTTATGGAGAACAACGTGGACTTTCACGGTAAAGCCCCCAACGCCGAACAGCTGGAACTAGCCTTAAAGGAGCTGGCTTAACATGCCGGAAGAAGTTGCCCCGCGCGAGGTTTTCGGTAAGACTTTAGTGGAACTCGGGAAAGAGAATCCCGATATCGTTGTGCTGGACGCTGACCTTTCGCCTTCCACCATGACGAAATATTTCATGGCGGAATTCCCGGAACGCTTTATCGAGGTCGGCATCGCCGAGGCGAACATGATAGGCATCGCCGCCGGTTTGGCGGCTAACGGCAAGATACCCTTCGCCAGCACCTTTGCCGTCTTCGCCACCTCCCGCTGCTTTGACCAGATACGCGTCTCGGTGGCGCAATCCAAGCTCAACGTTAAGATCGTCTCCACCCATTCCGGCCTCTCCGTGGGCGAGGACGGCGCGTCCCACCAGGCTTTAGAGGACCTGGCTTTAGTTTGTTCTCTCCCCAACTTCACCGTTATCGTCCCGGCGGACGGCGTAGAAACCGCCCAGGTCATCCGCGCTGTAGCCGCCCATAACGGCCCCTGTTACGTCAGGCTGATTCGCGGCAAATCACCGATTGTTTTTGATGATAATTACATATTCCAGATTGGTAAAGCCGCTTTAATGCGTCAGGGCAACGACGCCACGATTATGGCCATTAGCACGATGGTCGCCCCCGCTTTAGAAGCCGCCGACGCTTTAGCAAGTGAAGGGATAAAGTGCCGTGTGCTGAACATGTCCACGCTTAAACCGATAGATATTGATGCAATACTTAAAGCCGCCAAAGAAACCGGCGCCATCGTCACCGCGGAAGAACATCAGGAACACGGCGGTTTGGGTAATACCGTCGCCAGAATATTGGCGGGACAACACCCCACCCCTATGGAACTCGTCGCGGTGAAAGATAAATTCGGTATGTCCGGCAAACCCGCTGAGCTTTTAGAGCGTTACGGCCTTACCGCCAAAGACATTGCAGCAGCCGTGAAAAAAGTCATTAAAAGAAAAGTCTAGTCCAACGCCGTAATCGTCGTCGCGGGCTTTTCCTTCATCTCCACCTTTATCCCCGCCTCCTTAAAAAGCCCGATAAACGTATCGTCGTCGTATTTTCCAAAACTCACAAAGCGCGCTATCTTGGCGTTGACCAGCATCTTGGCGCATAAAACACACGGCGTGTGGGTGCAGTAAACTGTACTGCCCTCTAAACTTACGCCGTGCAGCCCCGCCTGAATAATCACATTCTGCTCGGCATGGATGGCGCGGCAGATTTCCTGCCTCGTCCCCGAGGGTATTTTAAGCTCGTCCCTGATGCACCCCAGCTCCAGGCAGTCTTTAGCCCCTGCCGGCGCCCCGTTATAACCAGTCGTTAAAATGTGTTTATCCCTTACCGCTATCGCCCCCATGTGGTGTCGCAAACACGTTGACCGCTCCGCCACCACCGAGGCTATTTTTAAAAAATACTCGTCTAAATCAGGGCGAATGGGTGTCGTCATCTCAACCTCGCTACAATTCTTTCTACCTGTTTCCTCAAGTCGCTGATAGAGCCGGTGTTCAGTATCGTGAAATCCGCCATGCAGATAGGCCCACCTTTGTTTAGATTCTCTATCTCTGCGCGGTCGCGGCTAACGGCCTGCTGCAGCGTTAGGGGTCGGTACTTACGATTTACCAGCCGTTTATACCTGTCCTCCGGCGATGCCCACACCGCCACTACCATGAACTGGTTTTTGTAATAATCCTTTAAATAAATATACTCCTCCCACGAGTAAAGCCCGTCCACCACTACGTTACGGGTTTTCAGAGCGTCATCTATCTTGGGCACGCTCAATTTGGCGTATGCCGCCATGCCGTGCTCCTGCCGGATGCGCTCCCTGACCGGCCTCTCGTTTTCCTCTGATAACGGCAACCCCTGCTGCTTGACGGCTTCATCAGTGATTTCCCCAAAGCGTACCGTCGTGTAGCCTTTGGCATTGAAAAAACGCGCTATTTCCGACTTCCCTGACCCTGTCATTCCGACTATTGCTACAATCTTCATACCGTCATTATAAGGCGTTGCGGTGTAAAAACTCAACGCTTTGGATTGGCTGTGCTATACTACTTGATAAGATGAGCGCATCCGAACAGAATAACCTGTCCGAGATAATTGAAGAACAGCTCCCCGGCGATATTTTTCACTTTATCCAGCGCGCCGGCGACGTCGCCAACAGCCTCCAGCAGCGCATTTATTTGGTGGGCGGGGTTGTTCGCGACCTGCTCCTTGAACGCATTAATCTTGATATTGATTTAGTCGTTGAGGGCGACGCCATAAAGCTGGCGCAGGTTATCAACAGCGAGGGCCGCGCCCAGCTTATTACCCACCCGCGTTTTGGCACCGCTAAGCTTAAGTGGGGACACCGCAGTGTTGATTTCGTTACCGCCCGCGCCGAAAGCTACTCCCGCCCCGGCGCTTTACCCACCATCAACCCCGGCACGATTAATGACGACCTTAAGCGGCGCGATTTTGCGATTAACGCCATGGCCGTCGAGCTTAATCCACGCCACTTCGGCATTCTTATCGACCCCTTTGACGGCTGCGGCGACCTTAACCGCCAGCATATCAGGGTCTTACATGAAAAAAGCTTTGTCGACGACGCCACGCGTATCTGGCGCGCCTTGCGTTACGAGCAGCGGCTGGACTTTACTATCGAACCGGCGACACGCTTACTCCTAAAACGTGACATCGTTTACCTGAAAACCATCAGCGGCGACCGTATCCGCCATGAGCTGGAGTTAGTTTTACGCGAAGAACAGCCGGAAAAAGCCCTCTGCCGCGCTTTTGAACTGGGCGTTTTAACCACCCTCCACCCAGCTTTAAAAGGCGACAGCTGGCTGGTCGAGGCTTTCGAGGCGGCGCGTGTACGCTGCCTCCCCGATTTACCCCACCCCGACTTTTATCTGGCGCTTTTATGCTACCGCCTGACGCCCAACTACCTGGAGCAGTTGATTCAGTATCTGCGCCCGGCTAAAACCACCAAGCAGGTATTGCAAGATACTATGGCAATCAAAGAAAAAACTAAAGAGCTTAAATCCCGGCGACTGGCGCCCAGCGAGGTTTACGAGATTTTAAACGGTTTTCACCCGATTGCCTACGCTGTTAACGCCATAGCCGGTGCCTCCGCCGCCGACTATATCGAGCTTTACCTGAACGTTTTAAGAAATGTTAAGCCCGCCCTCACCGGCGAGGCTTTAAAGAAACTGGGCGTTAAACAAGGTCCGCGCATGAAAGAGGTTTTAGCTAAACTACGCCACGCCCGCCTCGATGGTAAAATCACTACCAAAAAACAAGAAGAGGAGTGGGTAAAACACCACTCCTCGTAATAACATCCTATTCCACCTTTTTGAACGCTTTAGCCCCCGCCCCGCAAACCGCACACTTATCCGGCGCGCTGCCTTTAACCGTATTGCCGCACACCTGGCAAACGTAATAGTCCTCGTCCTTCGGCTTCTTGCCTTCCTTCATCGCCTTATAAGCGTCCTCAAAGTAACCATAGTGGATTTTCTCCACCTGGTTCGCCCAGTCAAAGGACCTTTCTGCCCGGTCGTTGCTCTCTTTACGCGCCGTCTCGATGAAAAACGGGTACATCTCGGTGAACTCCGTCCTCTCCCCGATGCTTGCCCCCAGCAGATTGTCTTTGGTTGTCCCTATCGCGTCGATGACGTTCAGGTGATTACGCGCATGCACTAATTCCGCCGCCGCTACCGCCCGGAAGAGCTTTGCCGCCTGCGGATAGCCTTCTTCATCCGCCTTTTCAGCAAAAAATAAATAGCGCCGGTTGGCCTGGCATTCTCCACTGAAAGCCTCCAGGACATACTTTTCCGTCCTATATTCCATGATAATCCTCCAAGTAGTATTACCTGATTTTACATTATGAATAGTAGGTGATACGAGCCGCCTTGCGCGGCGGGATGCGCTGGTACTTAAACACGGGATACCCGACCATCAAAGCACCGTAGATTCTCATGCCCTTCGGAAGGGCTACGGCTTTAACCATTGCCGGGAATGATTGCGCCGCCATCTGGAAAAATCCGTTCCAGCAGCACCCCAGCCCGGCCGCTTTAGCCGCGAGGTCGAAGTAGCTGGCGGCAATAACCCCATCAATCGCCGCGATGGGGCTATTCATATCGGCAATGGTGCAGACCACCACCGGCGCATTGCGCAGGAAAATGTTGATGCCCAATTCGTGCATTTTTATCACACCCTTCATTTCCACCGCCCAGGGTGCATCTCCCTCCGCCATCGAACGGAACCAGTCCACCCCGATAGCTGTCATTTCCTTTAGCTTTTCTTTGTCGTCAATGACCAGCCACTGTATCTCCTGCATATTATGGCCCGTCGGCGCGTAGCGGGCAACGTCTATTATCTTCTCGATTTCTTCCCGCGGCACCGGCTTGTCCTGGAATTCGCGGATGGACCGCCGGCTCTTTATTAACTGCGCCACCTGTTTGAATGACGGCTCCAACGCTTTATCTATCGGCGGGCAGTCTTCCAGCGGGAACTCTTTGTGCGTCAGGCTGCCGGTGGGGCAAATACCCACACAATGACCGCAGCGCATGCAAAATTCATCGCCGTTGGGGAAAAAGCGGGGAAAATCGTTCTCTCTAGGTATAATCAAATTCGCCCCGCAAATAATCGCGCAGGCGTTACACTTGGTGCAGGTCTCTTTATTTATCTCGACAATCGCCATTAAGAAATCTCCTCGTTTATTTTCATATCGTCGTTGCAATATACGCCCTGGCATTGTGTTCGCGGCAGATATTGTAGAAGTTTTTTGCCCCGCCCTCGTCAGGAAAGATGGCGAATAACGTTGGCCCCGCCCCGGCTAAATGTATTGATATCCCCTGCCGGATGCAGCCCCTGATGTAATAGGCGATGTCGGGGTACATCTCCACGGCAATATCCTCAAAAGCGTTGCACAGCATCCCCGGCGTGGTTATTTTACCCCCCCTTATCGCCTCTACCAGATGCATCGTTGTTTTCCCGTCGCTATAGCTGGACGGCTTTAGGGCGCCGTACATCTTGGCTGTCTTCCCGGCTTCAACCTCAATTTCCGGGAACAGCAGCACGACCCAAAGCTTTTTAACCAGGGGGAGGGGCTTTATTATCTCTCCCCGCCCTTCCGCTAACGCCGTGCCGCCCTTTAAGAAAAATCCCACGTCCGACCCTAACTTGCTGGCCATTTTTTGTAAATTATCATCGGATGTGTTTAATTCGTATAATTTGTTAATACCTTTGAGTAATGCCGCCGCATCGGAGCTATCGCCGCCCAAGCCTGCCATCATGGGGATGTTTTTCTCTATCTTTACCTTTACTCCACCCCCCATTTTACTCGGCAAAAGGTCTATAACCTTGCTTATCAGGCTCTTTTCCGCCGACCAGCCCGGAAGTGCACATTCATAGGTAAAACCCCGCCCTTTTTCAACGTAGAGCGTGTCATACAGGTCTATCGTCTGGAGGACACTGACTATCTCGTGGTAGCCGTCGTTACGCTTTCCCACCACCTCAAAAGTGAAGTTTATCTTGGCGGGGGCTTTAATCGTAATCATTTCTTGTAAAACACCTTATAAAGCGTTGCCCATTCTTCCAGCGTAAAGGTCTCCGCCCGGCGCTGCGGGTCCAGCCCCGCTTTAGCCAACAGCCCCACCGCTTCTTCTTTGTCTATCTTTAATCCTTGTGCCAGCGAGTTCGCCACCTGCTTACGCGCTGCGGTGAATCCCGCCCGCACCAGCTTAAAGAACCCCTCTACGTCATCCACCGCCACCGGTGGTTTACCATATACTTTTATCTTCACCACCGCGGAGTCCACTTCCGGCGGGGGGAAAAAGGAGGCGGCGGGTACGTCCGCGACGATTTCCGGTTTGCCGTAAAACTGTACCGCGATGCTTAAAACCGAGCGGTCGCCCGCCTTAGCAGCTATCACTTCGGCGACCTCTTTTTGTACCATGACCACCATCGTTGAGGGTTTTACCGACGCTTCCAGGAAGTGCCGCAGCACCGGCGACGTTATGTAGTACGGCAGAT
>Ga0265297_10008571_pt1 | contig 13568 bp, 13 predicted proteins | sample Munlanlwell13791_FD_192502 | JGI IMG/M metagenome (GOLD analysis project Ga0265297, IMG submission 192502) | Leachate microbial communities from a municipal landfill in Southern Ontario, Canada - Leachate well 137-91 | ecosystem: Engineered > Solid waste > Landfill > Unclassified | place... | reverse complement strand
AAAAGCCGGCCGTGCAAAACGCGCAAGGCGAAACAATGGAGATGAAACGGATTCCGCTGATGATTTTCCCCCTTTCGGCAGCCAAGACCATAGGCTCGCGCTACCGGGGCGTTGGCGTGAAAATACTGCCCTTTTACCCGAGCGTGCGCTACGATTTGAGGAACATCAGCTTCTCCGACTCCCCTGAAAGCTACTGTGCAATCGCGTTCTTCTCAGCCGCAATCTGGGCGCTTGTTGTCGGGTTCATGGTTGCAATCGTAATGACCCGGCTTGAAATGCTCGCGCTTCCGCTTCGGATATCCCTTCCATTATTCGCATCCCTGTTGGTCTTCCTTTTCTTCCTGGTCACCCATCTTGCCTACCCCAAGCTTCTTGCAAGGGATATTGCGGCAAAGATAGACCGCGAGCTCATATTCGCCATGCGCGACATGCTCATCCAGATGAGCTCGGGCGTGCCGCTTTTCAACGCGATAGAGAACATCGGCAACACGAACTACGAATATGTGAGCCAGGAATTCCGCCTCACCGCGACCAGGGTCAAGGCGGGCGCGTCCCTTCTTGATGAGATAGAGGACATGGCGGTGCGGACGCAGTCCGTGTACCTGAAGAAAACCGCATGGCAGCTTGCAACCTCCATCCGCGCAGGCGCAAACCTTACCGAAACCCTTAAGGGAATAGTGAAAACCCTGGTGGACTACCAGTTTTCGATAAGCAAGTCGTTCAACGCCCAGCTTAACTTCATCATATTGATTTACCTAATGCTCTCCGCGGTCCTTCCGACAATCGGGACCACTGTCCTTGTGATATTCTCGGTTTTCGGCATGCTGGGGATAACGCCCGAAGTCTTTGCCGGGATAGTCGGGATAAGCTTCATGGGGCAGATGGGCATAATCGCGTTTGTCAAGTCCAAGCGGCCGAACCTGTTCGAATGATACAGTGGTTCTTATGTCAAAATATGTGATTGGGAAGAGGTTTTCAAGCACCTCCCGCCTTCGCGGAAGGGACAGGATGACCCAGCTTCTTGCATATGCCGGGATAGAGACCAACCCGGAAATATGGGTCGGCTCCCGCCTTCTCATAGTCTTCCTTATCGGGCTCATCGGGGCGCTCATGCCCTTCAGCCTGCTGCCCTTCCTCAACATAACCAATGTGCCGCTCCTCTCGGCCACCGACCTCCCATCCCGCATGCTCTCGGGCTTCCTCCTGGCATTCGCATTCGCGCTCGGCGCGGCGCTTCTCATCTACATGCACCTCTATTACTTGATAGCCGACCGAAGCAAGCGCGTGGAGGCGATACTGCCCGACTTCCTGCTGATAGTGTCCGCAAACATCCGCTCGGGCATGACCCCGTTTGCGGCATTCCAGGCAGCGGCCCGCCCGGAGTTCGGTCCACTCCAAAACGAGATACTCTACATGTCCTCGCGCGCCCTTGGCACGGAATCGTTCAGCGAGGTGCTGCGCGCGCTCACCATCAACATAGACAGCCCCATGCTGCGCCGGGTCATCCTCTTTTTTGAAAACGAGGTCAAGTCCGGCGGCAAGCTCGCATATCTTCTTGAAACATCCGCCCAGGAGATAAGGGAAACCGAGGAGGCGAAAAGCCAGATGATGGTGGCCACCATGTCCTATGCGATTTTCCTTGGCTTCATACTTGTCATAGGGCTGCCGCTCCTTCTTGCCATCTCAACGCAGTTTTTGATGGTGTTCACCAAATTCCAGTCCAACCTTTCGGAAGGCGGGGACAGCAGCAAAATCGGCGGGGCGAGCATGATTTCAGCGCCCAAGCTTTCGGTAAAGCCGGAGTTCATAGAGCAGATGGCGTATGTGCTCATATTGGGCACCTCCATCCTGACTTCCGTCCTGATAGGCATTCTCGCGGAAGGGAAGATACTCTACGGGCTCAAGTATTTCCCAGTGCTAGCGATAGCCTCGCTTGTTTTCTTCCTGATTTTCCGCACAGTGATTGCCGGCTTCGTGGGCGCGCTAATCTAAGACCGAGCCACATCCAATCCAAACGAGTAGTCGCAATGGCGCTCATGCAAAGGAAATGGCGCGCCTGTCTTGGGCGTTAAGAAGCATGCTGGCTAGTCTTGTGCCTTGCCCCAGTTCCACACGCAGTCAGCCTTCCTTTCACCAGCATTCGTAATTTTGCGATGGGAACGCCATCGAGTTGCGGATTATCTTGGTCTTTGTCTCTTCGCTTGCGCGCGAGTTGAATTCCGTAAATATCTGGTGGAGGCGCACGGCATCCTCAATGCCAAAGCTTTCCCCTTTAATCCCTTTCAAATCCCGATGCATGACTTCCGGATCAGCCTGTCTTCCGATATATTCGGGATGGCACATCAGGGCGCTTAGCACATTTTTCGCCCCATAGCCCCCTGGAAGCCCCGGCGCAGCTTTCGATGCGATATCCGAAAGCAGGCAAACTTCTTCTGTGGTCAGCTGATATTTGTCTCTTGCGAACAGCGCAAGCTGGTAAGGGTCTTCCTTAATCACAAGCCCGCTTTGCTTTGCCGACTTTCTTATTTCCTCTTTCTTTTTGGATATGTCCTTGTCATTCGATGAGGCTATGAAATATATTGCGCCGAAAAAGAGCAGGATGGTTGCAACCATCGTTCCGGTCGACATGCCCTCGCTTTTTGGAGCCTTATGCCTAAATCCATTTTTTTCTAAGACCTTAGATGGATTTGACTGGGCTTCCTCTTTTTTAACGCGATATTGGCTTGGATTCACCATTTCCCCACCCCTTGTATATGGTTATTTGTCTAAATTCATGTTTATAACTCTTTGCTTCCAGGTATGCCTTGCGTGTTCCCTCTATGCTTCAAAATTCCTCCTGGGCGCCCTCTTCCGCCAGCAACGCCCCACCCCTTTGTTTATTAATTTTTCAATCAGATAGAGGCGCATGCCAAAAGTGACCCTTCCCGATGGAAAAGTGCTTGATGTGCCTGCAGGCGCAACCGCAGCCGACGCGATAGGGAAAATCGGCAAGCGCCTCCTTTCAGCAACATACGCCGCCGAAGTGAATGGAAGGCAGGTCGACCTCTCCTTCAAGCTTCCAGAAAGCTGCACTCTTCGCGCATTCACTTACGCCTCGCCCGAGGGCAAGGAAGTGTTCCTCCACTCAGCGGCGCACCTCTTGGCAATGGCCGTCTCGCGTCTCTACCCTGCCGCCCTCCCAACAATCGGCCCGGTGGTGGAAGAGGGCTTCTACTATGACTTTGGCAACGCGCCAGCCTTCACCCCGGAAGACCTTGCGAAAATAGAAGCCGAGATGGCAAAAATCGTGCAGGAAAACCTTCCCATGCGCAGGGCGGAAATGGGCAAGCAGGAAGCGCTTCGGCTTTTTTCCAGCAACAAGTTCAAGGTGGAAATGATTGGGGAGATACCTGAAGGCGAGCACTCGGCATATTATATTGGCGACGAATGGTGCGACCTCTGCCGCGGCCCCCATGTGCCGTCCACCGGCGTGCTTGCAGCCTTCAAGCTCACCAAGGTCTCCTCATCCTACTGGCGCGCGGATTCTACCCGCGACAGCCTCCAGCGCATATACGGGGTTTCCTTCCCGGAAAAGAAGATGCTTGACGCGCACCTCTCGCTCATTGAAGAGGCGGAGAAGCGCGACCACCGCAAAATCGGCAGGGAGCTTGACCTGTATTCCTTCCAACAGGAGGCGCCCGGCATGCCTTTTTTCCACGACAAGGGCAACATCATCCTTTCCGAGCTTTACGCCTTCATGACTGAAAAGATGAGAAAGCGGAACTACGAAATAACCCGGACGCCGATAATACTCAACCAGTCCTTATGGCTCCGTTCGGGGCACTGGGACCATTACAAGGAAAACATGTATTTCACCGACATCGACGGCCAACCGTTCGCGGTCAAGCCGATGAACTGCCCGGGCAACATGCTCATCTTCAAGGCGAATTTCCATTCCTACCGCGACCTGCCCATACGCGCAGGCGAATTCGGCCTTGTGCACCGCCACGAGCTTTCAGGCGTGCTTTCCGGGCTTTTCCGCGTGCGCTGCTTCACCCAGGACGATGCGCACGTCTTCTGCACTCCCGAGCAGATGAAGGCGGAGATTGCTGACCTGATAGCGCTTGCGCACGAAACATATTCCGCCTTTGGCTTTTCCTATGAGGTGGAGCTTTCCACAAAGCCCGAAAAGGCGATGGGCGACCCGAAGACATGGGAGTTTGCCGAGGGCACGCTTATGGAAGTGCTTGCTGAGAAAGGAATCCCCTACAAGCTCAACAAGGGAGATGGCGCATTCTACGGGCCGAAGATAGACTTCCACCTCAAGGACGCGATTGGCAGGCGATGGCAGTGCGGCACCATACAGCTTGACATGCAGATGCCTGAAAAATTCGACCTTGCCTATGAAGGCGCTGACGGCAAGAAGCATAGGCCGGTCATGCTGCACCGCGCGATTTACGGGAGTTTCGAGCGCTTCTTGGGCATACTCGTGGAGCACTACGCGGGCAAGTTCCCGCTATGGCTCTCGCCAGTCCAGGTGTCGCTCCTTGCGGTATCCGACCCCTACAACGATTACGCCGAGTCGCTTGCGGCAAAAATGCGCGATGAGGGCATCCGCGCGGAAGCGAATTGCAGGCAGGAGACAATCGGCTCGAAAATACGCGCCGCGCAGATGGGGAAAATCCCCTATATGCTGGTAATCGGGCAGAAGGAAAAGGATTCAGGCGCGCTTGCAATCCGCACAAGGGACGGCAAAGTCGAGGAGAACATACCAATCGGCTCATTCATCGAGCGAGTTAAGAAGGAGATAAATGAGAAGCAAGCCACTTAGGGGCAGAAACCAGCTGGAAAAACCAGCAAGGCTGCATAGTGAAGGAAAAAAACAAAGGTAAAAAGAAGGCCACTTCCGTCTCTTCAGATTTGAGCGCCGCTGCGCTCAAATGCAGAAAAAACCGCTAACGCGATTTTTTCTTCGCAAGCTTGTCAAGAATCGCCCGGTGCGCCATCAGCCTTATCGCGTTTATCTTGATGAAGCCCAGGGAATCCTTCTGGTCAAAGCCGCCTGCCTTGTGCATCGAGCCCAAATCCTCGTCGTAAAGCGAGGTCGGCGACTGGCGGGCGCGCGTGAAAACATTGCCCTTGAAAAGCTCGAGCGTCACCTTGCCGTCAATGAACTCCTGGCTTTTGTTGAATGCCGCGGTAAGGAATTCCATCTCCGGCGAGAACCAGAATCCGTTGTAGATTATTTCAGCATAGCGCGGCGAGAGCATGTCCCTAAGGCGCATAACCTCCCGGTCCATAGCAATGGCCTCGATGTCCCGGTGCGCCGCCATGAGTATGGTGCCGCCAGGGGTCTCGTATAGCCCGCGAGATTTTATCCCCACAAACCGGTTTTCCACCATGTCGATTCTTCCAACCCCGTTCGCAGCGCCCAAATCGTTTAAGTATGTGAACAGCTCCAGCGGGTCGGTCTTTGCGGTGCCGTCGTTCTTGTTCACCACTTTCACGGGCGTCCCGTCCCTGAAATATACCTCAATCATGGTGCTCTTGTCCGGGGCGTTTGCAGGCGAAACGGTCCTTGAGTAGACGCTGTCGTCCGGTATTTTGCTTGGATCCTCCAGTATCCCGGCTTCGTGCGAAATGTGCATGAGGTTCTCGTCCTCCGAATAAGGCTTTTTCAGGGTTACTGAAATCGGGATGCCGTTTTTCTTGGCATATGCGATAAGGTCGTCCCTTCCTTTGAATTGGTCGAGGAATTCCTGGGTTTTCCAAGGCGCAATCACCTTTATTTCCGGGTTGAGGGAATAGTAGGTAAGCTCAAAGCGCACCTGGTCGTTCCCCTTGCCTGTCGCCCCGTGGGAGACGTACTCCGCGCCTTCCTCCTTCGCGACCATCACCTGGTGCTTTGCAATCACGGGCCGCGCAAGCGAGGTGCCAAGAAGGTACCTGTTCTCGTAGATTGCATTTGCCCTGACAGCAGGAAAGATGTAATCGGTGACAAACTCCCTCTTAAGGTCCTTGACAATCACCTTGGAGGCGCCGACTTTCAGCGCCTTTGCCTTCACCGCCTCGAAATCCTCCTTCTGCCCGACATCCGCGACAAAGGCTATCACATCATAGCCCTGGTCGATGAACCATTTGAGTATGCACGACGTGTCAAGCCCGCCTGAATAGGCAAGGACGACCTTCCCTTTCTTCCCGTTATTGCTATTTTCAGCCATGTCAAAACCTCCCTAAGGACATTAGCAGCGTTTTCCGTTGCTCCCTTTAAAAAATCGGCGTTGCATCTGGGACAAAATGTCATATCTGCTCCAAGAAGGCTACTGCATTGCTTCCGCCATCTCCATGAGGAGCTTTTGCGGGTCGGGCGATTTCACGAATGCGGACGCCAAAAGCACGCCGCTTGCGCCAAGCCCAAGCGCCTTTTCAACGTCATCCGCGCTGCCCACCCCTGCGCCGCAGAGCACAGGCGTTGCATTCACCTCTGCAACTGCGCCGACCGCCCCGGAAACCACTTCCGGCTTCGCTGTCGAGACTGAAACCCCGCTCCCTATAAGCTCTGGCGGCTCGACTGCGATGAAGGTGGGCTCGAATTTCGCAAGATGCGCGCTCTCCTTCGCGTCCTTTGCGCAGAGCATGCTCTCAAGCCCCATTTCCTTCAGCCTCGCAACCGTTTCCCCAATCACAGCATCCGATAGCCTATGCTCGGAGTGGTTCACCAGGCTTCCTTTGCAGCCGGCATCCGCAACCGCCTCGGTCGTCAGATGCCCGGTGTGAGCGCCCTGCTTTTGCGCGTCCACGTGCTGCGCGAAAACGTCGGAATGGATTTCAGTCACCGCGCGAAGGTCGACTGACTGCGGCGCGATTATTATCCTGACTCCGGTGAGAAGGGAGACTTCAGACGCAATCTGGGCAAGCTGCATGCCGCGCTTCCCAAGCGATTCCTTGTAGGTTTTCAGGTTGAGGGCAATCAGGGGTTTCATAGATGGGATTTTCAAAAAGAACCTTATTAAATACTATCAAGCCAATTCCCCATGCGAGGCGGCTTGCCGCCGATGACTTGAAAATGGATTTGCAGCCCGTTTGGTAAGCTGAACAGCAGGCATCGCCGATGCGATGCCATCCGGTCGAACTCCGTTCGACCATCTGTCCAACTCGCCGAGCGAGTTGAACACGCCGACGTGGCAGAATCCGGTATCGCGCTAGACTCGAGATCAAGCCGGAATTTGCTGGCAGGAAATCTAGTGCCCTTCGGGGCTTAGGAGTTCAATCCCAATCCCCCTTTTCTTTGGAAAGAAAAGGGGTCTAGGGCTTACCCCAAAAGAAAAAGAAAGCGGGTAAACCCGGGAACAAATCTCCTCGTCGGCGTTTTCATTTTTCAGCAGAAAAATGGAAAATTGTCGAGCGAAGCTCGACAGGTTCGTCAAGTTGCGCAGCAACTTGGCGATTTTATTTCTGTTTAGAAAGCAGGTGGTCACATGCAATCCCGCAAGGAAAACGAAGGCTACTGGCTTATGCTTGAGAAAGGCGAAGAAATTAGGGCCACTATCGAGAAATGGGCGAACGGCGAGCGTATATCTGGCGCGCAGGTCTGGGGAATAGGCGCGGTAGATGGCGCGGAGCTTGGCTACTTCAACATCAACTCCAAGAAATACGAAAGCAGGAAATTCCCGGGGCAGCATGAGATTGTCTCGTGCACAGGGAACATCAACAGCGAAGGCTTCCATGCGCACCTGTCCATCTCAAACGGAGGCTTTTCCGTTTTCGGCGGGCACCTCTTAAGCGCAAAAATCTCGGTTGTGGGGGAATTTTTCGTCCTTCCGACAAATCCCTTAAGAAAAATCCCTGCGCCGGAATTCGGGCTTAAGAAAATCGAGTTGTATTAGAAAGGGGCCACCTTGGCGGCTCGGACGATGGGAAAGTGCGGCATCTTGCCCGCCATTCCCCTAAAGCCGCTCCGCTATCCGTTTTTTAAAAATGAAAGACTGGCAGAACAGGGCAATCCGCAAGAGCCTGCCAGCGCCCCTGCCGATTCAGCTGCACGGTTTTAATCGCGCAAACTAGAACTTCCTGTGCTTAGAGAAGCAGTCTCTGCAATAAACAGGCCTGCCTTCGGTTGGCTTGAAAGGCACCTCGCACTCCTGCCCGCATTCCGAGCATGTTGCCTTGTGCATTTCGCGCGGTCCGCCGTAGCCACCGCCGCCTCTTCCGTAGCCTCCGCCTCTGCCGCCACGGCCGCCTCTTCCTCCGTATCCGTCGTCGTCATAACTCATTTTTTCACCTATTTTATGCCAATGCCCTTTGGGCAATAGCAGGTAGAGGTTTACCTATTCTATTTATAACACCACTTATTACGTCTCAATCGCACACGGCGCAGGCGGTTTAGGGGACTTTCGTCTGCCGGACGCTATCTTTTTAAGCCCGAAGGAAAAAACAGCACCATGGCAAAAAAGAAGGCAGCCGCAAGCAAAGCGCACAAAAGGCATTCCATGAAGCGCGAGCGCATAGCCTACGGCGTGTTCATCTCGGCATTAGGCTGCCTTTGGCTTGCGGTTGAGATGGGATGGATTGCCTCTCCGCTTCCAGTCGGGCCCATAATAATCATACTGCTGGGCTTTACCCTGCTTCTTCCCTGGCTGAACCAATAAGAGGTGTAGATATGGATCTTGTATTCGAAGCCCTGACATCGAACAAGGCAAAGGTGATTGCCATTGTGGAGGCAGACCCCTACGGGCATACCAGCTTCTCCCGCAACGGCTACAAAGTCAAGGACGGCACCGTCGTGGGGGAGGACAAGGAAAAGGTCTATGTTTTCATGAAGGCAACGGACGAATTCGCCAAGTTCGCAAAGGAAGCACTCAAGGATGTGGCGGCCGTCTGCGCGCCCGAAGTCGCCGTGCGCGTCTCAAAGAAGATAGAAGAGGAGGAATCAAACTCTCAAGTCGGCTTTGGCGCGATATTCGGCTGATTTTGGCCGAGGCGCCCTTTAGGCAGCCGCAAGGCTTTATCTTCTTTTCACCCCCTTTTCCTTCCGCTGTGAAGACATCGAGGTATTGCCGAGCGCGGACCTCAGAGACCCGCGCGCATGACGACGATCTTGAGTTCTGAGCTCTAATACAAATCACTAGCTTCCGCTCAGAACTGCCCGCCAGCTGCGGCTGACGGTTGAGTGCTGAGCACAAAATATTCACACAATCTCAGAACTGCCAGCCACTCGCTGCGGCTCGCGCTGTTTGAGCTCTGAGCACAAAACTACCCATTCAATCCCAAATCTGCCTGCCCCTGCCCGCGAAGGCGGAGTGCCGGGCGCAAAATCAGCCGCCTCATTCGAAATGAGCAAACCCTTTTTTTGGAAGCTTTGTTATCTTCCCATTCTCTTCAAGAAGCACATCACGCTTCAGAACCGTTCCGACCTCGAACAATTCTGTGCCATGTGCGCGGGCAATCCTTTTTGCCGCATGGAAGCATTCCTGCGGGACCGAGGCGACCACTTCGTAGTCGCAGGCGAGGTTGAGGAGCTCAAGCGGCATCTTTTTGCTTAGCCTGCAAAATTCCTCAAAGCCCTCGAACACCGGTATCCCCACATGCTCGACAAGCGCGCCAACGCCGCTTTCATCACAAATGGAATGCACTGCGGCGGAAAAGCCATCGCTTATGTCGGTTGCTGCGCGGACCAGTCCCTTTGAATTGAGCTCAGCCATCAGCGCAGTCCTTGCAATCGGGTAATTGAAACGATCCAGCATCTTCGCTTCAATGGCGCTTTTCCTTTCCCTATTTGACCAGTAGATAAGGTAGCCTGCAGAAGATGCGCCCAGCCTGCCGCTGACTGCAAGGATGTCCCCTGGCTTTGCGCCCCCGCGCCTCAAAGGGTATCTTGCAACCCCGAAAGCTGTGCCGCAGAGGCAGATTTTCTCGTTTTCATTCATGTCCCCGCCAAGTACCCTTGTCTTATGCGCCTTTGCGCACCTTGCCATTCCCTTTGCAATTTCCCGCACCCCTTCCTCGGGCAGGTTCTTGGGTATTCCCCAGGCAACAAGAACTCCGAGCGGCTTTGCGCCTGCCGCGGCAATGTCCGAGAGGTTGGCTGCAACCGCGTTCCAGCCGATTGCAGCGTAAGGCATGCCCGGAGGAAAGTCGTCCCCCTCTGTGAGCATGTCTGTTGTCGCGACAATGTTCTTTCCGTAATAAGGGATTATTTCGGCATCCTCAAAAGAGCCGCCCGCCCCTATCTCGCGCCTGATCAGGCGGGTCAGGTTTTCTTCGGTTGCCATGGTGATCCTCTGTTAATGGGCGCTGCCTATAGAATGGCCTCTCAGCATCAAGCCTTTTCCTGTCAAGGCCGAGTATCCAGTAATACATCTTGCTGTCCAGGGCGCTTGAGCCTGATTTGAGTGCCTTTGCCATCGGCTAAGCTGAATCTATCTTCCATATATTAATCATTATGTCCGTCAATTGGCATAGTTTGGCGATTGCCGAAGTTTTTTGGAAAATGGCACACGTTCCAAATAGAACGCACTCTTTTAAGGCAAATCGGTGCACACCTCTCAGTGCGCTTTTGCGTGCGGCACGAGTGGTCATTATGGCAAACAAACTATGGGGCGGGCGGTTCGAGCAGGCGCAGGAAGCCGCTCTTTTCTCCTTCCTCTCATCAGAGAACGCAGGGCTTGATTGCGAGCTTGCGGCATACGACATCGATGGCAGCATAGCCCATGTGGCAATGCTTGCAAGGCAGAAAATCCTCACAAAAGAGGAGGCGAAGGAGATACTCTTAGCGCTTTTCACAATCAAGGCGAGCGAGGCCGCAGGGAAATTCCAAATCGATCCCAAGCTTGAGGACGTTCACACGAACGTCGAGGCGGCGGTCACGAAAATCACCGCGCACGGCAAGAAGATGCACACCGCCCGCTCGCGGAACGACCAGGTCTGCCTTGACACGCGCCTCTACATGCGGGACGCGATAAACGCGCTTTCAGGGGACATTCTCGCGCTCCAGCGCTCGCTTTCCGCCCTTTCGGAAAACGATTGCGTCTTTCCCACATACACGCACACGCAGGTCGCGCAGCCAGCCTCGCTTTCATTCTGGGCGCACTGCCACTACCATGCGCTTGAGCGGGACCTCTCTCGCCTTAACGACCTTTACGCACGAGTGAACCAAAACCCTCTTGGCTCAGGCGCGGTAGCTGGCACAACGTGGCATATCGACCGGGTGTATGTCAGCAGGCTTCTTGGCTTTTCCTCGCCCACCGAAAACCCCATGGACACGGTTTCCAACCGGGGCGAGATGGAAGTCGCGCTCCTATCGGCGCTTTACCTTGCGCTCTCGCACTGCAGCCGCATCGCAGAGGACATCATACTCCTTTCAAACAAGCGCCTTTGCATCCTTCCTGACGAGTATTCGACAGGCTCATCCATGATGCCGCAGAAGAAGAACCCGGACCCGCTGGAGCTTGTGCGGGGCAAGTGCTCGCGGATGCTCGGCCTCTATGTGCATGCTGCCTCGCTCCTCAAGGGCGTGCCGTCCGGCTACAACCTCGACTCGCAGGAGAGCAAATACGCGCTTTTGCAGGGCGTGAAGGCCGCGCACGAGTCATTCTCAATCCTCTCAAAAATAGTCCCATTGCTCAAGTTCAACCCAGAAAAAATCTCGCTTGAGCTTGAGGAAGGCTTTGCATGCGCAACCGAATTGGCAGACCTTCTCTCAAAGAAGGGCGTGCCTTTCCGGAAATCGCACGAGATAACCGGCGGCATTGTCAGGGATTGCATCGCGAAAAAGAAGTTCCTCTCCTCGCTTTCCGCAAAAGAGGTTTCAGAGCTTGCAGGTGTTTTGATTTCGCCTGCCGAGCTCTCAGAAGCCGTCTCTGTCGACAAGGTGGCGCGCTTTGCAGCCGCCTACAAAATTCCTTCCGTGTCGGCATACTCCAAAAAGCTCGCCTTGCGGAAGCGCACGCTTGGCGACGCGCAAAAACTCCTTGAAAAGGAGGCAAGGTCGCTCCTCTAAGCAAAATTCTGTATCTTGGAGCAGGCTTACATCTCCTGCGGCGGAAGTTCGATTGCGGACAGGAAGCTTTTCGCCTGCGTGTCATTTCCAGAAGCAGTGTAAATTATCTGGATGCTGTCCCAGTGGTTCGGGGACATTTCCCAAGAGTCTATGGAAAGCTCGTGCTTGAGCGCGGCGAATTCCGCGTTCCCTTTCTCGCTTATCGGCTTTGCCGCAGGAACGCTTGGTCTTGTTGCCTGTGCCATGCCCTTTCTTTTCCGCTAAACGTTATAAAGCTTGGCGGATTTATTTTCCTATGACTGATGAGCTTGAGGACCAGATGATTGCGAAGACTGAAGAGCTTACTGAGGGGAAAAAAGGCCCTGAAGCTGTCGCTGAAGCCACCGAGCTTTCGCAAATCGATCCAAAGGATGCGATTGTCTGGCTTGTGAAGGGCAAGGCGCACTACATTGACAACCAATTCGATGAGGCATATGCCTGCTTTTGCAAGGCGGCTGAAATAGAGCGCGAGAATCCGCAAATCTGGCAGATGATGGGCTACAGCCTGATTACGCTCAATCGCTACGATGATGCGGAAAAGTGCCTCGAATACGTGAAGGCGGCTGAGCCCTCGAACGTGGAAGCGGCCTGCGCGCTTGGGATATGCAACATTCTCCAGAACAAGCCGCAGGAGGCGAAGCGCAACATCGACCTTGCGCTTTCCATGGGCAAGCCGACCGCGATTGCCATGCTTGAGCATTTCCACGAGAAGTTCTTCGCAATAAGCAAGGAAACCTCCTCGCGCGCAAAGGCGCAGATAGAGCGCACGCTTGAGACTGTGAAGCTGTTACGCTAAGGCATGTCAAGCCAAAAACTTGTTTTCTTAGAATCTGGTGGTTCGCTGGCAGAAGGATGATTTTTGCCCAAGGCGGCCCTTTGCTAGAATCCGAAAAACTTTGCAGCCGAAATAAGCACGATTATCGCGCCAATCAGCCCTTCCCCGGCAATCACGCCACCTGCAACCAGTCTCCATTTCTCGGTTTGCTTCGCCCTGTCGACAAAGTAGCGCGCCACGCCCCCCATGAACATGGATAGCGAGAGCATGAACGGGACATAGAGGCCAATGCCAAATGCGATTGCAATTGCGCCCAATCCCATTTTCCAGGAAACAAGCGTGAGCAAGAAGCCGATTGCAACGCCTGCCAGAAGGGCGCCGGACAGGCTGTCGCTGCTCACGATTGTCCTTACTGCGAGCGCCTGCGGGGCCGGGAATTCCGCAGTTCCAAAGCCGACTTGCGCAAACGAGAGCATGAGCACGCCCATCACCAGTGCCGCGGCAACAAGCCCGGCAGCCTCGCCTGCAAGCTGGTGCTCGGGCTTCGTCCCAAGCAAGTAGCCCGTCTTGAAATCCTGCATCGCATCCCCTGCAATGCCTGCGGCAATGCAGACCACTGCCGCAAGAAGCACCAGGTGGAGCACGCCGAAGCCGAAAAGGAATTTCGCCGCAATCAACAGTATGAGCGCGAATATCTCCATGGGGTCAACGTTCATCTCCCCGGTTATCTTCGCCCCTATGAATGCCATAAGAAACGCGCCGGCAATCGCAAGCATG
>Ga0265297_10008570_pt1 | contig 13570 bp, 12 predicted proteins | sample Munlanlwell13791_FD_192502 | JGI IMG/M metagenome (GOLD analysis project Ga0265297, IMG submission 192502) | Leachate microbial communities from a municipal landfill in Southern Ontario, Canada - Leachate well 137-91 | ecosystem: Engineered > Solid waste > Landfill > Unclassified | place... | reverse complement strand
TCTTTCCGAAGGATTGCGACCAAGCCCTGGCCCTGGGGTCTCGATTGGTCCTGGAGCGCGTCTAGCTGAGCCGGCTTGCGCGCCCCTTCCCGCCCGGACTCCGCCGGCCAGCGGCTCCTGGCCGGAAGCCGGCCCGGAGCCGGCTGCCCAAAGCTTCGCAAGGCCGCGTCAAGCCTCACTTAAATCTCCCTTAACAATCCTGTTTGACAGTTGTGCAAAAATGCCGTAACGTGAACACAATATTCTGGAGGAGGTGATGACGCGAACCAGACGCTAGGCGCTTAACAAGTTAATATATTTAGTAATTTATATCACTTTACTTCCTGAACTCCACTTTCTTGAAGCGAGGTAGAACATGGGCATTACCCGAAGGACGTTTATTAAGGGTTTGGGAAGCGGGATCACGGCTCTGGGCCTGACGGACGTAATCTTCACGCGTTCCGGCTGGGCCGCGCTGGTGCCTCCCGCCAAGACCAAAGACACCCAGGTTACCACATCCATCTGTCCGTATTGCGGCGTGGGCTGCGGGCTCATCGCCAACACCAGGGGGGGCAAACTCATCAACGTCGAGGGCGACCCCGACCACCCCATCAACGAAGGCTCCCTGTGCAGCAAGGGCCAGGCGGTCTTTGAGGTGGTCACCAGTCCCCGGCGCCTGAAAAAGGTGCGCTACCGCGCCCCAGGTTCCGACCACTGGGAAGAAAAGCCCCTGGATTGGGCCATCCAGACCCTGGCCCAGCGCATCAAGGCCACCCGGGACGCCAGCTTCACCACCAAGTCCCCCGCGGGGGTGCCGGTGAACCGCACCGAAGCCCTGGCCTCCATCGGCGGAGCCTCCATCAACAACGAAGAATGTTACCTGATCTCCAAGCTCGCCCGGGCCCTGGGCATCGTCTATCTAGAACATCAAGCCCGGCTCTGACACTCCTCCACGGTGGCCTCGTTGGGGCCCACCTTCGGCCGGGGCGCCATGACCAATCACTGGAACGATATCGCCAACAGTGATTGCGTCTTGATCATCGGCTGCAACCCTGCAGAAAACCATCCCATCAGTTTCCGCTGGATCACCAAGGCCATGGACAAAGGCGCCAAGCTCATCGTGGTGGATCCGCGCTTCACCCGCTCGGCGGCCAAGGCCGATCTCTTTGTGCGCTTAAGGCCCGGCACCGATATCGCCTTGATGGGCGGTTTCATTAATTATATTTTGGAAAACAACCTCCATCAAAAAGACTACGTCGCCAATTATACCAACGCCGCGTTCCTCGTAAGTAAAGACTTTGAGTTTCATGACGGCCTCTTTTCCGGTTATGACAAAGGCAAGCGGGCCTATGATGCGGCGACCTGGAGCTACGAGCTGGATGCGGAAAAAAAGCCGGTTACCGATCCCACCCTGAGCAACCCGCGGTGCATCTTCCAGTTGATGAAACACTTTTATGCCCGCTACACCCCGGAGATGGTGGAAGCGGTCACCGGGGTGCCCAAAAAGCAGTTCCTGGCGATGGCGGCCACGTTCGCCGCTACCGGGGAACCGGGCAAGGCCGGCACCCTGCTTTATGCCATGGGCGGCACCCAGCACTCCACCGGGGTCCAGATCATCCGCAGTTACACCATCGTGCAGCAGCTCCTGGGCAACATGGGGCTCCCGGGGGGCGGCATCAACGCCCTGAGGGGGGAGAACAACGTCCAGGGTTCCACCGACATGGCGTTGTTATTCAACATCGTCCCGGGGTACATGGCCATCCCCAGCGAAGCCGCGCACCCCACCCTGAAAGACTACCTGGACAAAGAGACCCCCAAGGCCAGCTTCTGGATCAACAAGCCCAAGTTCTTCGTCAGCCTGCTCAAGGCCTTTTGGGGCGACGCCGCCACCCCGGCGAACAGTTTCGCCTACGATTATCTTCCCAAGATCGGCAAGGGCTACCAAGGCGCGGGGTATTCCTGGATTCCGCTCTTTGAATCCATGGGAGATGGCGGCATCAAGGGCTTGCTGATCTGGGGGATGAACCCGGCGGTGAGTTCCCCCAACCTCAATCAGGCCTACGGCGCCCTGGCCAAGCTGGACTGGCTGGCGGCCTTCGACCTCTGGGAGACGGACACCGCCCAGTTCTGGAAACGCCCCGGGGCCAAGACCAAAGATATCAAGACCGAGGTCTTCCTGTTCCCCGCGGCGGACTCGCTTGAAAAAGAAGGCAGCGTCAGCAACAGCGGCCGCTGGCTGCAGTGGCGCTACCAGGCGGTCAAGCCTCACGGCGACGCCCAGAGTGACCTGTGGTACGCCAACCGCCTGGGCCTGGAGCTCAAAAAGCTCTATAAGGCGGATCCCAAGGCGGTCTTCCCGGACCCCATCGTTAATCTTAACTGGAACTACGGCGACACCCCCGATGTCCACCTGGTGGCCAAGGAAGTCAACGGCTACACCGTGGCGGACAAGAAGCAGGTCCTCAATTTCCTGGGCCTGAAAGATGACGGCTCCACGGCCTGCGGCTGCTGGATCTACTCCGGTTCCTATCCGGGCCCGGACAAGAAAAACAATCTCATGGCCCGCCGGGACAAAAAAGACCCCAGCGGCCTCATGCTCTATCCCACCTGGGCCTGGGCCTGGCCGGTGAACCGGCGCATCATCTACAACCGCTGTTCCCTGGACCCCCAAGGCCAGCCCTGGAACAAGGACAAGGCCATGTTCCATTGGGACCCGGTGGCCAAGACCTGGAAGAACCTGGATGTTCCGGATTTCAAGTGGATCGATCCCGCCACCAAGGCTCATTTCGGACCCGAGGAATCGGCCAAGGCGCCCTTTCTCATGCTCCCCGAAGGCAAAAGCCGCCTCTTCGTGCCCGGCGGGGCCTGCAAGGAGGGACCCTTCCCGGAGCACTACGAGGCCCTGGAGTGCCCCTACGTCAACCCCATGTCGGCCCAGCAGTCCAACCCGGTGATGAAGGTGTGGAAATCGGAATTGGACCGGGTGGCCCAGATCTGCGATCCTAAATACCCGGTGATCGCCACCACCTTTCGGGTGACGGAGCACTGGCAGGCCGGGGCCATGACCCGCAACCTCACCTGGCAGGCTGAGATGGTGCCCGAGATGTTCGTCGAAATGAGCCCGTCGCTGGCGAAGGCCAAGGGCGTTAACCCGGGGGATTGGGTCAGAGTGAAGAGCGTCCGGGGCGAGGTCTTGGCCCGGGCCAACGTTACCCGCCGGGTGGCCCCCTTCTGCTGCGGCAAGGCGGGTTTTGCCAACACCGTGGAGATGGTGGCCCTGCCCTGGCACTTTGGTTTCGCCGGCCTGATTACCGGCGGCCCCGATTCCCGGCAGAATTATGCCGCCAATCAACTGGCCCCCATGGTGGGGGACGCCAATACCATGATCCCGGAATACAAGGTATTTCTGGTGGATGTGCAAAAGGTCTGACGTAGGCCACAAGGGAGATTGCCATGAGTAAAGCCATGTTGATCGATACGACGCGCTGTATCGGTTGCCGGGCCTGCCAGGTGGCCTGCAAGAGCTGGCATAACCTGCCGGGCGAACGCACGGAGTTCAGCGATACCTGGACGAACCCCAAGTTCCTGGACAGCAACAACTACACCCGCATCATCTTTAAGGAGATAGATAAACCGGGGGGCCAGTTGAGCTGGCACTTCATCTCCCGGCGCTGCATGCATTGCAATGACCCCGCCTGCGCCAGCGTCTGCCCGGTGGGAGCCCTGCAGAAACTGGAGAACGGGCCGGTGGTGTATGACGATGCGCGCTGCATCGGCTGCCGTTACTGCATGATGGCCTGCCCCTTTCAGGTTCCCAAGTTCGAATGGGGCTCGGCGGTGCCCCTGGTCCGCAAGTGCGACTTCTGCGCTGACCGCATCGCCATTAATCTGGCCCCGTCCTGCGCCACCGCCTGTCCCAGCGAGGCCCTGCTCTTCGGGGACCGGAACGCCCTCCTGAAGGAAGCCCACCGCCGCATCGGCGCCCATCCGGCGAAGTACTACCCTGAGGTGTACGGGGAAAAGACCGTCGGCGGCACCTCCAAACTCTACCTCACCGCAGTGTCCTTCGATGAGCTGGGTCTCACTCATCAGGGTTTCCGCACCGATCTGGGGAACATCCCCTACGGCATCTACGGCCGGGAGTGGATGTCCAAGGTGCCCTGGATCGCCTTGACGGTGGGCGGCCTGGCCGTCGGCCTGCACTATTTCAACCAACGCCGCGCCGAAGTCCAGAGCCAAAAATCTCAGGAATCTCAGGAAGGCAAGGAGGATTGAGCCATGGCTGAAAAAGTGGAAAAATGGTATCCGGGCGAGGGCAAGCTGACCCCGGCGCGCACCATCCTCTACGTCATCCTGATGGTGGGCATTATCTCGGCCGCAGCCCGGCTTTTTCTGGGATTGGGGGCCACCACGAACCTGAACGACGCCTATCCCTGGGGCCTGTGGATCAGCTTCGACGTGCTTTCGGGCGTGGCCCTGGCCGCGGGCGGCTTTACCATGGCCGCGGCTATCTATATTTTTAACCTGAAAAAATTCGAGCCGCTGCTCAGGCCCGCCAAGCTCTCGGCCTTCCTCGGCTACCTGGTGTTCGTGGTCGGGCTCTTCTTCGATCTGGGCCAGCCCTGGCGCATCTGGCACCCCATGGTGATGTGGAATCCCCATTCGGTGCTCTTCGAAGTGTCCTGGTGCGTCATGCTCTACACCACGGTCCTGGGGATCGACATCTTCATCTTTGCCCTGGAACGCTGGAAAAAGTATGAGTGGGTGGCTTTTCTGCGAAATCTCTACCTGGTCCTGGTGGTAGCCGGCGTCATGCTCTCCACCCTGCACCAGTCCTCCCTGGGGGCGCTGTTCCTGTTGATGCCGGAGAAGATGTCCGACCTCTGGGCCAGCCGGGCCATAGGACCGCTGTTTTTCTGCAGCGCGGTGATCGGCGGCATGAGCGTGGTGATCCTGGAGAGCCTCATCAGTTCGTGGGCCTATAAGCGCCAGGCCGAGCTCAAGCTCCTGTCGTCCTTCAGCAAGGGGCTGGGGATCGCCCTGCTGGTCTATTTCGCCATGAAGGTCACCGACCTTTACGCCCGGGGCGCGACCGTCTGGGTCCTGGACAAAGCTCACTTCTTCTTCTACCTGGAACTCTTCGGCACCGTGGCCCTGCCGGCCATCTTGCTCAGCTTCTCGGAGGTGCGCCACTCCATCAAGGGCCTCTACTGGGCCGCGGGGCTGTCCGCCTTCGGGGTGGTGCTGAACCGCTTCAACGTCAGCCTCACCAGCTATGGCGGCTACCGGCAGTTCAGCTACTTCCCGTCGTTTATCGAGATCATCGTCACCCTGTCTCTGATCGCCGGGGGCATCCTCATCTTTGATTGGGGCACCCGCTACCTGCCCATCTACAAATCGGAACTGTCCGGCGGAACCCACTGAGAGACCGGGGAGAGGGGCCGCTGACCATCTCTCCCTGACTCCCCCAACCCCCATCGAGGGAATAACCGGAGGGTCAAGCCGGGACCAGGGTCCCGGCTTGACCCTCATATTTTTTGCCATCTTCCCACAGAACGGCACACTCAGGTAGGCGCTGGTTGACTTTTGCCTGATTTGGCGGTTTTATTTATAAGATATGTTAGTAAGACGCGGATCGAAGGGGGAACCATGAAGCGCTTCATTCTGTTGCTGGTCATCGTCGTCCTGGCGGCGGGTTGCTCCTCCTTTGCGGCGAGTAAATACTCCATTGGGGTGGATAACTACTCAGCCCTGCGCCGCCTGGCCGGGACCAGCCTCAACGTGGGACCGTTTACGGCGACCAAGCCGGGGCAAAGCGAGATTAGTTGCCGAGCCGCCGGCCCGATTAAAACTCCGGACGGGGAACCATTTGCGGAATTCGTGCGGCAAGCCCTGGTTGACGAACTGGAATTCGCGCACCTGTTTTCAGCCACCGGGCCCGTAACCCTGACCGGCAATCTGGACCGGATTGACTTCTCCTCAACTTCAGGGGTGTGGCATCTCGGCTTAACGGTGACCTCTTCCAATAGCCGATCTCTGACGGTCACGGCAGACTATGCCTATGCCACCAGCTTTTCCGGGCAACAGGCTTGCAGGCAAACCGCGCAAGCCCTCATGCCGGCCGTGCAGCATTTAATCGGCAAGCTGGTGGGAGCGCCTGAATTCCCCGGCCTGGCGACCCCATAAGGGTCGTTCAGCACTTCGCCCGCTAAATGGTGGCACAGGCGTCTCGCCTGTGCAGGCGCAGGCTAAAGCCTGCGGCTATCCCAAAAAGCCCTTTGAACCAATTCGGTCTTAATCCGCGGGTTCTTGGGAAGGGCCGGCGGCGATGCGCAGGTGAGTCTCCACCCGTTCCAGGAAACCTTCCCGGATCAAGGCGTCGATGATGGGTCGGGTGCGCATGGGATTCCGGCCTACGAGGCGGAGCAGTTCCGCGTCGGTAAGCGCCGGAGTTTTGACCAGGGCTTGCAGGATCAGGCCCCGAATCTGCCGGTCGGAGTCGGCAAAGGGGCTTTGGCGTTGGTATAGGGCGCTCCTCCGGTTGGCATTGGGCCCCAGGCGTTTCAGGCCGGCCCCGTAGTCCATCAGGGCGTAGTACCAGGGCCGAGGCCGTTCCCGGTCCAGGGTGTGCGCCACCAGCGGCAGGATCTCCTGATCCCTGACCTTGGCGCGGTCGGCAAAGAAGCAGTGAATAAACACCCGGCGGATATTGGTTTCGATGAAAACCACCGGCTGATGGAAGGCAAAGGCGGCCAGCGCCCCGGTGGTGGCCGGGCCGATGCCGGGTAGGGTGCGCAGGATCTCCACGCTCTGAGGGAGCCGGCCGCCAAACTCGCTTATGACCCGCCCGGCCGTGCGCTGCAAGGCCAGGGCCCGACGATTATAACCCAGTCCCTGCCACGCCTCCATGACCTCCCGCAACTGGGCCCGGGCCAGGGAGGCGAAGTCGGGGAAGCGGGCCAGAAACGGCTCGTACTTGAGGACCACCCGTTCCACCTGGGTCTGTTGCAGCATGATTTCCGAGACCAGGATGCTATAGGGGTCATAGGTTTGACGCCAGGGGAACTGCCGCCCCTGCTCCTGGTAATACCGGTAAATCCGCTGCCGGAAGCGCTCGACCGCGGCGGGGGTGAGCGCCTCGGGCGAACCATCCCCGGGCGCGCCGGCCCCGGGTCCGGTGATCGCCTCATCCTTCATAAGCTCATTTCCCGGTCTGAACCTCATGGTTGGTGAAGGTTAACCATCGCCAAACCATTATATCAATCACCGGGCCGGCGCGGCGGGGGGTATTTCACTGTTTTGACGAAATATTCTACTTTCTTAGGTTGTCTTAAGGACCCGGCATGGTTACAATGCTGTTAAAATTATCGACTCCCGGCCTCTGAAATCTGGCCGCCAAACTACCAGCGAAACCTATGTTTGATAATAATGTGCCGCCTCCGGTGCTGCATCGGTCGAGGCTGGTTCGCCTGATCAATGCCCTAGGCCCTCTCTTCCTGAGAAACGGCTTCTCATGGCTGCGGCTGGATGAGGAGACCCTGATCCACCGCGCCCGCAAGAGCACCGGTCTGGACGATTTCGGCGACGACTCGTTCCATGAGGCTTTGGGCCTCCTGCTCCGGGCCTTCGAGACCGAGGCCGATCTTAACTTTTTAGGCCGTCTGTGCGTGCAAGGGGACACGGTGCGGCTTTTAAGCAACCGGCTCCGGCTGGCGGCTGACCGCAAGCGCTACCCGGCCATTGCCGACGAAGTCATCCGCCGGCCCCTGTTCATCACCGGCCTGCCCCGGAGCGGCACCACTTTTCTGCATGCCCTTCTGGCCCAGGATCCCGGCCACCGCTCGCCCCAGGTTTGGGAAGTGATGTCTCCTTCCCCGCCTCCGGAACGGGCCTCTTACGACTCCGATCCCCGCATCGCCCGGGCCGCCTGGCAACTGAAGTCCATCGACTTTTTGATGCCTGATTTTAAAACCGTTCACCTGATCGACGCCCGGCTGCCCCAAGAGTGCATTGCCATTACCAGTCATGCCTTCCTCAGCTATACTTTTGAATCCATGTATGCCGTGCCTTCCTACCGGGCCTGGCATGACCGGCAGGACAAGCGCCCGGCCTACGAATTCCACCGGCAGTTCCTCCAGCACCTGCAATGGCGCTGTCCCGGCCAAAGATGGGTGCTCAAGGCCCCCAGCCACCTGTTGGCCCTGGACGCCCTCTTCCAGGTCTATCCCGACGCCGGCATCCTCCTGACCCATCGCGATCCCCTCAAGGTCCTGGGGTCCTGCGCCAGTTTTACCGAGGTGTTGCGCAGCGCCTTTACGGACCACATCGACAAGGCCGCCCTGGCCCGGGAGGTGAGGGGGCGCTGGGATGAAGGGGCCCACTTGGCGGTAAAGTGGCGCCGTGAGGACGGCCCCTGGCGGCGCCAGCTCCTGGATATTCATTATATGGAACTGATCCGGGACCCCATGGCCACGGTGCGGCGGATCTACGAGTACTTCGACCTTTCACTCACCGCGGCCGCGGTCGCGGCCATGGAGCGCTTTCTGCGGGCGAACCCCAAAAACAAGGGCGGGGTGCACCACTATACCCTGGCGGAATTCGGGCTGAATCCCGAAGAGGAGAGACGCCGCTTCCAGTTCTACCTGGATTTTTTCGGCATCGAACCCGAAGTGGGGTGACCGGGCTTTAGGCCTCGGCCCAGGTCCATGCCGATCCTGATTAGGCGGCAGGCCCGTTCGGTGGCGTCGGTGAGAAGCCGGGGCGCCTGGTTCAAGGCCTCCTCCAGGCTCAGCGGTCCGGGGGCGCAACTGACCAATCCCTCCACCCCTTCCTCATAGAGCAAGGCCGCGCCTTCGCCCAACCCGCCCGAGATGCAGACCACGGGAACGCCATACCGCCGGGCCAGGCGGGCGACTCCCACGGGGGCCTTGCCCCGGACCGTCTGGCTGTCGGTCCGGCCTTCCCCGGTGATCACCAGGTCGGCTGCGGCCAGATGGCCTTCAAACCCGGCGGTTTCAAGGACGATGGCGACTCCGGCCCGCAGGACCGCAGGCGTAAAGAACAGCAGCCCCGCGCCCGACCCGCCGGCCGCCCCGGCTCCGGGGAGCGCCGCGACATCTTTGCCGGTCGCGTCCCTGGCCACCTGAGCATAGCGGGCCAGGGCCCGGTCCAGTTCGACAACCATCTCGGGCGTCGCCCCTTTTTGCGGGCCGAACACCGCGGTGGCGCCCTGGGGGCCGCATAGGGGGTTATCCACGTCTGAGGCCACCAGGATTTCTACCTCTTGGAGCCGGGGATCGAGGCCGGTAAGATCGATGCTGGCCAGGTCGGCCAGGGCTGCCCCGCCCAGGGGCAATTCCCGGCCGCGGCCGTCCAGAAATTTGGCCCCCAGGGCCCGGATCAGGCCGCTGCCCCCATCGTTGGTAGCGCTGCCGCCGAGGCCCAGAATGATTTTTCGCACCCCGGCCGCCAGCGCCGCCCGGACCAGTTCCCCGGCGCCCCAGGTGGTGGCCGCCAGGGGGTCCCGCTGTAACTCCGGCACCAGAGGCAGGCCGGAGGCCGCGGCCATTTCGATGACCGCGGTCTCGCCGCCGGCCAGGAGGCCCCACCGGGCCGCGACCGGCCGGCCCAGGGGGCCCATGACCACTGTTTCCCGCACTTCACCCCCCACGGCATGGAGCAGGACCGGCACCGTGCCTTCGCCGCCGTCGGCGATGGGGATGTCAGTGACCCGGGCCTGGGGAAAGACGCGTAACAGGCCCTGGCGCATGCAACGCGCCGCGTCGAGTGAGGTCAGGCTCCCCTTGAATGAGTCAGGGGCCAGGATGATGTTCACGGTGCTCTTCCTTTCCGATCAAATGATAACCGCGACTAGGACGTGAACGGTAGTGTTGGCTCTATCATCGCCACCCTCGCCTATATTTCCCGAAGCCGCCGCATTAGCCTGGATACCATCTTCGCCGCGGTGGTGGCCTACTTCTTACTCAGTATCATCTTTGCCAATTTTTACGCCATCTTATTTTTCTATCAGCCCGATGCCCTTAACCTGCCCCTATCGAGCGTTCCTGACCGGCCCCACGGATTGATGACCGAAATGATCCAATTCAGCCTGATTACCATCGTGGGGTGGGCTACGGCGACATCGTGCCCCTGTTGCCCTTTCCGCTCATGGTGGTGGCGGTGGAGGCGGTGATCGGCCATTTCTACATCACGATGCTCATCGCCTGGCTGGTGGGCATGTATATTTCCCAGGCGCTGATCCCCAGTGTGGAGGCGGTCCCGCCTGAGGAGCCAGTATCGGTGGACGACTAATCTCCGGGGATCAGACCTCGTCAGGCGAACAAAAAAGACAGACCGCACGTGCGGTCTGCCTTGAATTCGGCGCCGGGGCGCCGCTGACCCATTGGGGGCCTCCACGATTTATTGCTTCGTAATCACCACCAGGGTCTTATCGTTCACCAGAGGATAGATCTCGTTCAGGTCCTTATTTTGCAGAGAAATACAGCCCTTGGTCCAGTTCTGGCCACTGAGGTTTCTGGTAGGGTCCTCAGTTCCATGGATGCCGACCTCGCCGCCGATGTCCGCGTCCGGCGGGATCCGCCCGGCCTGTTTGGCCTTGGCGAATTTAAGCCAGTTGGAGGTATTGGGATAATCCAGCCAGATGAAGGAGTCCCACCGGGGGTGAGGGTACTTGGCCCGGATGCGATATACTCCTTCAGGAGTGCAAGTATCACCCTGGCATAACTTATCGTTAAGCGGATCATTGCCCAGGACCACGGGATAAGTCTTGAGCGGGGTCAGACCCCGGTAACAGGTAAGTTTACGGCTGAGTTTGTGGACCACGATAATCGTGGGCTTATCCCGATTGACGTCGTAACCCTTCTTGATTAAGATTTGTTGGAGATACTTCTGTTCCGGCGTTAACTCGGTTTGTGCTTCTTGATATTCCGGCAGCGGCGTATCGAGCTTCTCCAGGGTAGCAGTGGCGGGCTTCCCCGGGCCCCCCCCGCACCCCGCGCCGACCGCCAGCAGCAGCAACGCGAGCATAAAACTTATGAAGTTACGCATCCCCACATCCTCCCCCGTTATGTTAATATGACATAACAGGAAGTGACTATAGCAAGAATAATGAGATTTGACAATAAATTTATGCATTCAAGTGCCGGTGGCATTATTGCAAACATTATATGACCATGCACCTTATTGTTGACGGCTACAATCTGATTCGCCAGTCGCCCCGCTTGCAGCCCCTGGACGCCCTGGACCTGCAAGCGGGCCGGGAGGCCTTGCTGGAACTGCTGGCTCATTATCGGCGCCGGTCTCATCACCAGGTGACCGTGGTCTTTGATGGGTGGCAGCGAGGCGATCTGAAAGAGAGCCGGGACCGGCATCAAGGCATGCTGATCATTTATTCCCGGCGGGGGGAGCGGGCCGATGAGGTGATCAAGCGCTTGCTGCGCCTAGAGCGGGAGCGCGCCCTGGTGGTCACCTCCGACCGGGATATCCAGGGGTGCGCCGAGCAGGTGAAGGCTACCTGGATCAGCGCCGGCCAATTTGACCTGCTCCACCTGCAGGGGCCCGAGGCCGCGGCCGACCCGGACGACGACGCGGGCGCGGCCGGCCGGGACAGCCACAAGAAAGGCCCGGCCCGGCGCCTGCCCAAAAGCCAGCGCCGGCAGCGGCAACGCTTGAAGAAGTTGTGATACCAGGCCGCGCTCAGAAAGTATTATTATAGTTGTCATTCTGAACGGAGCGAAGCGGAATGAAGAATCTAGATTCTTCGCTCCGCTCAGAATGACATCTCTACTCGTTTGATTGCGACTCGGTATGAAACGGCGCCGGTTGCAACGCCTCGGGCCCAAAAGCATGGCCGGGAAGGGTGATCGCCCTTCCCGGCCACGTAGTCCGGCCGCTTCCGGCCGGGGGCCTGGTTAAGCCCGGTTATCTGCTGAGGTTGGTTCAGGCCGCGCTTACTTCGCCGCGGGCGCGGTTTCCATGGGCGCGCCGGCCTTCTTCTCGACGCCGCCTTGCTTGGTCGCCTTCTTGGTCTCCTGCTTGACTTTTCCCTTGTCTCCCGGTTTCACCACTTCTTTGGTCTTGTCGCCGGTCTTGACGGCTTCTTTGGCCGCGGGCTCGCCAGCCTTGACGGGTTCTTTAGGAGTTACCTGGGTCTGGGCCTGAGTGGTCTTGACCTCGGGTTTCTCGGGGGTCTTAGCGATCTGGGCCTGGGCCGCGGCCGCGAGCCCCAGGGCAAAAGTCATGGCGGTCAAGGTGCTGATGATCTTTTTCATGGATCTTTCTCCTACCGGTTTAGTGGGATCGCGTGCTGCGATCCATACATCCTATGAATGCATAAAGCTTGCCAGGATTGAGACCACGGGGTTATTGGGTAACTAATTGCATTAACAGGTAAAAAAGACTTGCAGCCCCGCCAGTCCCCGGGGTCTCTTTGGCTCCTCTCCCAGCAAAATCTAAAATTGAGAGAAAGGCCGATCCGCCTGGCATTTCCGTATCAAATTGACAAAACCGCCTGGGGCCTGCCGGCCGGACCAGACCGGCAACCAGCAAAATGAGAAGACTGCATTTAGGGGGGCTTTTCGTGGCCTCCTTTCCTCCTGGGGGAGAGAATTGAGGCAGGGGGAGTACGATGGCGGGGAGAGGGGGCCGGGGGCCGAAAAATTCCCTGGCCTCGAAGAACCTTTCCTTACAACCCATTTCAAAACTAGTTTTTTCTGTCACCCTGAGCGCAGCGAAGGATCTCAAGCATTTAAAAATGCGAGATTCTTCGCTGCGCTCAGAATGACAATTTTATAGAATCCAGGGTTTTGAAATGGCTAATAAGATCACCCCCGCCGGGCCAGGTAGGCCGCCAGGCGGTCCAGGGCTTCTTGCAGGTTTTCCAGGGAGTTGGCGTAGGAGAAGCGGAGAAAGCCTTCGCCGCCGGGTCCGAAATCGATGCCCGGGGCCACCCCGACTTTGGCCTGCTCCAGGATATCGAAGGCTAGGGCGTAGGAATCCGCCGAGAGGTGGCGGGCGTTGACAAAGACATAAAAGGCCCCGGTGGGGGGGACGGGAATATGGAAGCCTAGTTTTTCCAGCCCCGCCAGCAGAAACCGGCGCCGGGCGTCGTAGGTGGCCCGCATGGCTTCAATTTCAGGCCCCGTCTGGGTCAGGGCCGCAATCCCGGCCCGCTGCACAAAGGGGTTGGCGGAGATGAAGAAATTCTGCATCAATTTCTGCAGCGGCCGGACGAAATCCGGCGGCGCAATGAGGTAGCCCAGGCGCCAGCCGGTCATGGCGTAAACCTTGGAAAAGCCGTTAATGACAAAGGCCCGGTCGGTGTACTCCAGGATGGAGTGCTCCTGGCCTTCGTACACCAGGCCGTGGTAGATCTCATCGGAAATGACGTAAGGTCCCAGCTCGGCCAGGCGGGCCATCCAGTCAGGCGGCATCAAGGTGCCGGTGGGGTTGCCCGGCGAGTTGACCAGCACCCCCTTGGTGCGGGGCGTGAGGTAAGGCCCCAACTCCGCCGGGTTCAACTGGAAGCCGTCTTCCTCTCTGACCGGCACGTAGAGGGCCGCCGCGTCCACCA
>Ga0265297_10008569_pt1 | contig 13572 bp, 12 predicted proteins | sample Munlanlwell13791_FD_192502 | JGI IMG/M metagenome (GOLD analysis project Ga0265297, IMG submission 192502) | Leachate microbial communities from a municipal landfill in Southern Ontario, Canada - Leachate well 137-91 | ecosystem: Engineered > Solid waste > Landfill > Unclassified | place... | reverse complement strand
ACCCGGTATACCGGAATTCGACCTTGCTTTCCGGAGCGGTGCCATACGCGATGCCGCTGCGCGTGGAAAACGGCTTCCTGCCAATCTTCGATGACATTCCGCATGATGTCGCTTCCAGAGCCGTTCTGATGTATCTGAACTATCCCAACAATCCCACTGGAGCCGTGGCCGACCTCAGATTTCTTCGCTCAGCGGTCGAATTCGCTCGCAAATACGACATCATTATTGCCTATGACCACGCATACTCCGAGCTTGTCTTCGATGGCAGGAGAAGCCCTTCCATCCTTGAAGTTGAAGGCTCCCGGGAATTGTGCGTGGAGTTCAACTCACTCTCGAAGATTTTCAACGCGACCGGTTGGCGGCTGGCGTGGGCGGTCGGCTCGCGCGAGGTGCTCGAGTCGCTGAACTCCCTGAAGAAGAACATCGACTCCGGCGTGTTTATGGCGATTCAGGAGGCAGGAGCCTTCGCGCTGGATAATCTGATCGAAGCCACTTCTGCGAAAAACGTCTCGATCTATGAGCAAAGAAGAGATGTCTTTGTGCAGACTCTGAGAGAAGGCGGCTGGGATGTCTCGCCCCCACATGGCACCTTCTACATTTGGGCGCGGATTCCCGGCAATTCCTGCAAGGCTGCAGCCCGCCTGCTTCGCGAAACCGGAGTTGTCTGTGTCCCGGGCATAGGCTACGGCGAGTACGGAGAGGGATATATCAGATTCGCCCTCAACCTTGAGGTACAACGGGTCGCAGAGGCGGCGCGCAGATTGTCGAGAGCGGAATTCTCTTGCGAAAATGGTGAAACGCTGGTACATTCCTGACGTATTTATGTCGGAAACAACGCGAGGGAGTAAAGATGAAGCTTTTCAAGGTTCTGGTCTTTGTAGGTGCTCTTGGACTTCTGGCCTTCACGAGTGGATGCCGCGGCTGCGGCTGCAGTTGCAGCAGGCCTGACACTAACGGTGGCGATGAAGTTGTCGTTCCCGACCCCGACAAGGGAACAACGACACCCGCCGATAACCCTGACAATGGCAAGGGCGGCACCAACGCTGGCAAGTTCTAAGCAAACCTCGAATTGAAACACGAACGGCGCAAGCAACCTTGCGCCGTTCGTGTTTTTTACTGCTTGGAGTCGTTACTTCTTCTGGCCCGTGTTGAAGTACCAGTCGGTCTTCAAATCCTTCCCATCCACGGCGTATTCGACCACCACGTGGTAGCGGGTGTTGTTCTTGAAGGATCTGTCTGCCAAGATCAGCAGCATGCCCTCATTAGCGGGGAGCGTGGCCTGAGCTGGCCTGTTTGGACCGAATCCAAAACAGTTGATTTCAGTTTCCTTTGCTCCTGCGACAGTGAACAGTCTTGCTTTCTTGATCTCAAGCTTCTCGGGAGTAGGTGCCCATTGCATGCTGATCGGCCAACTCCCACCCGAGCCCGCCGGGCGGGGGTCTGGTGTTTCTCCTCCATACTTGCCGTAGTAATCCAGGTACTTGATGGTCTGCTCGGGAGCAGGGATGCATAGCGGATACTGCCATTTGATCGATTCCAAGTCGCGAGTCATCTCCCCGTTATAGACGCTTACAGCTCCATCCTCACCAAGTCCGAAGACTCTGGTGTCCGGCCAGAAGAACTGCGCGCGATGGTAGAATTGTCCCATCAGATCCTCGATTGCCGTAACAGCGCCGTCGAATATGTGGAATATGCTGTTCTTCATTTCAACGGCCTCAGGAGTGTACCCGAGGTATTCGGGTCTTGGATCCCTTACTTTCGCCCAGTCGGCAAGATCCCCGCCTTGCGCGGTAATGTACTTTGCGAAAAGCCTGGCCTTACGCGAGAGTTCCTTGTCCATCGGAAGGAGGGGAAGCCCCATATCACCGCGCATATTGTTGAGGATTTCGCCTGCACGCCTCTCGCTTGGGTAAAGCTCGATGGGGCTAAGTTTGGCTTTCAGCTTCATTTCCTTCCCCGCGCCTGAGAACTCGAATTCCGCGTGCCATTCATAGAACCACTGAGTCGGCATTATGGGGACGACGTATACCTTGTCGCCTAACATCAGTGCATCAGTCTTCTTGTCAAGCCAAGTGCCGTTGCAGTCCATGTCGAAGAACCTGACGATCCGGTTCTCAACCTTGGCCTCCCGGTACTCGGCGTAGTAATACCCCCAATCCTTGCTCTTATCCTGTGCGAATCCGATCGGAAATGTCCCTGCCTCGCTGACGACCTTGACGACCCCGCCGCTCTTGACCCTGACTGGTGCTGCACTGCCCCAGGATACCTCGATTTCCTTCTCTTCCTTCTTTGTGGTGACCTTGATGCCGTACACTTCAATCGAATCGAATGGAATTGGGTTCGCAAACGGCCGGAATGCGCACATGAACGGGGTGGAGAAAGCTACACTCTTGACACCGTACTCCTTCTCGACCTTCGGGGCCAGTTTCATTTCAGGCTGCTTCTGTTCTGCGCCAGAAGGGCTTGGGTGGGCCAAGAGCGTGAGCAGGCATGCGAGAGAGAACAAAAGGCTGGAGTATCTGGTCAACATACGGCCTCCTTGGCACTATTATGCATCGCCTGTATGAAGTGTCAACGCTTTCACGTGCTGATGCAAAAAACGACCCGGCAACCGAAGTGGGCTATACTGTTCGACGCAAGAGCAACAGTAACTTCGGAGGAAGAATGATCACAGTGACTCACGAGAAGGGATTTCGAATCGTCGCAGATGTCCGCGGGCATAGGGTCATCGCGGATCTGAAGCAGCCCAATGGAGGGACGGACACCGCGCCACAAGCGTCCGAATACATCGAAGCTGCGTTGGCGCTTTGCGTCTCGACGTACTTCAACATGTATTGCGCGAAGAGAGATCTCGACCCGCACGGCCACACGGTAACGCTTGAATCGAAAGTGGCCGAAGCCCCCAAGCGGTACTCTGCCTTTGCAGTCACATTGCAGTTCCCTCCGGGATTCCCGGAAGATGCGAAGGAGGGAGCAAAAGGCTTTGTGAAGGCCTGCATGGTGGCCAATACTCTGAAAAGCACCCCTGATGTCTCTTACTTTTTCGCGTAGTCAGAGAGAGTACTTTTCAGCCAGTTTTCGAAGAGTGGAGCGGTTGATTCCCAATACCCGGGAGGCCTGAACCTGATTGCCGTCGGTGAGTTTCAGCGCCCAGATCACCAGAGGTTTCTCGAATACGCTCATCACGCGATCATAAAGATCTTCGGTCTTGCCCTCAACAAAGACCTGTCGGCACACAGATGAGACGACTTCATCCACAGGCGCTTTTTCGTCAACCGTAGTGGGCTTTTCCGTCAGCCTCGGCGGGAGGTTTTCTGCAAGTATCGTGTCGGACTTGCACATGAACCAGGCGCGCTCGATGGCATTGCGTAGTTCGCGCACGTTTCCGGGGAAGGGATACTCTTTCAGGATTTCCATGGCTTCGGAGGACATCTTCTTGCTGATGGCGGTTTTCTTCTCCAGGTTGAGAAGGAAGTATGCTGTCAGCATGGTGACGTCCTCTCTACGTTCTCTGAGGGTCGGCATGCGAATCTCCACGACATCCAGACGGTAGAAGAGGTCTTCTCTGAAAGTACCTGATGCCACCATTTCGTCGATGTTGCGGTTAGTTGCGGCCATAATCCTGACATCCACTTTGATAGGGGTGGTTCCACCGACCCGTTCAAACGACTTTGTCTCAAGGAAATTCAGCAATTTCACCTGGGAAATGGGAGAGAAGTCGCCGACTTCGTCCAGAAAGATGGTCCCGCCGTCGGCGATCTCGAAGTATCCCTTCCTGTCTCTGTAGGCTCCGGTGAAACTGCCTTTTTCATGGCCAAAAAGCTCGCTCTCCAAGAGGCTCTCAGGAAGGGATGCACAGTTGACAATTACGAAGGGCTTGCGGCGTCGTTCCGAGTTGAAGTGAATCAACCGAGCGCACAATTCCTTCCCCGTTCCGGATTCCCCACGCATCAGGACAGTAACGTCGCTACCGGCCAGAGCTCCGATCTGCTTGAATACGCTCTGCATCGCCACAGATCTTCCGACCATGATCTCGACATCGGCCCGTTCGAGAAGAGTCTCGCGAATTCCAGCCACTTCTGAATCAGTTGTCGAAGCAGCAAGGTACTTGCGAACAAGCCTGAGGGTCAGGTCTATATCGTCAATGGGCTTCAACAGGTAATCGGCAGCTCCTTTCATCATGGCTTCAATGGCGGTCTGAGTTGTTCCGTGCCCTGTCATCACAATAATCGGGCAACCTGGGATAACTTTCTTGAAGCTGTCAATCGCCGAAAGTCCATCGAGTCCCGGCAACCGAATATCCAGGAAGAGTAGGTGAGGGGCGGCCTTTTTGGCCCTCAGAAGGCCTTCTTCAGCGCTCGGAGCCGTCTCCACTTCGTAACCCTCAGAGGTGAGAAGGTCACGAAAAGCCCAGCACACGCTTTCTTCATCGTCAACTACGAGGATTCTGTGCATCCATTTCCTCCAGAGACTTGAATGTATCGGTGGATATCTCTCTCAGACGAGCGCTTCCGTGTGAGACGGGAATGAAGATCCTGAAGACTGTTCCGCCGGAAGAAGAGACAAATCGAACGCGACCGTTTTGAGCCTCTACGATCTTCTGCGCAATTGCGAGGCCGAGACCGGTACCCGCCTTCTTGGTGGAGAAAAAGGGCTCAAAAATACGATGCGCAATGTCCGGGGGTATCCCTGACCCGGTATCCGAGATAGCGACTGTCATTGCTTGTTCGCCCGCGACCTTGGTAAGTGAAGCCGAGACGGTAAGAAGGCCACCGGTGGGCATTGCCTGCACGGCATTGAGAACGATGTTGATGAGCACCTGCTTGAAACTGTCGGGGTCGACAAACATCAGCGGTAACCCGTCCTCAAAAGAGGTCATGACAGTGATCTTCGAGTGTTCAAGTTGCCTGCTAAGCAACAGAAGCGTATCGCGGATTACGCCGGTAATATCCGTCTGCCGGAGGGAAGGCTCGAAAGGTCGACCGAAATTGATGAGTTGATCCATGTGATGCTTGAGTCTGTCGATTTCGGCAATTATGACTCGCAGTCTCTCTTGAGACATTGGGTCATCGACCTTCTTCGAAAGCATTTGAGCTGTCATGCTGATTGCCGTCAGTGGGTTTCTCACCTCATGGGCTATGCCTGCAGTCACCTGTTTGAACACAGCCAGCCTTTCAGAGGCAATGATCTTCTCCTGCGCACTCCACAGAAGCTCCAGAGATTCACGAATTTTCCTTGATAGCTCTCCGATGGGTTCGCGTGAATTCGCAAACGGAAGCTGGCTCTTGCGAGCCGAAACGGCAGATTCGAGGGCCTTCGAAAGTATCAGCACGGGAGACGCATGGAGCCAATAGAGTAGGGCAGCAAGAAGAAATGAAGCCAGCGCACTGGCAAGAAGAAGAAGAGCCCATCTCGTGGCTGAAACCTGCGAGGTCTTCAGTGGAGCCGGGATTTCGAAGAAGAGGTGCTTCACGAAAAGATGTGAACTGACCGGGATTGACCTGAATCGTCTAACACGCCCCTGGAAGTCCAGGAGAACATCACGGTGGGAAATGGATGCAACAGCGGAGCTGAAGGTCGTCAAGTATGGATTGAGCGAATCGCTGGTAGTGTAATGAGAACCTGCATCACCGAACACGACTATGTCGCCTCCGAGGGAGACAGCAGCAATCGAGATGGACTGAGGAAGGCGGAACACGTCAGAACTGAGGAATGCATTTCGGAGCGATTCAATGGATTGTTCGAATCGCTCTTGAGCCGTCTCTCCAGCGCCGCGCTCTGACAGCAAGACACCGAGGGCTGCGGCTCCAGCCACGAACAGAAAGACCAGCGCCGCCGTTCTGAGAAACGAAAGCATGGTTAGGCTATTCCTCCACGTCGATAGTCAACCCGTCGTAGGCCAGATACGCGCTCGGATTCAGCTCAAAAGAAAAACGACCGTGAGAAAGGTCGTGACCGATATGCGTGATGAACGCTCTGTTTGGCGCGACTCTCTTGATCTCATTCAGAGCATCGTCAAGGGTGAAATGTGAAGGGTGGTACTTCCGTCTAAGGGCATTTATCACCAGAACGTCGAGATCCTTCAGCAGCGGATAGCTCTTTGCCGGGATACGATTCCCATCCGTGATGTAAGCGAGTTTCCCAATCCTGAATCCGTTGATAAGGATATCTCCGTGCTCTATCGGTATTGGAGTAACAGGCACACCAGCAACAGAAAACGTCTCGGACGCGAATTCGACCATATCAAACACCGGTCTGCTCGCGTTGCTTCTGCCGGGCAGGAATGCGTAAAAGAAAATCCGTCTGATGGTTTCGAAGGACTCCCTTGTACCATAGATTACCACAGACTTGCCCATTGACCTGTAAAGGGTTCGCAAGTCGTCAATACCGAGGATATGGTCGGCATGGGAGTGAGTCAGGAGGATCCCGTCCAGATGTCGAACACGATACTTGAGCATCTGTTGTCGAAAATCAGGCCCGATGTCGATCAGGATTCTGCGGTTACCGCACTCGAGAAGAGCGCTTGGCCTGAGCCGTTTATCACGCTTATCTTCAGAATTGCATACTGCACATTGGCAGCCAATCTGAGGGATTCCCACCGACGTTCCTGTACCCAGAAATGTGAGTCTCACCGTTCCACTTTTCGTGCAAGTCCTTCGACCAGTTCTTTGGGAAGCGAGATCTCGGCGACTATCACTTGTCCACAGAACTTCGGTCCGTCGTTCAGAGCGAATCCGGTCTTTTGAGCGACGAATGTCACTGTAAAGTCGGCTTTGACGCATTCTCCGGCTGCAATTCCGGTGTTGGCATCAAGGCCGGATGGGAGGTCAACCGAGACGACCTTTTTTCCGCAAGAGTTGATTGCCCGAATCGTCTCGTCGTACGGGGAGCGTGGGATGCCAATCGATCCTGTTCCCATCAGAGCATCAACGACCACGTCTGTCTCCTTCAGGCAATGACGAAGCTGAGACGGGGAAACATCTGTCCCGATCTCAAACAAGGGAATCCCCATGCGAGAGATAATCCGCAGGTTCGTCCTCGCGTCATCTTCGGGCGGGGCAGGGCGTTCGATGCCAAAGCGTTCAGCGGCCTGTTGCTTTTTCCGCCTGCCAAGGTCCGCAATGACGCTTTTGTCAAAGGCTCCCTCAAACTGGAAAGCTTTCACGGATACCCCGAACACCCGAACAGCGATTCCGCGGTTATGCAGATGCCGCGCTATGACGTAGCCGTCCCCGCCGTTATTGCCTTTGCCTGTGATTATCGTAGCGGATCGGGGCTCAGGGAATTCTGACAGGATTCCGAGGATAATGTCAGCGCACCGAAGGCCTGCATTCTCCATCAGAACCAGGCCGGGAATCCCATACTTCTGCGCAGCGATGGAATCAACCTGCCGAGACTGCTCGCAGGAAAGTCTAATCTCTTCCGGCATGCCTCAACCCTCCCAGAAATGACTTCCCCCGAAACACCGGCCCTTCCTTGCACACTCTAACCATTTTCACCCGCCCCTTCACAGCGAGAGGCACGGCACAGCCAAAACAAGCGCCTATGCCGCATGCCATCCGCTCTTCAAGAGCAACCAAGCTCTCGATGGACGCTGCCTCTGCGGCCTCAGCAACTGCCTTCAACATCGGAATCGGACCACATCCAACAAGCAGATCAAATTCATGTCGCTTCAGAGATTCTGCCAAGGGGCGCGTCACCAATCCATGGGTGCCAGAGGTTCCGTCTTCTGTCGCAATCTCCATTCGAGTGACGAACGGGGACACTTCGGAGATGTAGATGAGATCATCAACCGTGCGTGCGCCAGCAAAGAAAACCGGGGATCGGCCTTGTGTATGGAGTTCCTGAGCAAGCAAGCAAAGCTCGGCGATTCCTACTCCCCCGCCTATCAATGCTATGCGCCGATACACTGTGCTGACATTGAAGCCCCTGCCAAGCGGACCGAGGATCTCCACGTGGCCGTTGACAACTAACGATTCCGAGAGAAGCGAAGTACCTTTCCCTACAACGGCTGCGGCAAATTCAGTCCATTCTGGGCCGGTCTGCGCGACGCAGAACGGGCGACCAAGCAAATGCTGGCTTGCTCCGGGGATTCTAACCATCATGAATTGCCCGGGGACGACCTTATCCGGCCAGTTCGCGTGAAATCTGCAGACCAAGTACTTGCCCTTGCGGCGCAAGCTCAGGATTTGACAGGGGACGTAGCTATCTCTTTTCTCCATTGGCTCCCCTTTGAAAAATGGGGAGGCATACCTCCCCATTTTCCCAGCGCAAAGCAATCGGTTATTCTCTCGGCGTCTCAAACGACTCGAACGCCGATTGATCGATCTTCATCTCGATCTTGATCTCGCCCTGCTCCTCAGGGTCTTCCTTGAAAACGCGAATCATCTGCAGAGAGCCAGTGAAGGTGTCCTTCACGTTCTCGATGGAGGTCTGGTGGTTCAGCGTGATAAGCGGGAATCTCCAGCCCTTCTTCTCGGTATAGTTCCAGTAGTATCTGTTGATCTTCTGGCTGGAGCCCGAATCCTCGTAGGTGACCTTGCACAGAAGGTCTGCCCATTCGGCCTTGGCAAACTGCGAACTCTCAGGAGTGTAGAAGAAGAGTTGCCTGACGATGGAAGTGTCGAAGCGATCCCTGATCTTGAAGCCCACGTACTTGAAGGGCAGGTTCGCAAACGTGTATTTCGACTCGATTACCCTGTCCAGGAAGTAGAACTGGTCGGTGGAGAGCTTGTACATGAGGTCATAGTCGTAAGTCTCGTTCAGCATCAAAGAGCGCTCCAGCGCAGAGACGTCGCCTTTGTTGGCGTCGATGAACTTAAAACAGTCCTTTCCGTTGAAGGCAAATACGGTCTTCAAGGAGGACTGGACATACTGCTTCCGGAGCATGCCCTTGTTGGCGGAGCGCATGAACCAGAGCATCATGGGGATTTCGGTATCTGTGACGAAGTCGAACGGATCGTCTTTGATTTCGGGATTGGGGTTATGCTGCAGGTTATCTCTGACAACTGTCGACATCTTCCAGCCGCTTGCGACGAACTTCAGAGTGTCGGCTCCGCCTGCTTTATCCACAACTCGTTTCACCAATTCCTGCAGTTCAGGCGTGCAATCCTTAAGCGCCTTGTAGTTTTGTGGCACTGGGGCTGGGGTACCGCCGGAACCGGAAACAGAGGGACCACCCGATGTTTGCGGGTTTTGTGCAGCGCCGCTCACGATAGGCGTGGCCGAGAACCCACTTATCGCCCAATCTGGCGGACGGGGCGTCCCGGTGTCCGTGACGCCACTCATTAGCGCGTGTGGTTCCGTGCTCGGATGCGCAATATCTTTCCCCTTGGAAAGGCCCAATACGAGGCCAATGACTGCTATTGCCGCAACTGTAATGCCCAGAGTCACCATCATTCCAGTGTTGTCTTTCTTGCGTGGTGCGGCGCGGCCGTCGTCACGATCCTCGTCCGGCTGCCGGTGTGCGCGTCTGGCTGGCTGCCTTCTGCGCGGAGGCTCAGACTCAGGTTCAGGTCCTCTTGAGGGTCCGGGCACTGTCACAATGCTGTCGCATTGAGTACAGCGGAATTTCATTCCCGGCTTGAAGGTGGATATGTTGTAGTTCTTGCCACAACTCGGGCAGGGCATAATTGAGTCAGGCATCCTCAGCTCCTTTCCCGGAATCAGGTTCCTGGGAATTGTAGCAGCTTTTGCTCCAACAAGGACAAATCAGCAAGTGGAACTTGCCGGTTTTCTCGCGACAAGAAGGTGAATCGTGCCGAGTTCGATGTCGCCATCGTACTCGATTTCAAGGCCAAGGTCAACAAGCGTTCTCGTCAGTTCAGGCCTCAAATCCGGACCGCAAATGCTCGCTGCAAGATACTTGTACGGCCTGTTGTCCGTGAAAACGGAAGCCACAACAGGCATGATGCTCCTTAACCAGAATCTCATCATCGGAGACCTCCATCCCAGGGGAGCAAACGAGTCAAGAATCATCATGCGCCCGTTTGGCTTCAGGACACGAGCCATTTCGGACAATGCCGTCGTTCTGTCCTGAAGATTGCGAATCACGAAGGCTGAGCAGACCGAGCCAAATGAGCCATTCTCAAAGGGAAGAGCTGTCGCGTCCGCGACCATAAACACAGCATTGGGACATCTTTTCGACGCCACGGAGAGCATTCCTTTGGAGATGTCCACTCCGGTGACGTCCAGATCAGGTCTCTGCTTAGCCAGATAACAAGGCAGCAAGCCGGTACCGGTCCCGACATCCAACAAGCGGTCGCCATTAGCGATCATGAACTGCTTCAGCGCTTTTGCTCGCCAGCGGGAAGTACCCCAGAGGGAGACAATGTTGTTCATAAAATCATACTTGCCCGACAGATTGTCGAAGAGGTTTTTCACGTACTCTCTGCGCACGTTTCCGGAAAGCCGGGTGGCTTCCTCCGGTGAACAGGAGACCCGTGAATCACTTACTCGATCAGTCATACAATCCTGGAATGAAGCGCAGGTCGAGCCAAGGGGAGGAGTCTCTGAGGTTAAGGGAACTCAATGAGAATGTCGGCACCTTCGAGTTTGACTCTCCTTGTCTCGAAGGTCAAATCGTTCACGTTAATCGAGTACTTGCTTTCCAGATTGGCCAGAGTTCCCGTAAGAGTCCGCTCCAGGATGAAGTTCCCGCTCGTGATCTTGATACCGGGAGGAATCTCGAACAAGGACGATACCTGTTGGAGGGTCAATCCCCAGTCCCTGAACTTGAGATTCAGGTTCAGTTCGCCGGTCAAGTTTCTGATATCTCCCGTTATCTCTTCACGAGGACCCGAATCCGACTCAAGCCTCGCAACGTCGATTGTAAGTGAATCGAGGGATACGGAGTACTTCATCTCAGCGCTGACGGTCACCTTCTGCCCGCTGAGGAACAGTTTCTTCGCGTTGACCGTAACCCCCTGAGGAAGGAAGCCGCCGGACAAGCTGAAGAAGCGGGTATTATCGGTCTCTCTGCCCATCAGAGTGACTCTCCCGGTTACACCAACGATAAGCAGGGAGAATTGTGTGGCCGTTACCGCCAGAGAGAACTCGTCTACGACACTCACAGACAGGTTTAGCCTGCCCGGAACAAATGAGCCCTTGAATTCAGACAGGTCTCCTCTGATATCGAGCCTCCCATCGCATTTCCACTTGGTTGATCCGGGCTCGATCTCCGCCATTGCTCTCGATAGGAAGCCAGAATCGATGCGCAGCGAGTCGATCGAGACCTTTGATGGAATTCCTCCTGCGAATTCAATGGAGCCCTCGAAGTCAAAGGACTCACCCAAACCCAAATGTGTCTTGCGCATAAACTCCAGAGCACCGTCGGTGATACGGAATTCGCTTGAAAGTGTGACCTCAACTCCGGGAAGATCCTTACGATTACGCTTCACTGTGAGCATGCGCGTGTGCAGCGCGACAGAACCATCGGCTTCTTTCGGGCCGCGTATGCTGACGTCAATGCTGCCATTCACTGGCTCGTAGGCGAACTCAAGGGCTATTGTCGAAGGATTGAACACTCGATCGAGAAACGACTGCGGAACGTCGTAGAGGATGCAATGCAGCCGTCCTGATGTCTCACCAAATACATCATTGAGTTTGCCCGTAATGTCGAAGCGAGAACCATCGCTGAATTGCGCAGAAGTCTCGAGTGACACTGACGAGCCAGAGAAGGAAGCCTTCAATGAAAGTGCCTTCGCCGCAAACTCGCGGCCCTCTTTGCTCAGAGTCAGGTTGTCGATTGCCTGGCATGAGAACGATACTTGCTTCTCCATGAGAACGGCAAAATCCGCAGAGTCAAATTTCGTGGAGACTCCACCGGGAAATTGCCCGGAAAATCCATCAGTTTCGTAGAGCCACGGGGAAGTGACCACGCTCTCGATGTCTGGATACGTGCATCTCTCAGAATCATATCTGGCCTTCATCCTTACCGAGGAGAGAGATGCGCTCCCGAAGCTGGCCGTTGTCATCCGCAGTCCCTCGATGCCGCCACTTAGAAGAATCGTGTCCTTACCTTCCTGACCAGCGCTGTAAGACAGGGCAATGCTTCCTTGTCCTGCCAGCGTGCCTATTTCGTCGGTCCTAAACACCCCGAGGGCAAGAAGCCGTGTCAAGTCAAGATCATTGCATTCCGCGTTCAGAGCAATTGAGGGCGACTTGGTGTTTCCGGAGACCACCAGAGTCAACCTGCCGGCGAAGTCGTTTCCGGACAGCATGTCCAGCGAAATTTCGCCGGCAACGGATTTGCCATCCGGCGAAATGGACATCTGCCCCCCCGATACTCCCAGAGTGACTTCCTTGCCGCCCAGTACCAGAACCAGTCTGCCGCGCTCAAGAGTGACCTTCCTGACAAAAGACCGGTCGAGAAAGTTGCCGATGATTGTGCCGGCGATTGACCGAAGTGCTTCACCGGAACTCCCTTGATTGCCAACGGGAAGGGCCATGGCGTACGACTTGATAGTAATCCTATCGGCGCGCACTCCTTCCGAAGTGCTGAATCCGTCCACGACGATCTCGTCGCTCTCGAAGAAAGGATAATCCGTCCGGAGGGGATTCTGGATCGACGCCCTGCGTAGGACTACTTGGGTTAGATTCAGGCGTGGAAACTCTACATCCCCAAGTTTCACGGTCATGCCGATGCCCTTGGAGATCTGCAGCGCAATTCTGTCTGCAAGCCCGCCGGACCTTTTCAGGAAGGTCAGGTATATTGCCATAGCCGTAGGAATACAGACAAGCAGAACAACGGCTACCCAGAAAAGACGTGCTCGTGTGGCCTTTCTCATCATAGAGATGCTGCTCCCTCTGCCACATTATAAGCCTCTGCCCAGTCATTCAAGGCGTTCGTTTGCGTTGTGTCTTCGACTGGTATAATTCCTCCATGGCTGCAAATACCCGACGCACGGTCATCGTACTTTCCGTTGTCCTTTTCCTGGCGGCACTCGCAGCGACCATTCTCTCACTGCTGCCCAAGGTTGAGTACCGTGATGCTCAGTCCGTTCCCATAGGACGCCCCGCAGACTATCCGGCGAACTCAGTTAGCGACAGGTTCTTAGCTCGTTTCAACTTCTATGTTGTCAACGATGGAACAGGAATATTCGCGATCTCCGCCAAGTGCACGCATCTCGGCTGCACTGTAAACTGGGAGGCCAGAACCGGAACCTTCGACTGCCCCTGCCACAGAAGCCGATTCGAGAGAAATGGAAATGTCGTTCAATCTCCGGCGAAGAAACCCCTTCCCAGGCTTGGGCTTCGGTATGATCCTTCAATCGGGCTCGTTGTCAAGATCGACGAAATCCTTCCACCGGATAAAGACCCGCTGAGCCCCGAGTTCTACTTCCTCATCGGTTCTGCAACCGGGGCTCTTCCACTGCGTCGACGGGACCTCATTGATGCAGGAGGCCCCAGTATCTCGCGAATCAGTATCGCGCGCTGTAACGGATCCGAACTCAACTGCGCGGCTTGGGGAACCACTACCTGTTGTTGCTGCAACTGCGCTTCTCTCAGATCCACTCGGATATCTTCCAACTGACCGGCGAATTCATCCAGTTCGGAATCAAGTCGATCAAA
>Ga0265297_10008568_pt1 | contig 13574 bp, 13 predicted proteins | sample Munlanlwell13791_FD_192502 | JGI IMG/M metagenome (GOLD analysis project Ga0265297, IMG submission 192502) | Leachate microbial communities from a municipal landfill in Southern Ontario, Canada - Leachate well 137-91 | ecosystem: Engineered > Solid waste > Landfill > Unclassified | place... | reverse complement strand
GTAAGTTAAAGACTATGGTATTTGGAATGGATATCAATCAGCTTACCGGATAATTCACTAAGTTGGTTCAATGTGACGGGAGTGTCATTGATGAAAGCTCTTGATTTGCCATTATTGGCGATCTCTCTTCGAATAATAATATTTGTATCAAGGTCAAGCTCATTCTCAACGAGAAAGGTTTTAATACTCTCATTTTTTGTCACAAAGACTGCTTCAACAACACATTTTTTATCCTTATTGAAAAGAACAGAAGTATCAGCGCGCTTTCCTAAGACCAGCTCTAATGCCCCTAACAAAATGGATTTGCCGGCACCAGTCTCTCCGGTAATCACATTCAGGTTTTTGGCAAAGTGTATTTCAATCTCATCAATCAATGCATAATTGGCTATCCTAAGTTCTTTTAACATCGGGTTCCATTATTTTAATTTATCGGAATATTCTGAACTTTTAGCCCCATCAATTTCTTTTGCCAATTGTATGATTTGATCTTTTTCAGCACTAAGTGCTTCGGAGAAGACATTTATTATTTCATCCCTCTTGGTTTGGAAGAAAATGGTAGTGAGATAAGCATCTGGTTCATCACGTTGGATTTTTTTAAACTTTTCAAGGCTTTCCAGAATTTTAGTACGTGCATTTTCTTTGTCGTTATGCATATTGTCGAGTCCAATACGGTGATAGACATAATTGCATTCACGAATAGGAAGAAAGAGATCATCCAGCATTTGATAAACAAACCAATATCTGTTTGTTTTTTTCGTATTAAAAGCATCCCAACCTGAGTATTCACTTTTTCCTTGCGCTGCATTTACAATATTCATTGCTTTTTTAAAATACTCGGTTCCTCCGAATTTTGAGTATGAATCATAATCAAGCCCCAGAATTATATAGACATAGTAAGCCAGCACAGAAGCAAGGTTGGAGGTGAAAGATCCTTCAACAAATTCTACTTTCTGAAACTCAATAAAATCAAATGAAAAATCTTCATCCTTAATATTCAGTAAGGGCGAATTGTATGAAGTGTTATAAATAGGTCTGACACTTTGAACTTGCAGACTGGCTGTAAACTTGCTGGTTGACGTCTGTTCCTTGATTGTAATGTAGAAATTGCATTCAATGCGTTCGTTGGTTTGGTATTTATCAGTAGTCCAAACGGTGTTTCTAAGAAATTCACTGATAACCTCACGCATATTGTCATAGATATGTTTATCTGTTGATTGAACCTGAGGGGATACAACAGTAACATTTGCATTTAATTCTTGCGACAACAAAGGAAGAAAGCAATGGGAAAGGATCAGGATCAGGATTATATTAATGATTCTCATAAGTTAAGTATTTTATATACAGGCATTTATGTATTCCGGTAAAAATATCATTTAATTATTCTTTATTTTTACTTGTAAAAGTGCATCATATTGTTTTGAATTAATCACTTCATAGGCTTTATTAAACATTTCGTTGTATCTGTTGACAATAACGTAAAAGGCATCATCTCCGTATAATTGGCGAGCAATTATTGCTTTCAGGTTATTGAAAATAATAGGTTTAGATCTGTTATAGTCATTGTCGTTTATCTGAACATCGTTTTTATCAGCGAATTCAAGAAACTCATCAATAATAGTCTCACTTTTAAATTTGTTTTTGAAAGCAGATAGATCAGGATAAACTTTTTGAAGATACTCCCTGTTTTTGTCAATATATTGGATGCTAAAATTATTAAATATACTGTTGCTGATAAGTTCTCGTAAAAAGTTGCTGTTTAAACTTGTATCAAGACTTATAAAAACATCAGGCATAATTGCACCCCCACCGTAGACCGTTCTGCCATTATGTGTTTTATATTTTAAGGAATCAGGAAATACTATGCTGTCTGGTGCATAAAATTCACCATGCTGATAACGGATAAACATTTCTTTATAATATTCCTCTGTTCCATTTTTATAAGGCTTTTGAATAAAGCGTCCGCTTGGAGTATAGTATCTTGCAACAGTCAGCCTTACCGAGGAATTATCTGATAATGTAAAAGGTTCCTGAACAAGTCCTTTTCCAAAGGATTTTCTTCCCAGAATTACTCCTCTGTCCCAATCCTGTATAGCCCCTGCAAGTATTTCACTAGCCGATGCGGATCCTTCATCAATTATAACAACCAGTCTTCCATGAGGCAACATTGATGAAATATCTGAGTAATAGTCCCTGCGCGCCCTTTGCCTTCCTTCAGTATAAACGATTAGCTTTCTTGTGTTGAAAAACTGATCACAGATTTCAATGGCAGCATCCATGTATCCACCGGGATTTCCGCTTAGATCAAGAATAAGATTTTTCATGCCTTGGTTTATGAGTGTAAATAGGGCAGTCTTAAATTCAGATGCAGTTTTTGCAGAAAAGCGGTTTATTTTAATATAACCGGTATTTTTATCAATTAAATAAGAGGCGTCAATGCTCACTAAGGGGATTTTATCGCGAACGATTTTAAATTCAATTAAAGCGGGAACATTTTTTCGAAGTATTTTTATCTTTACTTCCGTACCTTTTTTCCCCAACAGGTGCTTTCGAACCCCCGTGTTACTAATTCCTTTTCCTGCAACCAATTCGTTATTAATGTAAATAATTTTATCTCCAGCAAGAATTCCTCTTTGTTCTGAAGGTCCACCCGCTATTGGCGTAACCACGATAATGGTATCATTTAAAATGTTGAATTCGATACCAATGCCTTCAAAATCACCTTCAAGGTCTTGTGTAACTTCTGCCATGTCGATTGCAGGTATGTAATAAGAATGAGGGTCAAGGTTTAAAAGCATTTTGGTAATGGCATCATCAATAATGACATCTTCATTAATAGTATCCACATAGGAGGATGTTATATAATTCAACACTTCATTGAATTTGTCGTTTTTACTTTGGAGGACCTTCTGGTTCAAACCAATGTCCATTTTCGTTCCGATAAGCATACCTGCAGCAAGAGTGACTGCAAATAGGAGGGGAAGCAAATATTTATTGCTTTTTTGCATATTTATTTTTTTGCAAAATTAACTAATATTAGCTCTCTTTTTAATAGAATAAGTTCTTTGTTTTTATGAACTTTGTCGTCTTAAAACTTTTCAAATGGATAAAAGGAAACTTTGTCAGGAGGTTGTTAAAATAGCCCGAGATGCCTCGAAAATTATTAAAGACAATTATCATAAGGTTAGCGGGAATGATATCAAATTTAAACAGGTTAATGATTTGGTTTCCTTTGTTGATCTTGAAACCGAACAATATCTTATCAGGCGTTTATCAACATTGATAACAAATTCTTCATTCCTCGCTGAAGAGTCAGGGAAAATAATAAATGATGGTGAAACGGGAGATTATTTATGGATTATTGATCCGCTTGATGGAACCACCAACTATATACATGGAATCCCTGTTTTTTCTATTAGCATTGCTCTTCAATACAAATCAAGGACTGTAGTCGGTGTCGTATATGAAGTAAATCAGGATGAATGTTTTTATGCATCTGAAGGTCATGGTGCATTTATGAATGATGTTCCTATCAAAGTTTCGCGTACCAGACAACTTTCTGGCAGCCTTGTAGCTACGGGATTTCCTTTTCGCGAATTTGAGATTGTGGACGAATACCTGAAAATTTTCCGAAAATTAATGAAGTCAACCAGAGGTTTAAGAAGACTTGGTTCTGCAGCAGTTGACCTTGCTTATGTTGCATGTGGACGCTTTGACTCATTTTATGAGTTTAATCTTAATCCATGGGATGTGGCAGCTGGAGAATTTATCATAAGGGAAGCAGGAGGTCAGGTATCAGATTTCAATGGAAATGATAATTATTTATATGGTAGACAAATTCTTGCAAGTAATTCATTCGTTCACAGTGAGATGCTGAATTTAATCAGGAAATAGGTAGCAGGATTGAATCAACCCTCTTCATAAAGATATGGTTTGCCTTCGCGGGGATAAACAACTTTTATCTGTTCGTCAGTCTGAATACCCTGAAAGATATAATTATCCAAGTTGTATTTTTTTGTTAAATCTTCCCTGAATTTGGCTCGATCAGTCAGATTGAAGAATTGAAAAGGGACGTAAGTTCCAATATCGGCATTAATATTGGGAATATAATCGTAGTGCTTTACAATTGCATTTCTGCCGCATAAATCAATAATACCATCATAATCGTAATCACCCAGAAATGCAATATCAAAGCTTCTATTTAAGATGACACTTACTTTGTTTTGATGTATTCTTAAAATACTAATATTTCTTGGACAGCAATCCAGCTTATAACAATTGGTAATTAATAATTTCCCAAATTTATCACTAAGAATGATCACACGTTTTGATTCAACCTGGTTTTTAAATGAACCTTTAAGTTCGTCCTGTATAAAATCCCAGGGAATACTGGTTTTTTGCTGCGATTCATACCCACTGGATAAAATTATTTGAATGGTTCTGAATTCTCCCGGTTCTACACCCTCAGGTTTATCCTTAAGCAGGACAGAGTCTTGTAAACCATCATTGTCAAGGTCATAGGTGATAAGTTCAATAGTATTTGGAGGATTTCCTTTCTGGCTTGATTTTGTATTATCCTGATCCATAATGGGAGGGATGCCAAAACTTTCATTCAATTCTGTAAGATCCTTGCGTTTACTGTTATCACATGACAGCAATAAAGAAGAGGTAGTAAAAAGTAACGCTAGTTGTATTTTAAAAAGGTAATGCAAAATTTCATTTTAAATTCAAAAAGGACATAAATAATTTTGATGCAAAATAAATAGTTTTTAGGATTTTTCAACTAAGGTTGAGACGAATTTGTGACAATGGGTTTATCAATTAATCCAATAAATGCATTACAATGCAGAAGGAATAGCTGTTATGGGGTAATTTATCGGATCATTACAGATATCCGATGGGTATTAATCAAATATTCTTTAATCAGTTTCTTTTATTTTTTTTAAAAATGCCTAATAGGCTAAATGAAAAATAGTAGTTTTGATTCATAGAAAATGTATTATTTTCGTAGTTTTAAAAACCTAAAATATTAAGTTATGAAAATTGATGATATTGTGAAATTACTTGGGGATCAATCTGATTTCTTGCTTAATTTCAATAAGCCTGCAATAAAAAAAGATGAAATTGTACTGCCTTCCCCTGATTTTATTGAAAAAGTATGGGTGCATTCAAATCGAAATATACAAGTTATTAAAAGCCTTAAATCTATTTATCAGCATGGCAGACTTGCCGATACAGGATATGTTTCCATTCTTCCTGTTGACCAGGGAATAGAACATACAGCGGGTGCCTCTTTTGCTCCGAATCCTATTTATTTTGACCCTGAAAATATCGTAAAATTGGCAATTGAAGGTGGATGTAATGCAGTTGCTTCTACATTTGGAGTATTAGCCTCAGTTGCACGCAAATATGCACATATTATTCCTTTTATTGTAAAAATAAATCATAATGAGCTGTTAACATACCCGAATAAATACGACCAGATTTTATTTGGTACTGTTGAAGAAGCATGGAATCTTGGTGCTACTGCTGTTGGAGCAACCATTTATTTCGGCTCCGAAGAATCTTCACGTCAGATTATCGAAATTGCTGAAGTTTTTGAGTATGCGCATGAGTTGGGAATGGCTACAATTTTATGGTGCTATACTCGTAACAATGCCTTTAAAAAAGATGGAGTAGATTATCATGCTTCGGCAGATATAAGCGGACAGGCTAACCATTTGGGTGCTACCATTCAAGCTGATATAATTAAACAGAAATTACCTGTAAATAACAAAGGATTTGAGGTGATTAAATTTGCAAAATCGCATCCCAAGATGTATTCGGAACTCTGCACAGATCATCCAATTGATTTAACCCGTTATCAAGTTGTTAATAATTATATGGGAAGAATTGGATTAATAAATTCCGGTGGAGAATCCAAGGGTGTATCAGATATGAGTGAAGCCCTTATCACAGCTGTTATAAACAAAAGGGCGGGAGGTACTGGATTAATTCTTGGAAGGAAGGCTTTTCAACGCCCTATGAAAGAAGGCGTTAAAATAGTCAATGGTGTTCAGGATGTTTATCTATGTAAGGATATTGATATTGCATAAATACAACCAAACATTGTACAATTATGGCAGATTGGTATAAAAAGTTCAAGCAGGGCATACCTGCAAAAACACTCTTTAAAAAAAGTTCTTCAGAGGATGTTGCACGAAAATGCCCGAAATGTTCCCAAAAGATTCAAAAGGATGCATTAGCTAAGAATTTTTTTTCCTGTCATTGTGGATACCATTTCAGAATATCCTCTGCGGAATATTTTGACTTTTTATTTGATAATTCACAAAGCGTTGAGCTATTTTCTTACCTTTCTTTACAGGATGAACGAGATTTTCAGGATATCATACCCTATCCTGAAAGAATATTAATAGCTAAGAATAAATCAGGTGTCAAAGAATCCATTTCCATTGCACAGGGAAAACTTTTCTCTATTGAAGTAATAATAGCAGTTATGGATTTTTCATTTATCGGGGGGACTTTGGGAACAGTTATGGGAGAAAAATTATCTAAGGCTATAGAAAAGTGTATTCATGGGCGAATTCCATTGATAGTAATATCACGCTCTGGGGGTGCCCGGCTTATGGAAAGTATTTTTGCACTAATGCAAATGACAAAAATATCTGCGAGACTAAATGAACTGACTGAAGCCGGTATTCCCTTTATTAGTGTTATGACTGATCCTACAATTGGAGGTGTGACTGCTGCTGTTGGTATGAGAGGAGATATCAATATTGCCGAACCAAATGCCCTTATTGCATATACTGCACCTAAAGTACTAAGAGAATCTATAGGAAAAGAACCACCCAAAGGGTTTCAACGCTCTGAATTTGTATTTGATAATGGCTTTATTGATCTGATCGTTTCACGTGACCTGCTGAAAGGACATATTGCTAATTTTTTAACATTGGTTCTAAATGAAAATAGTGTAACTGAAAGGACAATTGCTCAAACATAATTCATTGAAATATCCTTTTTTTTCCAGCAATAAACTGCTTTGGATATTACTTCTTCCTATCCTTTACTTTCCATTTTTTCTTCATCTTGACAATTACCCGCTTCGGATGTGGGATGAATCCTTTTATGCAGTTTCTGCATTTGAGATGGCTACAGATGGACATTGGTTTGTTAAATACTTTGATAACGAAGTTGATACACATAATTTGAAACCTCCCCTAATGACCTGGATTCAAGCCTTAAGTTTCAAAACCTTTGGTTTTAATGAATTGTCTTTACGTATTCCTTCTGCGCTGTCCGGTCTGCTTTGTGCCATAATTTTGATGGGTTTTTTATTAAAAACCGTTAAACGACCTGAGTGGGGATTTTTAGCCGCCCTTGTTTTGGCAACATCAGAAGGATTTATTATGGATCATGTATGCAGAACCGGGGATTATGATGCAACATTAACCTTTTTCTTATTTTTATCTGCTTTATCTTTTTATCAGTGGACTGAAAAACCCAATAATTTTAAACAAATATATCTTGCTGCATTATTTACGATTTTGGCTGTTTTTACAAAAGGAATTGCAGGCTTGCTTTTACTTCCGGGAATGTTAATTTTTCTTCTTATTAAAAAGCAAATTACGTTGCTATTCACATCGAAAGCTTTCTATACCTCAATTGCTCTAACTGTATTGTTAATCGGGGGATACTACTATTTTCGTGAACTATTGGCTCCCGGCTATCTGAAGTCAATTATGTCTTATGAAACAATTGGACGGTTTATGCATGTTCAGGATGGTCATCAGCATCCGTTTTCATATTATATAAAACTGCTGTGGTCTTTACAATTTCGCCCATGGCTGATACTGATACCAATAACTTTATTGTATGTATTTATTTTGAGAAAAAAGGAACACTATGCGTTTTTTATTTATATTCTTATTTTAATTTTAACATATTTGCTCATTGTTTCTTTGGCAGCAAGCAAATTGGAATGGTACACTGCTCCACTTTTTCCTTATTTGTCAATAATGGCTGCATATCCACTTTTTATATTTTTTGAAAATGTGATTTTAAAGTTTAAAATAAAAGGGCAGTTTTCAGTTCTTCTTATTTTTATTTTTTTTTCTACCTTGATTTTTTACTTTCCATACAGAGAAATTATTAAAAGGGTTTACTGGCCAGAGACAAGCTGGGCATCCATTAAATATGGTAGTTTCTTAAAAAAACTTCATAAAAACCATCCAGACATTAAGGAATTTACAATACTTGAAGACGGGTGGAATTCACATGCCCTTTTTTACAGAATGCTTTACAATGAGAAAAAAGGCTATTGTATCAATTATAGTATTACTTTTAGAAATCCCGAATTGCTCGGGAAGAAGTTTCGGGACCTTACTTATGGAGATACTGTAATGGCTTATCAGTATGAAATCTTAAATCACTTAAAACACAAATATGATTTACAGATAATTGATCGCTATGATGAACTCGAATTAGTTACGCTTAATCATAAAAACACAAAGTCACAAAATTGATTTTTGATCTTATTTTTCCAAGTCTTCATAAATCCCTTTAAGGGCTTTGTCATAATCCGGTTTACTTAAATATTGCCAGAATTTGTCTTTTGGATCTGTATTGGCAAATAAAACCCAATAGGCCTTTTTGGTCATCGAATCAAATTGGATATACCCTTTATAATATTGCCATGTTTGAAATAAATTTAAAATCAAGAGAAAGCAAAAAACAACAATAAATGAATTTTTAATAAACATTTTTTGTCGTGTCATGAATTCAATAAAAACAGCCAGAGGAATTGCCAATAGCCCGTAAAGATCAATGAATGCACGATTTCCAAAACCGACATACCACCAACACCACCAACTTAAAATGATATATATAAATAAAATTGTGATAAGACCTGCAGCAATAAAAAAATCAGGAAGTTTTTTTGACAAAAAGACAAATCCGGTTATCGAGAAAATCATCATAGGGGTATATAAAAGCCAGCCATTCCTATAGCTGAACATGCCTTTAATTATCTGAGGATTGGAGAAAAAAAATCTTTCGCCCAGGTAGGAGTAATATAACCAATGTCCACTGGCAGCTTTCCAATAGATCAACTGTGGTAGCCAGATGATAAATGCAAATGCTGAAAAAATGAGTAGGTATTTCCAATCTTTAATTAATTCAAGCATTCTGTGTTTCAGATCCTTGTAGGTTTGAATTTTCCACAAAAAGAAAAATAAAATAATGATGATATTGGTTGGCCGGATCAGGCTGATTAGTCCAGCAATCACACCTAAAGGGATAATTACACTGTATTTTTTTCTTTCGTACCATTTTAGGGTCAGCCATATAAACACCGTAATCAGTGCAAAATTATAGGAATGTGACATAGCCGAACGAATGACGACATAATAATACAGATTTGTGCCCAATCCAACAGCTATTAGCGATAATGAAACTATGACAGGATTAAAGTATAATGAAAGTATTTTGAGCAGAAAATACAATCCAATAATAAAAAAAAAGAGTGAGCTGAGAATAAGCATTAGTCGGTATGGTTCCGAGTAACCGTCATCAGGGTAAGGGCTATCTTTGGCATAAAGGTGAGCAATTAGAAAGAATGGGGAATAGAGCATTGATAAGCCCATGCTCATCTTAATGATTTTATTTCCATTGTTCATAGTAAGGGGTACAAACTTATCATAGTAAGCCTCCGGATTCTCTTTGGTGAAATTTAAGAGGGGATCTTCAAATAGAAAGGTGGCGGGGAGATAACTGTAATAATTGCTTACATCCCAAGTGATTACCTTATTATCCCCTTTCCAGTAACCAATTTTAAAAATAGTATAGGATGCAATAAAGATAATAATTAGCAGGGTAATATGAGAAGTTTTGTTTCTGATAAGGCTTTTCATAATTACAAAAATAAAATAATGCTGACAGGCAATCAAATTTATGATAAATTTGTGCAAGTTTTTAAGGGATTATGTTTCTAAATGATGAATTTAGTTTTAAACATTAAAAAAATAATTATGAAAACATTGATTTTGAAACCTGGAATAAAAACAAATCTTCTTTTATGGATATTCCTCTTCATTTTTTCAGCAACCTCTTTCGCACAACCCGGGCGGGGTTATAACAAGCAGGGACCTCCATCAGATGATCGTTCAGGATATGACGTGCCGAAATGCGACATACTGAATCTTTCTGACGAACAGGAGAAAAAGATTAATGACTTGAGAACCGCTCATCTTAAAGAAATGATTCCTGTCAATAATAATCTTAAACTCAAAGCTGCTGAATTGCGGATATTAACCACTGCTGACAAGATTGACCAAAAGGCTATTGATAAAAAGATTGATGAGATTTATTTGCTTAAAGCTGAAAAAGCAAGAAAAGCAGAAGCTCACAGGCAGGCTGTCAGGGCTATGCTTACTGATGACCAAAAGGTGATATTTGATTCAAAGCTTCATGGTAAAGGGCCAAAAGGAAATCCGGGTTGCCCGGGGGGTGGTACATATTCCAATTGCCCCAGAAAGTAATCGTACAACGGCAAAGGAAAGCTACCTACGGGTAGCTTTTTTTTTGTATTTCAGAAGAAATAAGAAAGGACGATAACAATAAGAAGGGCAGGTACCATATTGATAATCTTTATTTTTTTAATTTCTAAAAAGGAAAATGCCAATCCAATTAAAAGAATACCCCCTGTTGAAGTAAGCTCGTTAATAATGTGATCAGATAATCGGGTTTCAAAAAAAGAGGCAAGCAATGTCAATCCTCCCTGATAAATAAGCAAAGGAATTGATGAGAAAAGAACTCCAATGCCAAAGGCAGAGGAAAGAGCTACTGAACTAATTCCGTCCATAAGAGATTTTGTCAATAAAAGAGTGGGCTTATTACCCAAGCCTTCTTCAATGGCACCAAGAATAGCCATAGAGCCAACGCAAAAAAGCAAAGTTGAGGTCAGAAAACCTTCTGCGAATTTTTTGCCCTTTGAATCGCTGCTTACTAGTCGTTCGATTCTACTTACTTTTTCATCAAAATCTATCCATTCTCCTATCAGTGTCCCTAACACAATGCTGAATACCTGGATCATTAAGTTCTCGGTTTTAATCGCCATCAAGGCACCAATAACCAGGGTAACAAGTCCAAGTCCTTGAAATAATGCTGTCTTATATTTCACAGGTAAAGTGCGGTGAAGGAATATCCCTAAAATACTTCCGGCAATTATAGCTCCTGCATTTATTAAGCTTCCTGTCATAAGGTGCAAACTTAATTATAAATTGGGATGACTACCCTAAGTAATCATTAATCTTTACATTATAAATAATAAAAGGTATCTATTGGTGTTAATTAATTTATACAAACTCATGAAAAAGTACATCATAATTTTAATTTTAATTCAATGCAAAATTCTTGTTTATTCATCATCTGTAGATCTGCTTGAAGCAATAAATAGGGGAATTTTGAACTGTGAAGTTAAAGGAAATAGTAGCAGTACTCATTATGAAAGGGCCTTGAAAATAAAATTGGAAAACCTTGGGAATGAGTCTCTGACAATAAAAATAGCTAATGGATTGTATTTGAAGTCAGATGATTCTTCTTATCAGGATTTCATCATTACAAAAGAGGAATTCATTACGCTAACACCAAAGCAAAAAGTTGAAAAGGAACTTTATGCCATGTGTGTAAGAGCAAGCAGAAATGCCCCTTCCGATGATAATACATTTAAAGTGAGCGGTTTTGCCAATACTCAGCTCCGGGAGGTTGCCGGTTTTATTGAAAAAAATAGGTTGTATATTCCAGAATCACAATATGCAATTTGGGCAGTTTCAGATAAGCATTCCATTCTCGATATTACTGGATTTGATACAACTGCTGCGCGAAAATTACGGGAAGAGGTTGCACGAATATTAAATATTCCCATTCCTAAATATGATTATAAGAATGATCCGGAAAGAGATTACTATTTCATCCCATTAAAAAGCATTGGTGGCGAATTTGAATATAAATTATCTAAACCAAGATCTATTCATATTGCCATGTTTGATATAAATGGAATTTTAGTGCGTGAATTGTTCAGGAATGACCATGTTGAAACTGGTTATCACTATTTTGATTATCAATTTGATGCACAAACATATACGGATGAGTTGTACTATATTAAACTGATTGTTGACGGTACGGTAAAAGTGAATCTTGAGGTAAATACACGAAAATGATTATTCATAAACATTGACGCGGAAGACATAAGGTTGAAGCTTTCTTATATGTTCCGTTTTCGATCCTTTTTTAACTATGTTGCCTGTGGGAAGGAGAGGCTGTTCGATTATAGTATCTTGTTTCAAATCCTCAATTGCTTCTAAAATGTATTCAGATTTAATAGCATAAGTGGAATTGGTGTTTAATGAATGTTTTCCACTTATAAGTCCAATCAGGTAACCTTCAGAGTTAAACAAAGGGGCTCCACTGTTTCCGGGATTTGCAGGAATGGAGATTTCATATGATAAAGTGTCATTATTAAAGCCTGTTTTGGAACTAATATAACCCTCCCCATAAACAATATCCTCTTTAGAATATCCAAGAGTGAAAACATATTCTCCCAAATCGTCTGATGCATCTGAGAAATGAAATGGAATCTTATTAAAAGAAGTAAAATTGTCATCCTTGATTTGCAGAATGGCAAGGTCTTTTGATGGATCTTTAAACACAACAAAAGCATTGTAACTGATTAAAGAATCAGAATTATTTACTAAATGAACTGAATCGCTGTTTTTTATGAGATGATAGTTAGTTAAAACAAAGCCGTTGGAAGAAAAGCATATACCTGTACCACTATATTTTAGCGATGTTTTTTTTGAGGAACTGAAAATCTCTCTCCAAATAGATTTTTGCTCGTCAGTGATATTGTCAATATCATTTTTTAACTCATCGTATTGTCCAATTTTATTTTTGTAATCATACCATCCACTTAAATACAGAGATGAGATAATAGTAATAAGGGCAACAGCTGCTGCAATGCTACTGGTAATAACAATATTTCCTGCTTTTTTCCAATATCCTCTGCCCATTTCAATAACATTTGTTTTTTGAGACAATTCATGGTGGAATTTCTCGAGATTATTTTTTAATGAAATGGTTTTTTCATAATAATCAATAGATTGCAGGAGTTCTATTTGATTTTTTACATCCTCATTTAATTCAGGATCGGAGGATAGAACTTGTTCAAATTCATTTTTCTGCTGATCTGTCAATTGATTCCGATAATACAGCTCGACAAGTTCGTAAAAGTTATCTTTATTTATTGTCATTGCTTTGTTTTTGTTCATTAAAAATTTTAAAATAAATTTTCTTCAATCGCTGCAGACATTTATATTTTTGATTTTTAGCATTGTCGGCATTCGTGTATCCCATTTTTAATGCTATGTCTTCCATACTGATTTTGTTGATATAGAAATCAGTTATAATCTCTTTGCATGGCCCACCGAGTTCTTCCAGACTTTGATGCATTGTGTCAAATTTTACTTCATGATCAGTGATAGTCTGCTGAATGTTCTCATCTAAGAGCTTGTCTCCATCAAATT